>JACCDO010399659.1_pt1 | contig 13310 bp, 8 predicted proteins | sample 7446101 | NCBI WGS metagenome assembly JACCDO01 (sample SAMN15323440, study PRJNA562643) | freshwater metagenome | isolation source: river surface water | place: USA:Blue River Watershed | collected 2017-08-16
GAACACCTTGCCGCCCTCCACCACGTCCACCCACGACGTGCCGAAGGTAGTGTCGAAGAGCATCACTTCGTGGGGCAGCAAGTTGTAAGATTTCGGGCGCTTCACCTCGGCAAACACCTTGATGGCAACGTATTGCTTGTCGAAGATCTCGGTGAGCTCGCCCCTCCCCACTTTACCCGCCGCGATCGTGCGGATGTCGCGCGCCTGCAGTATGCTGGTGACTACGTACTTGAAGCTCTCGTTAGACTCTGGGCCAGGTTTGATGTACATCAGCGCCTGGTTCAGCCGTTTGGCTTTCTTGTTCACCGTTCGAATAGTCGCGGAGGAGTCCAACTCATCCAATTTCTGGCTGAACTTCACCGAGTTATTCATACTATTGGTGCTATACATGCTCTGACTTGCACTTCCTGTTATCTGTTGCATGCGCTCGAGAGGAGACATCGGCTGCATGAAGTCGTCAAACGGCACCACCTTACCGGAGCTGGACATGAAGCTGCCAACTGAACTCAGCAGCGAGTTTTTCGCAGTATTCTTCTTGCTTGGAACTGTTTCGTCAAACTTGCTCTCGCCCATTTCCGTGTCGTCGATTACGTATATCTTCCTGGTGTCGTATATGTCCTCTTCGGCTTTCTTCTTGGAGTGGTAGTAGTAGTACCCGATGACTCCCGCGATAACAATAACGACGACAGCGACCGTCACACCATACTTGTTGTCTGCTTGCTTGGCAACAATACCATTCCCCACCGTCGGCACTGCAGTTGGTGAAGATGTTGGACTGGTAGGCTGCGACGAGGGCTGTGCTGTGGGCTCGCCGGTAGGTACTTTTGTTGGCTGACTCGTGGGTTTCAACGACGGCTTCCTGGTCGGGTGACGCACGGTCGGCTTGTTGGTCTCCCCTGGCAACGTCGGCTTGGATGTAACTGGTCGCTGCGATGGCAATCCAGTGGGTCTGGAAGACGTTGGAAACGACGTCGGCGAGTTGACTTCGCTGCGATCGCCAACTACAATGGTACCCGTTACTATTTGTGCCATGGTGTTCTGTGACGCTTCCAACAAGGTAGCCGTGGGCGAGTTGGAGTAGGGATTATTGCCCACCGTGTCGTAGTACTTGGCAGCTTCAACCAAGCGACTGGCTAGCTGCGCAGATGTTATCGAAGCAGTAAGCGACGCCATTATTTGGCTTTCTTTCACTGAACTAGCAGATGCTCCAACGGCATTAGCTCCTATTGTAAATGTAAGAGAAACTGCTGGCGGAGCTACCGACGGTCCAGCAGTTGGTCTTTTCGTAGGCTTTATAGTGGGCACACCTGCACTTGCAGCAGATATAATCGCTGGAATAGTAGCATCGTCCGTGCTGGCGACTGGACTATTCTCTTCTAGCGATGATTTGAGGCCTGGCAACAATCTCCTGTTATTGGGCAGCGAGACGCCGCACACAGACGATTGACCAGATGCGATTACGGATACATCCCTTGCTGCCACGCCTATCGCTTTGCTGAGTGCCAACCCGACGATATCACCCATCACCGCGTAGTCCGATATATTCGTGGGCACGAAATACAAATCGATTGTAGTGACGATGCACAGACGTACTTGAAACGACAACGAGGGTCTAGAGGTGGGCTGCCCAGATGGCTGCATTGTGGGCTGCCTAGAAGGCTGTCCAGACGGTATTACACTGGGTCTATTAGTAGGCTGTCTTGTGGGTTGACTAGAGGGTTGCATTGAGGGTTGCCTAGTAGGCTGCCCAGATGGCTGTCCTGTTGGCTGTCGCGATGGTTGACTAGACGGTTGCCTCGATGGCTGTCCTGTTGGCTTTCCCGTTGGTTGCCTCGATGGTTGTGTCGTAGGCTTCCCCGTTGGTTGTCGCGATGGTTGACTAGATGGTTGTCGCGATGGTTGTGAAGAGGGTCTACGCGTTGGTTGACCAGTCGGCTGACGTGTAGGCTGTCGTGACGGTTGTCCTGATGGCACCATACTTGGTTGACCACTTGGCTGGCCAGTTGGATAACTTACTGGTTGTTTTGAAGGCTGACCTGATGGCTGACCTGATGGCTGTCTACTAGGATGTGATGAAGGTTGACCACTTGGACAACTTGGTTGTGAACTTGGTTGTGAACTTGGTTGACTCGATGGTTGTCGTGTAGGTTGACCACTTGGTTGATTAGTTGGTTGTCGTGTAGGTTGACTTGATGGTCTTGATGATGGCTGACTAGATGGTTGCATACTAGGTTGTCTTGATGGTTGACCCGTTGGCTGACAAGATGGTTGACTTGATGGTTGTCGTGTAGGTTGAGTAGATGGTTGCGTGGTAGGTTGCATGGTAGGCTGTCTACTTGGTTGTCCAGTAGGTACTCTACTTGGCTGCGCACTTGGTTGTCCAGTTGGCTGATTCGTTGGCTTACTTGATGGTTGGGCTGATGGCTGCCTACTAGGTTGACTACTTGGTTGTGAAGAAGGAAGACTACTAGGTTGACTAGATGGCTGATTCGTTGGCTTACTTGATGGTTGACTACTAGGCTTTCGACTTGGCTGACTACTTGGTTGTGAAGAAGGAAGACTACTTGGCTGTGAAGAAGGAAGACCACTTGGTTGTGAAGAAGGCTGACAACTAGGCTTACTTGTAGGTTGTCTACTAGGTTGAGATGATGGCTTACTTGAAGGTTGAGAGGATGGTCTGCTGCTAGGTTGACTAGTAGGCTGAGATGATGGCTTACTTGAGGGTTGAGAGGATGGTCTGCTGCTAGGTTGACTACTAGGCTGACAAGAAGGTTTACTACTTGGTTGACTGCTGGGATTACCGCTTGGTTGACTACTGGGCTGTCTACTAGGTTGACTACTAGGTTGTCCGCTAGGCTGACTAGATGGTCGACTACTAGGCTGACTACTTGGTTGACTACTTGGTTGACTACTTGGTTGACTACTTGGTTGACTGCTAGGTTGCCGTGACGGCTGAACAGTTGGTTGCCCACTGGGTTGTCTCGATGGAGAAGCCGAGGGTTGCCCTGTTGGTGCTCTTGAAGGCTGACCAGTAGGTTGACGAGTTGGTTGTCGTGATGGTTGTCCAGTTGGTGATCTCGATGGTTGACTACTTGGTTGTCTACTTGGTTGAGCACTTGGTTGAGTACTTGGCTGCCTCGATGGTTGACTACTAGGTTGATTACTAGGTTGTCTACTAGGTTGAGTACTTGGCTGCCTCGATGGCTGGCTACTAGGTTGAGTACTTGGTCTTGAAGTAGGTTGCATTGATGGCTGAGACGTTGGTCCAGACGATGGTTGAACAGTGGGTTGACTAGAAGGTTGACGAGTAGGTTGCGATGATGGTTGTCTACTAGGTTGTGATGATGGTTGTCTACTAGGTTGTGATGATGGTTGTCTACTAGGTTGTGATGTTGGTTGTCGAGAGGGTGACATAGATGGTGACGATGTAGGTTGAGTAGTTGGACGACTACTTGGTTGACGAGACGGTTGTCGAGACGGCTGTGAGGATGGCTGCGTAGTTGGAGATCTAGTTGGTTGACAACTTGGCTGAGATGACGGAGAACTAGTTGGTTGTGTACTTGGTATTCCTGTTGGTTGGGACGATGGTTGTGTAGTTGGAGATCCAGTAGGTTGTCTTGTTGGCTGTCTACTTGGTTGTCGAGAAGGTTGTGTAGACGGTTGACTACTTGGTTGTCGAGAAGGTTGAGAACTAGGTTGTCTACTTGGTTGTCCCGTTGGTTGTCTTGTTGGCTGTCTCGAAGGTTGAGAAGAAGGTTGAGAAGAAGGTTGCTGTGAAGGTTGAGAAGAAGGTTGCATTGAAGGTTGAGTTGTTGGTTGAGAACTAGGTCTACTAGTTGGCTGTGATGTTGGCTGGGTTGATGGTTGTCTAGTAGGTTGAGACGATGGCTGTCTACTAGGTTGCATCGATGGTTGTGACGTTGGTTTACTTGATGGCTGTCTTGAAGGTTGACTCGATGGATTACTCGATGGTTGACTCGATGGTTGCGTCGATGGTTGAGTTGTCGGTTGACCAGTTGGAACACTACTAGGTTGTCCGCTTGGTTGCGCCGAAGGTTGCATTGAAGGTTGACTAGATGGTACTCCAGTTGGTTGCGCTGATGGTTGTCTACTTGGTTGTCTACTTGGTTGTGCTGTTGGCTGTCTACTTGGTTGTCCTGACGGTTGCCTACTTGGTTGTGCTGTTGGCTGTCTACTTGGTTGTCTACTAGGCTGACCACTGGGTTGCCTACTAGGTTGACCAGACGGTTGCCTGCTTGGTTGTCCCGACGGGCTACTCGTTGGTTGAGTTGTTGGTTGCCTACTTGGTTGACTAGTAGGCTGTCTTGATGGTTGTCCACTAGGCTGCCTTGTAGGCTGTCTTGATGGTTGACCAGTGGGTCTTCTACTTGGTTGACTAGTAGGTTGGTTTGAAGGTTGCCTAGATGGTTGACCTGTTGGTCTTCTACTTGGTTGTCTAGATGGTTGACCAGTTGGTCTTCTACTTGGTTGACCAGTTGGTTGGCCTGTAGGTTGTGTAGATGGTTGTGCAGAAGGACAACTACTTGGTTGACAACTAGGTTGACTACTTGGTTGTGTAGTTGGTGGCACTGATGGTGAAAATGTTGGTTGGCCACTTGGTTGTGACGATGGACGAGATGTCGGTTGCCGTGTTGGTTGCAACGAGGGCTGACCAGTAGGTTGCCCTGTTGGTAAACTCGAGGGTTGTGTACTAGGTTCGCCAGTAGGCTGCCTAGTTGGTTGCATTGATGGTTTCGATGTCGGCTGTCTAGAAGGCTGTCCAGTCGGTTTACGAGTTGGTTGTCCAGATGGTTGTCCAGATGGTTGTCTACTTGGTTGTCCAGATGGTTGTCTACTTGGTTGTCTAGTCGGTTGACCGGTAGGTTGTCGAGTTGGTTGACCAGTAGGTTGCCTTGTTGGCTGTCTACTAGGAACCATACTAGGCTGTCCAGTTGGCTGCCCAGTTGGTTTACTAGATGGTTCTGTTGTAGGATTTGCAGTTGGTTGTATCGTTGGTTGTCCAGTTGGTTTACTAGTTGGTTCTATTGTAGGATTTGCAGTTGGTTGTCCAGTTGGTTCCATAGTTGGTTCACTAGTTGGTACACTAGTTGGTTGCGACGTTGGATTAGTAGGTTGCATTGTCGGCTGAGATGTCGGCTGTTTACTAGGTCGCGTTGTTGGTTGACTTGATGGTCGCCTTGATGGTCGACTAGTTGGTTGAGTAGACGGTGTACTAGTTGGCTGTCTAGATGGTTGAGTAGATGGTATACTAGTTGGCTGTCTGGATGGTATACAAGTTGGCTGACTAGTTGGTTGTCCACTTGGTATAGAAGTCGGTTGAGATGATGGTTGACATGATGGAATACCTGATGGTTGAGCTGATGGAATAAGCGATGGTTGAGCTGAAGGTTGACTTGATGGAATACGCGATGGTTGAGCTGATGGTTGAGCTGATGGTTGAGCTGATGGTTGACTTGATGGGATAAGCGATGGCTGAGATGTTGGTTCAGATGAGGGTTGTCTAGTTGGTTGCCCTGTTGGATTCCCAGTTGGTTGTATCGTTGGTTGCGACGAAGGACATCGCGATGGCTGAGTTGATGGTTGAGATGAGGGTTGACTCGATGGTTGCATAGTTGGTTGAGATGTAGGTTGTCTAGATGGTTGCGATGTAGGTATAGACGGTTTAGATGTTGGTTGCCCTGTTGGCTGTCTAGTTGGTTGCCCTGTTGGCTGTCCAGTTGGCTGTCTCGATGGTTGTGATGTAGGTCGACGTGATGGCTGCCCAGTAGGTTGACTGCTTGGTCGTCTTGTAGGTTGACTGCTTGGTTGTCTCGATGGTTGAGATGTAGGTTGACTGCTTGGTTGTCTCGATGGTTGAGATGTAGGTTGACTGCTTGGTAGTCGTGATGGTTGAGATGTAGGTTGACGACTAGGTTGAGATGAAGGTTGACTGCTTGGTCGTCTAGTAGGTTGAGATGTAGGTTGACGACTAGGCTGACCAGTAGGTTGAGTACTTGGCAGTCTAGTGGGTTGTGCTGTTGGCTGACTGCTTGGTCGTCTAGTAGGTTGAGATGAAGGTTGACGACTAGGTTGTGTTGTAGGTTGACTACTTGGTAGTCTAGTGGGTTGTGCTGTTGGTTGATTGCTAGGTTGACGACTAGGCTGACTACTAGGTTGACGACTAGGTTGTGTTGTAGGCTGACTACTTGGTAGTCTACTAGGTTTACTACTTGGTTGACTAGTAGGTTGACTAGTAGGCTGACTGCTTGGTAGTCTAGTAGGTAGACTGCTAGGTTGAGATGTAGGTATTCTAGTAGGTTGACTGCTAGGTATACTACTTGGCCGACCACTAGGTTGACCAGTAGGAACAGAAGGTTGAGATGTAGGTTGACCAGTAGGAACAGAAGGTTGAGATGTAGGTAGACTGCTAGGTTGACTACTAGGTATACTACTTGGCTCACAACTAGGTCTGCTAGTAGGTTGACCACTAGGTTCACTAGTAGGCTCACTACTAGGTTGACCAGTAGGAATTGTAGGTTGACTACTTGGTCGTATACTAGGTGTGCTACTTGGCTCACCACTAGGTTGTCCAGTAGGTTGACCCGATAGTGGGGCACCACCTGGCGCCATTAGCGCGCATAACAATACCACGAAAACAATCTGCCACAAAATCATATCGCATGCAGACTGAAGTCAGTGTAGGTTCTGCGGTCAAGGCTGTCCATTCTCATTATCGCTTATATCTTTTCCCTTCCCTTTTACGTTTCGGCCCGAAACTTTCGGGAATATACCGGTATCACAGGTCCGGTTATTGCACGAAGTCTGAATGCCCTATAAAAGAGTAAAAGGTAAGAATAAAGAACAGGAATTGTGCTGGGATGCTATTTTAGGATGAGACACATTATGCTTTCAAAGTTTCTTCCGTATTCTTATTTTAGTCCCTTACACCAGCTCCACACTTTTTGGCCCCCACGACTTGTAAAGATATGGTGCTACGCGCGATAGTAGCGGGAAAAGTAAGCTGCCAATTGCAGATGTAACAGCGTCATCAATACGTGACTATTTACTGCAGTTTACAGCAGGGAATAAAGCGGAACTCAGGACCTGTCTGCCTGTGACACACTTGCTTCCGTGCATGCTTTGGACTCGCAATAACCAAGTGTGTGACGGCGAATTCATACGAGTTCTCTGTCTTCTACCTGGAAACACACTATCATCAATGCGGTCTATTGTAATGCTACTCTGTGTATCGGCAACTCTCGCCTTAACGAGCTCGTTGTTTATCTCAAGACAAAATAATTTAAATTACCGTAAGTTATCACCATTGACACGGTGTAAGCTGACTTTGTCAGATGAAGTGGTAGCTTCGGCGCCATCATCAGGCCAGACTGTTTTGAAATGCGATGGTCTGACTAAGTCATATACTGGAACACCACAATTTGAGAATATTAATTTCAATTTAGCGAAAGGCAGCCGAGTTGGTTTGATAGGTATTAATGGGGCTGGTAAGTCAACGTTACTGAAGTGTTTAGCTGGAATAATGAGTCCAGATAAAGGAAATATTGAATACGCTAGCAATTCTAACGTTGTATATGTGGATCAAGAGCCAGATTGGAAAAATATAATGGTTTATGAAGCATTATTTAGTGGTAATAGTCCTGAAGCAATTGCAACAAGAATGTACATGAAATCAATGGAACCAGGTGTTGAAGACGACGAGTTGCTAGGGAAAGCGTTAGAGAAAATGGAAGAAAGTAAAGCTTGGGATTACCAAACACAAGGCTTTACCATCGCTGAAAAATTGAATATAAATAATGATTTTATGTATAAAGATGTGAACATACTTAGCGGCGGAGAGAAGAAAAGAGTCGGCTTGTCCGCCGCGTTGCTGATGCAACCTGATGTTTTGTTGCTAGACGAGCCAACCAATCACCTAGATGCCGACGCGCTGGACTGGCTATCAGATTATTTGAAACCCGGCGGCAAGGATAAGGACATGACTATGCTGCTGGTAACACACGACCGTTACTTCCTCGAGAGAACTTGCGCTGAAATAGTCGAGTTAGACAGGTCCTCGTTGTATCGATACCCAGGTAACTACGCTAGATATTTAGAGTTAAAGAACGAGAGATTAGCTGCGGAAGACGCTGAATCTGAGCGTGCAAGGATCAAACTGCGCCGTGAAAGCGAGTGGATGGCCAAGCAGCCGCGGGCGAGACAAGCCAAGAGCAAGGCTAGACAAGCACAATTCTACGAGTTAGTGGATGCGTCACAGAAGCGAGTAGAGCAGCAAAAGGTCGACTTATCAAATCCCGATGAAATCGCCAAGCAGAAGCGCCTGGGAGGAGTCGTGGTAGAGTTCAAAAATGGCGGTTATGTGCTGAATGATCGTGTTTTATTGAAAGATTTCTCATATAACTTCCGTCAACGCGATAGAATCGGCATTTGCGGTCCGAATGGAGCCGGCAAGACGACGTTGATCAAGATAATCAGCGGGCAGTTACCTCTAACCACGGGTTCCGTGCGCCTAGGGGAGACGGCAGTTGTCGGATATTACGAGCAAAAAGGGTTACTGTTAACTCCTGAACAAGAAAAAATGCCAGTTTTAAAGTTTGTCCAAGAGGAAGTAGAGAAAGCAACACCCCAAGAAAAAGTCAAGGTAGGGCAGCTCAAGATAACCGTTGAAGAGAAAGAGGTGAGTGGCAGGCGCAACATCAAAGCGGGCAAGTCGAATAGTGTCAGCATACAAATCGCCGAAAGTACAAGTTCTAGTGGTGCCGTGAGTGAGAGAGACGCCATGCAGTTGCTGCAACGGTTTAATTTCCCCGCGAAACGGTTTTATGACCGTGTCGGACAACTAAGTGGCGGTGAGCGCAGAAGGTTGCAATTGTTACAAATCCTAGCGAAGCGGCCTAACGTGCTGCTCCTCGACGAGCCGTCCAACGACTTGGATATATCCACGCTGCAGTCGCTGGAGGAGTACCTGACGGAAGTGTTCGAGGGTTGCTTGGTCATCGTCAGTCACGACAACTTCTTCGTCAACAAAGTGTGCGACCATTTGTTTGTGTTTTCTGGTGATCAATCGGGTATTGTAAGAGATTTTCAGGGGACTTACACCGAGTACTTGCAATACCGACGCGATGAGAGTCAGCGAATCAAGTCAGAAGTAAAGGCTAGTAAGAAAGAGGCGGTAGCCCAAGAGGCTGGTGCACCAGTTACACCTGCTATTACTGCAGCTAATCCCACCTCAGCAGCAGCTGCTGCTGCGAATCCGTTGACGTATAATGAGAGAAAAGAGTACAACAAATTAGAGAAAGAAATCTCAAAATTAGAGAATCAAGTCAAGGAACTTGATCTGAAAATCAATAGTAGTAACGGCAAAGAGGGCTACAGCGTGCTCGCCGAGTGGAGCGCGGAGCTCAAGGAGCTGATGGCGACCAAAGAGGAGAAATGGCTTGCATACCATGCACGTGATGTCTAGTCTAGTGAACTAATACAAAAAATGCTTATATTGTTGCGAGTGTCAGAGCCAACGCGGCGAAGCCAAACAGCGAGAAATAAGCGATATTGGCGCTCACCTCGTGCGAGTTGACTTTGACCATCTTGGTGGCAACTTTGTTTATTAATTTGATTGGAGAAATTTTGTTGAATAGGTTCAGCGTCTTGTCGTTATTGGTGACCAATATTAACAGCAGCCCTAGAGCCAGCAGTGCCAGTAAATATAGGATACTTTGTAATATTAATTTATGTGCAGGCACTGGTTCTGCCAGTTGAGACTTATTTTTGATAGCATTTACCGATGCAGCAGCTACTTTGGTAGATTTATTTGAAACTTCTTTACGTGGAGGAGAACTAGTCACATGAGTTTCTCTAATATGCTCTCTAGCTGCGGCAGCAACAGCTTGCCTTTGAGGCTTGGCTTTAGGTGCTGGACGCACTTCTTCCTCCTCTTCCTCTTCTTCATCCTCCTCTTCTACAAGAACTGGAGCTTTTGATTTCTTCACAGGTTCTTTCTTCACAGGTTCTTTCTTCACAGGCTCTTTCTTCACAGGCTCTTTCTTCACAGGTTCTTTCTTTACAGGCTCTTGTTTAACAGGTGACTTGACAGGTGACAAGTTCTCTTCTGCCCACTTCTTTGCAGCCTCGCGTTGCTCTTGAACACTCTTTTTAACTGGTTTTTCATCAATTACTTCTTCACTTTTCCTCTTATTTCCAGCTGCACGGGACACTTTTGCGATGGCTTCTTCCACGCCTTTTGCCGCTTTCCTCTTGGGTGCCATTCTTTTATTCCTATTTTGTTTTATTTTTATTTTTGGCTTCCTACGACCCAATTTTCAACGACTATTTACGGGTACGGCCGCCCTCTCGGGTAAGAAGAAGGAATTATTTGCGTTTTGGATAAAGAAAAACGTTTAGATAGTAGCAAGACGAACAGAGAAAGAGCTCGTTAGTTAGAGATACATACAAATAGTTCGCACTTATCTACGGCCTCCAATTTGCACCACCACTGGAATGTGCATGACTCGACCAACGGTCACACTAGAGGACGAGGAGCACCCTTCCTTCATCAGTCTTCGTGTCTCTGGAGATACGCGAGACGGTTATGAATGACAACATTCACCCATGTTCACGCGATCAAGTACAACTCACTGCTTTGCTGTGCTTTGCGTCAGTTTTAAACTTATTTAATTGAGAGAAAGTGAGTTTGGAGGGGCTCAAAGACAACCAATACCATTTCCCGTAATCTACAAATATCTCCTCGCCGACAGCAATGTCTCTCAATGCGGTAACCCAAGCACATTGTAGTCTTGGATCTTTTATGAATGTAGCATTGTAACCGGCAGGATTTCTGCAATCATTAATGTACCTAGCCAAACAGTAAGGAGAGTGCTTTGCATCAACATAAACTTGTTCCCCAAGTCGCATTAAATAACTTTTATCCACCAACTTTAATGCTTCTTTTGTCCTTAATACATTGCCGACATATTGACATATGACTTGCCCTGCTTTAATCTCTTCGTTGGCAAACAAGCCATCGAACTCCTGTCCATCAGTGGTGCGCAACCAGGACGTAGCCACCATTAAGTGTTTATTATTCTCTTTTACAATGGTGGCGATGTAAGCTCGAATATGTGCGATGAAATCTTGATTTAATACACGATCCATCTCATATTTACTAGGTACTGCAAACACACACACCGCTACCAACCTGGATCCTCGACTAGAGTCCCTACTGGCAAAAGAGCGCGATAGAGCTCTGTTCTGTCTACTTTAAATTAAGTCTTTAATCTGCTTTTGACTGTGGTTTAGCGAAGATTGAAGCAGGTTGAAGACCGGCCTCGTTGATTCCACACCCACGCCAGCTTCTACGTTCTTCTTCTCAGTGGAAATAGAGGTAGTCGAGGAGGGCTTGGGCGCGGGGATCCGCGCATAACCACGCAGTGACTCACTACTCTAACTAGCTTCTTTCCGAGGGTTTCCACGGTCAAATCCCGGCCTAAGAAATTCCGTTTCATCCAGTCACACTCACTCCAAGTAATCTCTGATTAAATTTATTAATTTTTCTTTCATCACGAATTAATAATAAAATTATAATGATAATTTCGATTTAGTTGTATGATGAACTAAAACCGGGCGGAACTGGATTAATTTTTTGCCCAAAAATTTTTGACAAAATTGGTGGCAGTTGGAGCTAAGAAATTACCAACATGAAAATGAATGCATTATTTTCGTTACTATTATCTCATGTTGAGGTAGTTGCCTCTACATCAATGGTCATATACTTCAGTTTATTCATGAAATTTCCATCATAATCATCATAATCTAATCTACCTAAATGAAATCATATATTTTATGATGTTCAAACTATGATTCTATGAATTTTAATCATATTCTTTGATATGTCATTGTTAATTTTATTATATAAAAATAATTATTGCTTTATTATAAGATTAACAATGGAATATACATTGGTTAATATAATATATTATAAAAGTCAGTAGTATTTGTTAACGGTGTTTATTGATGTTTTACATGATATTAATTAATATAATGATATATATATCACTGCAGTATTATTATTTTGATTAATTTTCCTAGTCCCCTAAAACTGGGCCGCTTTAGGGAGAGAATTTTCAATTGGATGTTGAAAATCGCTAAGCATATTGCTCTAATCGTGGTGGCATGCAAATCTTCGTCAAGACCTTAACTGGCAAGACCATCACCTTAGAGGTCGAACCATCCAACAGTATCGACAACGTCAAGACCAAGATCCAAGACAAAGAATGCATTCCTCCAGATCAACAACGTTTGATCTTCGCTGGTAAGCAATTAGAAGACGGTCGCATTTTGGCTGACTACAACATCCAAAAGGAGTCAACTTTACACTTAGTCTTACGATTACGTGCTGGAGGACCTAAGAAAAGAAAGTTATCTGCACAAAAGGTATCTGCCTCACTTAAAAAGCTTACTCTCTCGTACTTCTTACTCACTCACTCACTCTTTACTCTAACTCATTCATTCAATTCATTTCTAATCTTTCACTCTCTTACTCACTCATTTTTATAACTTACTTACTTAATAACTCAGACTGATCGTGATGCCATTTGGCTGTGGGAAACCAGAGGCTATGATGAGGACGACGATGATGCGGACGAGGACGACGACGATGAGGACGACGATGATGATGACGGAGAGGAGGAGGAGGAGGAAGTGGATACTAAGGCTGCTCTGGCCGAAGAATACGCTAGTGCTGCTTCTGTCGCTTCTTCTACAACATCCTCTCAAAGAGCAAGGAAGAATAATGACAGAACAAAGTTAAAAGTTGACGGAAAGGTGAAGGATGTCGTTTACCTGTGGGCCATGAATAATTTCAAAGGGCAGATAGGTTTCAGTCATCAATTGGTATTGGATGCTGACAAAATGGGAATCAAATTTTTCAAATACTTCAAGGAGAAAGGAAAAGAGAAACGGAAGATTTATTCTGAAGCATTACAGCTACACTGCTCTTATGGTAGATCGCATGGCGCTCATCCCTTGGAGTTCTTTTATGTCAAACATATTCATTTTGTGCCAGAGACAAACTTGGTCGAAATTGAAATGAATGGAGGCTGTATGGCTAGCAATGATAATTCAAGAGTCATTACTAATCCTTATAACAATGCTAGCAACAATGAAAAGGTATGTTCAATATTCTTTCTATTATTTTACATATTTCTTTTGTTCTAATTGCTAACATTTTTAGAGAGAATTGGATATTCAAGAGTTTCTGAAATATTTCCCTCAAAGGATGGTTAATAGAGATGACAACC
>JACCDO012008684.1_pt1 | contig 13308 bp, 7 predicted proteins | sample 7446101 | NCBI WGS metagenome assembly JACCDO01 (sample SAMN15323440, study PRJNA562643) | freshwater metagenome | isolation source: river surface water | place: USA:Blue River Watershed | collected 2017-08-16
CTTAAAACGAGCAGCTAGGTCTTCAGCATTTGGCCGCGCATCCGGGTTTTCAACAAAGAACGCCTCAAGTGTCCTAATGTAGGCCTCCCCAAGAGCTGTAGTGAGCATGACAGCTGTCGTCGCTGATATCGCTCCGCCAACTACTGTGCCTACTCCTGGAATTAGCTTCAAGAGATTCGAAACGATGGCGCGGCCTGCGAATGATGCACCGCCAACACCAACGAGTGAGCCTACCAGCGCTACTAAAGACGCCTTAGATAAATCGAATCCATAAATCGAAGTGATTCCGGCCAACATCGTGACTTGGATCGGAGCCAGAACCGCAACATCTGATATGGGAATGGGACTGGCTCCAGCGGTTCCCGCCGCAGTAACCGCTCCAACAAGGATGGTGCGTGCTCTTTTCCTTTTGTAATTCATGTCTGCTTTTTGTGCAGCAGCGAAAGCGTTACGCTTGCCCTCGGGAATGAGTTCCGAAGATACCTCAATCAGGCTTTTGAGTCCCATAGGAGGCAACTCGACTCCTTCATCTAACTTTTCAGAAATGGCCCTGACACGCGCCGCCCCACGAGATTTAGGCAACAACTGAATCACCTCATTCCGGAATCCGTTGTCCGAACGCGCCTTGGTGATCACAGTCAAAACGGGTATGTGTTTGGCCAGCATTTCATGCAGAGCAATTTCGGCTTCTTCAACTCTTCGGCCATCTTCATGGATACACAACCAGGCTAGGTGAATGTGGCGGTCAGAATCCCGGTCTCCGCAACGATCCACAACCAGCATTTCCAATTCTTCGAATGTTTTGGCGTATTCTTTGGTTTCAAGTCCCCTTGTGTCGAAAAGGGCGAGCGGAATTCCTTCTTTTGTTACCTCACGTGTCGTCGAGGTAACAGGTCTTCCCTGCCCGGTTTCAGCGAGATTTGATTCAAATACGGAGTTGATCAGGGTACTTTTTCCTACGCCGGTTCTGCCAGCAATAAGTATGTTAATATGACCCAAATCTCGTTGGGTTTTCTTAAAAGCATCGTTTAACAGGTCTTGAAGATTCATGGTTTATAGGTTTTTAGCGTCATTTCATCTAAAGATTATCAAGCTTAGCTCAGGCAGTGGCGTAGTCGGTTTCGCGGATGTTTAGGGTGAAGGGGGTTTGGTATTCCAGGGGGGGGCTAAGGTGCAGGGAAGGCCTTCGCTGGCGGCGAAGACGATACGGTCGAACACAGCATCTGACACCCCTACTTTACGAATAGCGCGAAAATCCTAATTCATTCCTGTGGTGTTTGATCTGATTTAGGTACTGGATTGGCCGGCTGATTCACAGAGCTTGGAGATTGCAGCTCAGGCTTAATGATGATTGATTTTGCAGACCACCCTATAAAAAAGCCTAGTAATAAGACGGTAAGCGTTTTGCCAATGCGAAGTGCAATTTTTTTGCGCAGAGGAATTACGGCAGGCAGTGATGAATAGCTAATGAACACTGTCTCATCGGCTACTCCAGAGCTTGCAAGCCCTAGTTTCTCAAAGAGTTTTTCATTGCTTATTTCAGCATACAACCGTGGAATCCATGATGACGACCAATTTTTTGGTGAGACAAACGGGACAGCGATTCCCTGACCCTCTTGAATACACCACCCGATTTCTCCTGGTCCTCCCCTTAGTGTGCCAAGCAATGCTCCACGAATTCTAACAGCTAGAATCCTACCTTGGGAATCAGAACCATACTCTACAATGATTCTTTCATCTTGATAAACCCAATCACCTAGCGAATCCCATCGCATTTGTACAATATCGAGCAGGTTTATACCGCAAATCCACTCCGTTTTGTATGGGTCGCCAACCGTGATCCAATCTGGTGTAATTTTCATATGATCAAATTTCTACGATAAAAGCATGATACTGAGGCGAAGCTTGAATTTTGCCAATAATGAGGCCGAGCGCGATTCCTGCTGAGCAAGTCTGTATGCCTTCATGGGAATCAATCCGTAACCCATTTTTGTGATTGTTCACTACTTTAGCGACCCCTACCCCCATAGCCATGGCCTGTTCTGGCTTGGACTCGCAGAGAATCGCTGTTTTTGTAAACCGACTAAAACCAGTTTTCCTTGTAAACTCTCGCAATGCCTCACAAAGTTGCTGATAGCCATTTTCATCTCTAAAAATATCTCCGCATTGAGTTATGACAAGCCTCCAAGCAAAGCCAGCACGCATGATTTTTTTCCCAAAACTGGGAAATAACTGATTCAATCTTTGGTGGAGTCCATTGATATAGTCTTGAGCAATTTTCGTGCCGCTCCCGTCATCATCATTCAGACTCTTGAGCCAGAGAAGTTGATGTGCTGAAACAGTCATGATTAAGACATTGACGGTTTTCAGAATTGATTCGAAGTTCTTTTCTTGACCTGGATACGCACCTCCTACTGCAAACGCTTCTGTGAAGCGCGTTCCATCAAGATCAATCCACGCATCAACCATATTGACAAGACCTTGCCGTTCTAGCGAGAATCGCGAAATAGTGGTATTCTGAACCGGATTGGAAAGGATATCTAAATCATTTTCTTGATAAGCCTGACATGAGGCTAATTCATGCAACCCTTCATACAGCATCGTTGTTTTTCCTACACCCGTCTCTCCGAGAAATAGGTAGTAATTGGTGAATTTGTACCAAACGGGGCGTTTAAATATCCAACCTTTTGGAGCGAATTGGTGCTCATATCTTGGCAAATTACCTTTCGGGATAAGTCTCATAAGTTATTTTTATCGTTGAATTCCTTACTAAATTTTTGGCGTATCGCCTTAATCTCTATCAGAAGCGCAGCTTCTTTTGCTACTTGCGATTCGATTTCTGCGAGTAATTTCTCGAGTGTGGCGTATGCCAAAGTAGCGAAAATCAATTTTTCGATGCTGTTTATTTTCCACTCGATTGTATCCGGTTTAAGATTGATGAATTTGATTTGATTTTCATCAAAAAATACAATTGGAATCGAACCGTTGACATGTCTTGTCAGATTCAATAATTGGTCTTTGGTGGTCGGAGATTCAGAAGAATGTGTCTTTACGATTACCGCTACCGGCAATCCTTGCGGAGACTGACTGATGCAATCGTCGACATAGCGTGTAAGAAGGTGGGATTGGCTTGGAGACGAGTCCATATCCCAGTAGATCCAAGTTATATTTGGCGAACCAGCAAAAACTCCCGCATCTTGAATCATGGTAGCGGAATTGATGAAATCTGGATAAGTAACCCCTTTTGGAGAATGGATTTTTACCAAAAACTTCTTTCCTGTAGCTGGTATTAGAAATAAATCTCGTAACTTATTTTTAATTCCTTCAATCTTTTTTGCTGTGCTGCCTTCTGCGTTAGCGCATTTCCTGATCACTACTGTGAGAGATTGATTTACACTTCGGCAGAACGCACTGCCGAGCACCATCGCTACTTTGTGATTATCTTTTTTAACTTCGAAAATTTGTGAATTCATAGTTAAATATTGCTCATTCTTTTTAGAATTTTATTTGCTCGCTGTAAAGTATCGTTATCTACTACTCCATTGAATACAGGAATAATACGCCGTAAACTGTCTTCGATTTGATTCCACATACTTTCTGTTTTTTCTAGAATTTCATTGATCATAGCTTCTGTTTCGCGAAGACTCACGGAACCTCTTATCATAATCATTGAACCAATAACAAGACCTAAAACTACCGCGATCTGACCTGCTACTAAAATCCCAATGATTGAGGCTACACCACTGTTTATGATTTCCAAGTGCTCGATTACGTCTTCACGAAATTCTTTAAAATCTCCGATTAGCTGTTTCATTGATTGACCAATGTCTCTTGCCCATTCAGGTGTATACCATGAGTCACTAATATTTGATATTAATGACTGCGACGCTTCTGCAGAATCAGAGGTTATTGCAGGAATTGCTTTTTCGGCATCTTGATTAAGCGTAGTTAGCGAGATTGGGATGTTAGGAATTAATAAACCTATACTCGGAAGTGCGTATAGAAAACCTGCACGTAGTTCCGAGGCCGACTGAGAAACGATTTTTTCCGGCGGTAGCGGTATCTTTGCCTGTTGCTCCAGTTCATGCAATTCAATCTTTAGACATTCGCGAGTGATGAAATTTTTGATTAGTGGAATCAGTCGTTCTCTCATGTAGCGATCGACATGAACCTCTCGTTCACCTCTCATGATGAGCATGGTTTTCTGCATGGGATAAGCGACTGTTTGCAGTCTTAGTGCATTGATTGCTGTGACCCTCTCATCAATGAACATTTTTTCCCACGCGTTCTTAGCCAGCATGAGCCTCAAATGGAGATGACGTTCTTGTTTTCGCTCGGATTTTGTCTGCTTTACTATCTCCATTGCGTCGCTGTAAATCTTCTTGATTGACTGAACGAGCCGCGGCTTATCAGGTAGTGCGGTAATTTCAGAGCGCCCGCAGAATTCACGTATCAAATCGGCAGCTTCTGACCTTCCGACGACACGAACGTTTCCCGAATGAGTGGGATCATCGTCTTCAGGTTCATCGATAATCGCGAGGATGGGAGCACGATCCGGACTCATCGTCAGGAGATGATTGGCCGCAGTGTAATTCCTACAGACTAAAATCCAGTAGTCCCGATCAATGCTTTTTAGAGTGTGATCTGTGATTGATTCGCGAGGACTGATAGGGGGCAGTGACCAGAGTGACCATCCTGCTGGTAAGTTGGGGAAATTCGCGGTGATCGCGATCGATGAACTTGGCTCCAACTTTCGCGATTGAATTTCTTGTTCCGCACCTTGCTCACTGACTTCACAGGGAGGAAAAATTCGATGCTCTCGCTGGAAGCTAGCATTCTGCTGAGCGGGATTTGATTCGTAACGAATTCTATTGTTCAGGGTAATGATGCTGCCATACGAGTTGGGAAGCCACTCATTTCTTAGATTCTCGGGTTTACCTAGTAGCTCTCGGTGGATCCATCCTCTTTCTACGTCTGTTGTCTCAACGATTGCGATTTCCCTGGTGAGTTCCGCAGCAGTTTCTAAGCGATGCCCTGTGCATATCTCATAAAGGTCGTTATACAATCCTCGAAGTGATGACTCATCGAGGCTCTTAAGGTGGAGTGTTAGTGAATGAAGATCCATGGGAATTCTTAATGATTTGCATCCAGCTTCGCCCAGACGGTTTGGTAGTCGGTTTCGCGGTTGCTGAGGATGAAGGGGGCGACATACTCGATGGTGCGTTCTACCGGGCCGGTTGGGAGGGTGGTGTCGGTGATGGTGCGGGTGACGGTGCCGCTCTGCATGTCTTTGATGGCGTTCCATTCGGCTCTTGTGAAGCCGACGCCGGGGAGGCCTTTGCTGGCGGTGAAGACGATGCGGCCGCGCTGGTCATACCAGGTGTCGGCCTCGTATTGGCGCATGACTGGGAATTGGACGCGGTAGATGGTTTGCAGCTCCTCCAGGGTGAGGCCGAGTTCGCGGGCGACGAGCACATCCAGCTCGACCAAGGCCCAGCGGCGGGAAAAGTCCGTGCGCAACGCGCAATTCCTCTGCCACTCGGGCGTGAGATTGCGCCAGAAGTCCGCGTCCAATCGCGGATCGTCGCCCAGCCACTGCTCGTCCCGGAAGCTCTCGTCCCAACACTCGGTCCAGAGGTCGGCATAGTGGGTGGTGAGGCAGTTGAGCGCTAGCGCGCGAGTGAGAAGTGATGAGTGAGCAGTGAGCAGTGGGAAGTGCTTGATAACAGATTCGTAAAGGTCGCTTTTGCCAGTAGACTTAATCATGAAGTCGAAGGGAACGCTCAAGCACGGGGCAACGACACGAAGCAGATTGTTGCGATCATGGAAAGTAAACGAAATGACAGGGTGCACATGCCCGGCACCTTTCGGAAGAATCGAAGGAATCATAGTACGCTCGCCGCTCTGCGAAAGCTGACGACGAAAACAGAGGCGATAAAACTCCGTGACTTTTTCCGGCGGAAGGAGATTGCCAGATTCGTCGGTGTCTTGCCAGGGGACTTCGGGGGTGCGGCGGTGGTATTCTTCTGGGGTGCAGTCGGGGAGGTAGTTGGTGCGCGGGAGGTAGTCGTTGGGGAGAGATTGGAGGTCGAGAATGTCGTAATCGGAATTGAGCTTGCAGGGGTTGCGCGGGGTTTTGTTGAGCGGATTGCCAACGAAGAAGTGGGGACCTGAGAGGATGAGCTGTTGCGGGGATGAAGGGAAACTGGTGTCACGGCGGATGGTGTGATCGACTTTTACGGCATTGGTTTCATCCCACATCACAGTAGCGCGATATTCCTCTGCCAAATCGGAGAGACGGCGGGGGTAGGAGGCAAATTTTTCGAGAACGGTGAGAAGTTGGTTGGTGTGCAGGGCGGGCAAGCGAGCTTCCAACGCTGGCGTGTCTTCGCCGTCATAGAGTCGGGCGAAGAGGGCGAGTTCCTTTTCAGTGATGGCAACGAGGCGATCGCGGTGGCCTTGAACATTCCATTTGTTATTCTCGTCTTTAATGCCGCCCGCGATTCCTGAGCCCTTATGCATGAAGCACTGATCGACGGTAGGAACTCCAAATAGATTTGCTACTGTGACGAAGGCGGCTTCTTTGGGACTGTGATAAATGTTGATGGAGTATTTCGCGTGGTGATCCACTTCGGGGAATAAGCTCAATTCATTTTGGAACTGAAAATGAGCGCGGAGGCGGGAATAGATTTCGCGGCGGAAAGAGCCGCCTTTCGGGTCATCGTAGGTGCCTTCGGGGTGAAGGAAACCGGCCACGCCTTGGGGGTTGTTGATGTTCCAAGCCCTTGGGAGGAAGCATTTGAAGAGGTTGGTCTGTTGGCCCTTGAGCAGGTGATAATTTTGCGCGGCGTTGAGGAAGGATTGTGTGCCGGCGAACTCGATGTATTCGGAGAAGTAGGCGGCGCGTTGGGCGGGGTTTTCGAGTTGTTCGTCGCGAGCTTTGGCGATCTCGGTGGCGCTCAGTTTGCGGATAGCGAAGGCGGGGTTTCTTTCTGAGAGCAGATCGCCCTCGTTCCACTCGACTTTGACCCAGGGTGGGTTTCCGAGGATGAGATCGAAGCCGCCGCGGCGGGCGAAGAGGTCGATGAATTCGAGTTCCCAGTGGAAGAATTTGCGCTCGTTGGCGAGGGTGCGGACGAGAGCGAGGCGCGGGGATTGGGCGCAGAGTTTGTCCACGTTGACGACGGTGTCGTCGAGTTTGAGGTCGGTCTGTTGGATTTCGACGGTGTGGCCGGGGAGATCCACGAGGAGGGCGGCGAATTCACCCTGGGCGGCGGCGGGCGGGGCGAAGCCGGGGGTGTGACCGAGGAGCAGGCTGATCTCGGTGAGGAATTGCTGGCGGGTGGGAAGCAGGGCGGATTGCTCAATGGGCCAGAACCAGAGGGCGCACCAGTAATCGAGCGCGAGTTTGAGGCGGGAGTAGGCGCTGTAGGGGTGGAGGACTTCTGTGGCCCAGCGTTTGTCCTTCTCGTGCGTCGTCGTGATGGATTGACGATTGATGATTGTTGATTTTGGATTTTTGAATGAAGAGCCTTGGCCCCAGACGACTAACGGGTCGGTGGTTTCGATGCGTAGGCGGGTGGTGATTTCGAGGTGCTTCTGGAAGAGGGTATCGGCGGCGGCGGAGAGTTGGAGGAGTTCGGGGAGGTCGTCCTTTTCGTAGGGGGTGAGGAAGTTGGATTTCCAGTCCTTGATGCGGTCGAGGTGGGATTTGGCGAGGGATTTGATGACTTTGTCGTCGTAGGAAGCCATGCCGGGGTCGCCGAGGAGCCAGTGGTAGATCCCGTCCGCAGGGCGGGCGGGGAGTGCCGAGTGAGCAGTGATCAGTGAGCAGTGGGAAGAGGACGAAGGTGATGCGGAATCCGAAAGGACTGAAGTCCGCGCTCTATTTGAGAATTCTTGTCTTATGTCTGATGTCTGAAGGTCTTGTATCTCCCACCCAATAGGCGAAGGCGGCACCTCGGGCCAGCGGGCTTTTTTGTCGGCGGGCCGTTGTTTTACGAGTAGATGGGTGGCGTATGTTTCACGGCGGGCGCCGATGAGGGAATTGCCGTTGGCGAGTTGGAGGCCGAACCAGGGGACGAAGGCTCCTTCGTAGATGGTGTTGAGCCAGAGGGAGATTTCGGCGAGTTCGACGGCGGTGGGGTTGAGATCGACGCCGAAGACATTGTTATCGGCGATGAACATTTTCACCTTCTGGAGTTCCTGGATGTATTCGTCGTGGGGGATGGTGATGCCGGTTTCCTTTTGTTTCCGCTGGAGGTATGCCTCGGCGAGTTGGTTGATGGCTTCGTTGAGGAAGGCGGCGGAGCCGACGGACATCTCGCAGACGGTGAGCTGGAGGATTTCATCGGCAGTGAGCCAGTTGGGATCGCCGGGGTTTTCGCCGATGCGTTCCTTGAGGGCGTATTTGACGAGGCAGCGGGTGAGTGACTCCGGGGTGTAGTAGGATGCGGATTTTTTGCGGGCGCGGCCGGCGAGGCGGTAAAGGAATTTCCCCTTGGCGTGGCGGAGCAGAGACTGGTGGCCGTCGATGGTTTCGAAGACGCGTTCGGATTCGGTGTAGGATTCGAGTTCGCTGGCGGTGACGAAGTAGGCGTGGTGGAGCGGGTTGTGGTCTACGTCGGCGGGTTTTACTTCGAAGAGTTCCTCGCAGGCGAAGAAGCCGGAGTAGGAGAGGAGGGATTCATAGACGGCACCGAGCTGGTTGATGCCGAGGGTGGCGTAGGAGATACGACCGGCGCGGGCATTGCGGCCACGTCCGCTGGAGCCGAGCGAAAGGCGCTGGATGATGCGCTGGAGGATGTGGTTGCGGATTTTGACTTTGCTCAGAATGGGCGTGCCCTTGGGGTCGAAGAGGTGGGATTTTAACGCGGCGATGGTGAAGTCGTCGTGGATGGATTGTTTGTCGTGATCCTTGAGGGCGAGAGTGGTTTCTGCAGAGAGCTGGCGGCCATCGTAGATGAGGCGGAAGAGCGTCTGGATGGAGTGGTGGAAGTAGTAGCCATCGCGCATCTCGTCGGTGGCGAGGTCGATCATTTCCAGATCGCGGAGGGACTCGATGGAGTAGCCAGTGAGGTATTCCTCGGATTTGATGGGGAGGTAGCCGAGCTCGGGACGGGCTTCGAGGTAGAAGCAGGAGAGCAGGCGGTAGAGGTAGCGGAGGCAATCGCGAGTGAGTTCGCGTTCGAGCTTTTCCGTGGGCTGGTTGAAGAGGGCTTCCTTACGGACATTGCGGATGTAGTGGACGGCCTCGTTGGCGAGATCCTCAATGGAGGCGACGACGGCGAGCTTGAGGTCCTCGGAGACGGCGAAGGCGTGCTTGTGGGAAGATTCGTCGAGGCCATCGAGCAGCGAGAGACCATCGGCCGGGCAGGTGGAATCCCGGTGGAGTAGCGCGGCGGTGGCGCGGAGGGCGGGTTCTTCGCGGCGGTTGAAGAGCTCGCGGAGGTCGCAGGAGAGGAAGCGGCGCTCGGCCCACTTCATGCGGTCGCAGAGAACGATCTGACCGAAGGAGAGGAAGATGACCCAGCGGGGTGGTTCTTCTTGGGAGAAGATGTGTTTGCTGAGAACCTCCTCCCAGGTGGGAAGAGATTGAAGATTTTCGATTGAGGATTGTTGATTTTTGAATGAAGAGACGAGCGGGTGGCCGGGGAGTTGGGGGTTTTGGTTTTGGGGGTCGGCGGTGTATTGGATAGGGTGTGGGGTGAGGGAAAGCGGATCGGTGGCGAGTTCGTCATCGGAGGGGCCGATGGGGAGGGTTTCGATGATCCAGAGAGCGGGTGCGCCCGATTGGGTGGTGACTTCGCCGATGAGGGGGATGCGCACGGCATGGCTCCCCTGCCCTAGCGCGCGCCAAGACGGAGAAAGCGAGTAGCCGAGGGCAGGCAGAAGAGATGTGAGGAAGTCGCGCTGAATTTCAGCTAGAGAATCGGGGGTGCGGCGGATTTTTTCGAGGGCGCGGAAGTAGGGCTGGGCGAGTGAGCGGAGCCGGGCAGGTGGCTCGCGGTGGGCCTCGGAATCTGGGAATTGATCGGCGAGATTTTTCCAACTCTCCAGCGTCTCCCTGAGATCGCCAGCGAGGAGCTCGGCGAAGTAGTGAGCGGAGTAGTATTCGTGGTGGTTGGTGAGCATGGGAGACAAGTGGAAAGTGAGCAGTGATCAGTGAGCAGATTTTGAGTCGTTGTTAGCAGGCTAGACATCGGGCCATTTGAAGCGCATTCGCTTGGTGTAGAATTGTTTTTTGAGCCACTCTGAATCAGATTTCCAATCCCTGCATGCATGTCTCATAGAGTCGATCGACTTTCTTTTTTCTGCTTCACGTTTGATGTGATGAGCGATACGCCAAAGGCGTTTAGAATGATTAGGATGCCCCCATTCTTTCATGTAAGCATCATCACCTACAGGGGGAATCTTTTCCGTATATGCCATGGCCAGTAGTTTTCTTCGATCTTTTTCAGCCAGTCCACGAGTTACTCCTACGCGGTAACCAATAGCCGTTAATGGACTTTCTTCAACGCCGCCAACACAGCCCATATGAAATGAAGGTTCGCCGTAATCTTCTTCAAGGTTAATTTCAGGCCATTCGAAGCCGGAGTCTATGAGATACTCCAAGGCTGGATGTCCTTCAGCAAATTTCATCAATATCTCCACGGGCAAGGAAAATGGATCGTGAGTCGTGAGAATACCAGCAACGAAAAGCTCTTGGGAGAAAACCCTAACCTCATCTGAATCTGAGTTTTCGATCAACTCGTCGATTTGCTCTTTGGTCCATCCTTCGCGACCAACAATAATCCATGGATACCCTCTCTCATATGCTATTACAGATACCTTTCTCAAATAATCATCAAATTCGCCTTCATTATAAGGTCCCTCCCCTATTCTAACTACCTCAAAAGGAGTAGAAAACTGCTCCACCACATGAGAAGAAAGAGCATGAACCAACTGCATATCCTTGATGGCAAAAGCCGACTTGGTTCCTTTATTTATCAGTGCGTGGTACCGCGACTCGAGCTTGTAATTCTCCACTCGCAATTGTGCTGTGCTGTTCTCTGCGACGAAGTTTTTTCTCGATAACTCCTGATTTTGGATGGTCAGCGCTTGGTTTTGATTCTCGACCTCCGACTTCTCATTCTGAACTTTGGCACATTCTTGTTCCAAGCGCTCTATTTTACTATTTAAGGTTCGTATTAAATCTTCTAGAGCAGAAGAGTTGCGAGACAACTCAGAAAATCTTTCTTGCCAAATTTTTTTCTCTGATCTCTCGGCTTCCAGATTTTTCTGAAGCGTATCGAGCTGATTCGGAAAATTGATGTTTTCCGCAGAACGCTCTTGGTTGATTGAATCCAGCTGTTTTTCTATCGATAGTTTTAGATTTATCTGATTCTCGGACTCCATGCCTACTGGAATCATGTTTTCGTTCATGAAGTCAGGCGAAGCAGTTTCATCACGTCGCCAATTTTCCCGGCTTTTTCCGATTTGCTCTTCCTGTTGGAGAGGTTGCTGATTAGTTGAGTTTTTCTTAAGAACAAAAGCAAAGAGTCGATCCCTCTTTTCACGCAATGCCCTGAGCGATATTCCCAGAGGATTGCTATATGTGGAGGATTTTTCGTCTGGCATCATGGGATTGAATGAATGGAAAATGAGTCGTTGTCTTAGATTGATTCTTCGAAATACTAGTCTGTGATGGTGTGGATGTGGAATATCGATGAGTGAGGTCAGATCTGTGATTTGCCTTTGGGGGTGAGGCGGTATTTTTGCAGGCCGCTGTTGGGTTTATCGGGGAGGGTCAATTCAAGGACGCCGGACTCGATCAGCGGAAAGATGTGACGTTTGTAATTCAGATAAGCATTGGCAAGGCCGGCAGCTTCGAGCAGCTCCGCTTTGCTTTTTGGAATCCTGGCGCAGGCGCGCAGCATTCGAGCAACTTGCTCACTGACTTGCTCATCAACTTGCTCACCTGAGGATTTTTTCCCGCCGACTTCACGGAGTGAAACCAACAGGGCATCGAGCATGAACTGGATGAAAGCGGTCGAGTTTCCGGCTTTGTCACAGACAGCAAGAACACGATAGTATTCCGCTTGCCGGTCGCGAATCACGGACTCAACGGGCAAGTAGGCAAAGAGCGGATTCCACTGGCTCAGGATGAGAGTTTGCCAGAGGCGTCCCATGCGGCCATTGCCATCGGTGAACGGGTGGATGAATTCGAGTTCGTAGTGAAAGACGCAACTGGCAATGAGAGGATGAGCATCGGTGCGCTTGAGCCAGCCCAGCAAATCTTTCATCAGACCGGGGATGCGGTCGGCTGGTGGGGCGAGGTGAACGATGCGTTTGCCTTGGGCGATGCCGACGGCACGTGTGCGAAATTTTCCGGCATGATCGTCCAACGCCTGCAACATGAGTCGATGAGCGGCGAGCAGATCCTTCACGGCGGTAGATTTCCACGAACTCATCACCTCATAAGCGGCGAAGGCGTTCTTCACTTCTTGGATTTCACGAGGTTGGCCGAGCACGCGTTTGCCGGAAATCACAGCGGTGACTTGATCGAGGCTGAGAATATTGTTTTCGATGGCTAGCGATGCGTGGATGCTGCGGATGCGGTTTTCACGACGGAGTTTGGGCACGCTGCCGGAGTCAGTCACAGCGCCGAGTCGACCAACTTCGCCAGCAATCTCCGCGACAAGCGAGAGAATGGCGGGTGTGATGGTGAAGGGCGGTGAGTAATGCTCGGGCATAGATAGGTGCTTATGCATCAAAGTTTCCGAAGATGGCGAAGAGGCGGATCGAGGGAGCGTCCTCGGTTTCCATGGTTTCTGTGATCCAGGTTTTGTAGTCGTCGTGTTTTTTCTGGATGGCGCGTTGTTCGGCTTCTTTTTTCTGGCGTTTGTAATCGTGGGTGGAGGCGAGGCCTCTGGAGATGGATTCGGCGAATTCCAGCTCCAGCTGCTCGTTACGCGTATCGAGGAAGGCTTTGAGTTTGGCGAGTTGTCGATCGAGCTCGGGCTTTGTGTCACGGCGGAAAGCGTCGCGGGCTTCGGATAGATGAATCGCGAGGCATTCGACGGTTTCAGGGAAAAGCTTGGCTACGGCATCGAAATCGATGGACGTGGAGGGATTCGGGTGATCCTCGGAGAATCGAGTGCGCTTGAGGGTTTCTTCAAGACTCAAGGTTTCCTTCAGCCGTCCTCCGACGAAGCGAACTCCATACCAGCGCTGAATGAGCGGATGGCCTTTGCGATTCGGTATGATTCCGGTGCCGAGCACGATGCGTTCGCCGGGATCGAGATGGCGGAGGTGAATGCAAGCAGC
>JACCDO011713510.1_pt1 | contig 13303 bp, 6 predicted proteins | sample 7446101 | NCBI WGS metagenome assembly JACCDO01 (sample SAMN15323440, study PRJNA562643) | freshwater metagenome | isolation source: river surface water | place: USA:Blue River Watershed | collected 2017-08-16
AACTGGTGCTGGTACTACAGATTGTGATCATTGGCATGATGGTGCTGGAATTGTGACTCATCATATGGCATTTACATTAGAAGTTGAACAAACTTTGCAAGCAGTAGACCCCTCTGTTGCTATGGCATATTGGGAATATGGTATGGATACATATCTATATGATTCTTGGTCTGACTCGGAAATTTTTTATGCTGACTGGTTTGGTGAGTCATCGCCTACTAATGACGAGCATGCTATTGATGATGGCTCTCGTTGGGTTGGTGTTGAAGTTCCAGATGGTGACCCATATACTGAATGGTCAATTTCTGATACTGGATCCTTAAATCCATATGTTAATGCATTCGGTCACATGAGAAGTCCTTGGAATAACAACCCAATCCAATTAATTGGACGTCATAATCAAACTTATGATATGACACAATATGATACTATGCCTTCATGTTCAACTCTACAATCATGTTTTAAAAGTACTACATTGGCAGATATCAATGATTGTTCTAATGGTGCGACACATGGTCCTGTTCATATTTTAATTGGTGGTGCTTGGGGTCAAGGAAATTTATTTGACGATGATGATGTTACCATGGCACAAATGCCTGATAAATTATTGTTTTTCAAAGTTTTATGGCGTAAAGGTTGGTCTCGTTGTCCTGACTCGTGTGAATTGGGTGTACCATGTAAATGTTCCGTGCCACAACAATATATTGATGAATATGGTGCTGAGTATATATTAAAGGATACTAATGTATACTATGGTTTAGAGAAATATTTGACTGATGCTGATGATGAATTACTATTAAAAGTTTTGCGTGCTGTAGAAGATCCTGGTATTGCTGGTGAAATGTTCAGTTCTGCTGCTGCATTTGATCCTACATTTTGGCCATTACACGGTCAAATCGAAAGATTATTATCTTTAAAACGTATTATGATCGAACAAGGTGATATTACAGATTTTGATGAAACTTGGGCATTTACGGAGTACAATAAATACTCAGGTGCTGCTTATTTGGATGGTGTTTGTGACTGGTCAAAAGTTGCGGGATCAGGTGACTTAACATTACCTACTTGCACCATGGATGTTGTGTGCACAGGACATAATGCCAATGATGTAATTGAATTTTCTGGTTTCTTAAATGAAGGTGATTCATATACTAACCAAGAATTTTATGATTTCATTCATCCTTGGAATGATGACTTACCTTATACCTATGATACTTGGGATTTCGATTATTGCTCGGATGTTGGTTATCCATTTACAGGCTCTAGTACTAGTTCCTCATCATTACCTGGTTCAACAACTTTACCTGGTGGCACATCTACCGTTCCTTCTTCAGGTACTTCAACTGTACCTGGAGTAATACCTAACATGCAAGGCGGTAAAAAGAATCGTCGTTTATCTGTAAAATCTACGCGTAAAATGAGTAAAGAAGAACTTGAAGCTGTTACTAATTCTAGAGGTCAAATGTTACAAAAAAAAATGACTAAATAGATTTTGTAATCTATTTTATAATAAGTCAGCAAGTACATTTGTAATATAAATCCTGTTATAGTATTTAAGTTAAGTATATACATCAATAATACATAAATTTATTCATAATCAGCAATGAATTCTTCTCCCACTCCTGGAATATCCACAACTTCTATCACGTAATCAACTTCAGCTCCAGCTGGAATTCTTGGTTTACCAGGACTCGATTTTACGCCATTTTCAAACGCTAAATTTCCTCCAAAAACTAAATGATATTTATCTCCAAGTTTCATTTGTACTACTGATTCATCTAATCCTTTAAGAATTAAACCTACACCAGCTCTATACAAATATGGCTGTGCTGTATCAAATGTATTATCGAAGTCGACACCCTTATAGCTTCCTTTAAACCTTATTCCTACAATTTCACCAATTTTAGGTTTTGTGGCAGTTTCTGATCCTTCTTTTAATATTTCATATTTCACATTATTATCCCAAGGTGCTGGAATAAGTTCTCCCGCAATTGTTGGTTGAATAAATTGTGAAAAAATTACGGAAGATGCAATAGTGTTTGTTACAAATTTATTCAATTTCCATGAAGAGCAGTGAGATATGCATAATGTAAGTAAAATAAGTGCAAGAATTAGCAATGCCGTCATTTGTTCGTTATGCTCACACGCTCAACGCTGAATTAATGATAGGTACCTACCTATGATGAGTCACGATTTAGGGATTATCCTTAATCAGTATATTAAAAATCAGAAGTTATGAAATATGGAAGCTTTAATTGTTCGGAATAATTTTTGATTATTCTTATTTCTCATGTATGTAAATGTTTCGTATCGCTAAAAATTATTATTACGTAAAAATAATCCTCTTCAACTTAGTTTATTGTAATGTTTTAAGCCTTACGATCTAAGGTAAAGTTATTGCAAGTTTGCCGACGGTTTGTGGTATACCATCGGTAGTTTCGTGCACATTTAACAAGTTAACAAGTTGTGACAAGGGCCTGGTCAAAGTTACAGCGATACCTATACCTACTCTACGTCTCGCACCCTATCCTACTAACACATCATGGATTCGAGTCATATAGAGAATAGCCATCAACGGTCCTATGGTACAGGAGGGATAGATTTGGATCTTGGAACAAATAATCCTATTCTTCAAACGTTACCAAATAGTTCACTACATGAAATTATAGATGCTGCAAAAATAAAAGAAAAAAATGAATTAAATTCACTAGGCACATTGCCTGAATTAAGTCTAGATGAACATAAGTGGCATAAAATGAGTCTAGGTATCGGTTATATGCTTGCAATGGGAGTTTGTGGTGTAGTATTAGTTGCATTAGGATCATCATTAGAAGATTTAGCTGAAAATATTGGATTAGAATCAACTGATATAGGCACTGTCTTTATTGCAAGAGGAGTGGGTGCAATATTTGGTGCTGTTATAAGTGCAAAGATATATAGATGGTTTCCAGGAAATTTGGTTATGACTGTAGCATTAACTTTAATTATAGTACTACTATTATCATTACCATTTAATAAATCATACATTATTTTGCACGTATACTTTTTATTCCTCGGTTTGGGTACTGCTGTGACAGATACAGGATGTCAAATTATGACTAGAAAAGTTCATGGTAAAAAAGCTGGACCATGGTTGGGTGCAAATACTGTTGCATTTGGTATTTCTGGTGCTTTAGTTCCGCTAATAGCCATTATAACTGGTTCATTAGTGTTACAATATTATATACTTTCGGCACTTATTGCAGGTATAACTTTATTTATATTTTTTGGGCCTAATCCAGATAAATTAGGAATGAGTGGACAACCTGCTGGTGCTCCAAGAAATAATGAACCAAGAAAAAAAGTACCACATTATAATGTAGAAATTATGTTAGGTTGTATGGTTTTTTGTTTAATTGGCGGGAAAGTTACATCCACTGCTTACTTAAGTACTTATGTAGATGATACAGGTGTTATCGATACAAGTAATGAAAGTGCATTGGTCTTAGTTTTATGGATTGCAATCACTATCGGAAGATTGGCTGGAGTTTATGATCAGAGATTTTTAACAAATGTTACATTACCTGTGCATTTATCAATATTTTTGATTGGGGGATTTTTATCTATGTTACTTGTTCTATGGTTTCCTAATAGTGGACCCGTCTTATGGATTGGTGTAGCATTTTACGGATTATTTAATGGACCATGTGTCGGCTATTGCTATGATTTAAATAATCGTATAACATTACCAAGTGAGAAATCAATGGCGATTGTTATGTTTGGATTAAATTTTGGTGCATCACTTGTGCCTTATTTAAATAGTGTAATATGGAGTGCTACAGGATCACCTAAAACACTTATTGTTACAATTTTTTTATCCATGTTTTTACCATTACCATTGCTTCATATGGTAAAATATGTTAGCTATGATGAAACATACAATCCCCTATTAAGAAGAGAAGCTAAATATGATGCTGTGCCACAAAATGATGCATAAAAATGCAAAATGTATGTAACTTTAATATACAATTTCAAGATTTTACAATTCTAGCAAATCATCATCACCAGGAATCCACAAACTACTTTTTTTCTGTTTTTCTTTTTCAATTGCATTAGCAGCTAGTGTAGATGTGCGTGTGTATGGCTTTTTCCCAATTATGCTACGCATGTATTCATCAAAAGATGGGTACAAAGGAGACCACTTTAACTCATTTCTTGTCCAACTACCATCACATATTTTAGTTTTAGGACCCATATCTGATGAAAAAATGGGCATTTGGCGATTATTAAATAATCCTGAATCTAAAGCAGCTTCGCATATTTCTTTTCTGGTCATGGGGACGTCATCAACTGCTAAATAAACAGTATTCAATTTTCCATTATGTAAGCAAGCAACTGTAGCTCGTGCAGCATCTACGTAATGCAATAAATTTATAATTCCATCCGATGAACCATCAACGTTTTTAGATGTTTCATTTAACCAGAAAGAGTGAGCGCCACGTTGCTCTGTATATAAACCAGCTAACCTTAGTACACACCCTTCCCTATATAATGCGGCTTCTTCAGCGGCAATCATTTTTGTAGAGCGAGAATTCCTTGTGTCTAGTCTAAATTTTTCGTTCACAATATTACCTATTGATTCTCCATATACACTTATCGATGATGTGAAAACCAATTTACCGCCTCCTTCTCCTCCTGCCCATAATCTACATGCATCATTTACCTCAGCAAGATAGTCATCAGCAGCTGACGGTGGAATACAAATGACTACATTTTTAGATTTAGTACAATCTTCTTCGCATCTTTCGCTCCTTAACTTAGGTATTAAATTACTATTTTTATATTCATCATGGCGTTTATTAGTTTTTGTTTCCATTATCACTTTACTATTTGGATATAATTTTTTCCATTCATTACCAATTATATTTCCTAGTGTTCCAGCTCCTACAACCCATAAATCATATGTTGTGGTTACATCTCTTTTACCAAAATTTATTCTAGAAGAAACGGATGGCAATGGTCCCACAGGTGCACCTATTGCGTCTTCAGCCATTTCATCACTATTTTCGTCATTATTATTATTTAACATACTATACCTTGTACCACTTTGATGCGACAAACGATATTTAAAGCTTGATGTGCAATAAATAGATAAAAAAATGAACAGTATCGAAAGCATTCTACAATGTTACATACTTGTACAAACGCTGGGTGATGACGGGTGCAAGGAAGGAATTTTTTACATGCGTACCACCCGGCCCTGTTGATACATAGGCATTAGTAGTGGCTTCACACTCGGTTGGCGGGATCAATACATCGGAACGGTATATTTCCTTCAGATAAAAGATCCAATTTTTACACAAATTGTAAAATAGTATCCCATAATATTTATATAACATATCATGAACAAATATTCAAAGAAAAATACAATTTTATGCGGTTTCATCAATTACTTCTTCCTCATCTTGTACAAAATTAAATAAATCATCCACATCGTCTAATAATAACATATTGTCAGTTTCAATATTACTTTCATTATTATTATCATTGTCTTCATTAAATAAAATTGATTGCACAAAATCAAATTCTGTTTCATCAGTTTTATCGTCATTTTTTACACTGATATCTCCCATTGAACCAAATCCTTGTCCTGCTTTGCTTGTAGTAGATGCACTATCACTATCCATTAAATCGGCAACTGGAAATCGATCCATTTTATTCGCTGCTTCATAAGCTAGTGCGCTTAATTTTTCAGATACACCATATGCTAATGGTACTTGACGTAAAATTTCTACGGTACGACGTAACATTCGACAAACATCACCTTGTTCTAAACTTGTTTCTCTACATAAGTCTCTCCATGATGTCCCATTGGCCCAACTTTCAACAAGTCCACCAGCTTCACGACTTAAATGAATAGGAAAATCAATATTACCTTCTGATTGTGCGAATTTTAATTCCCAAGATATTGTTTCAATTTCGGTATGTATTTTTTGCACATTTTCACTAGGACGATGTTTAAAATATGCATTACTTGTTTTAAAGCCATCAACAACAATCGAACATAACACGGCACCTAATTCACCGGGTGATAGATCCGTTAACTTTTCATTTTTTAATACTAATGCTAGCCATAATTCATTGTCGCCAGACAACGAAGACACCATATTTCCAAATGGAGTTGCATCCGTTCCATTCAATGCATTGAATTGTTGTAATATTTTCATTACATTTTTAAACATTTTCCATGCATAAATTTCACGATTATCACCATTATTACTATCAATTTCATTGACAAAACCAATAGGATCTTTTAATCCGGCGGCATAACGCAATGCTTTGATGACTAATTCTCCATCATTACTAGCACTAATAGGTGACTGATTTAATTCTGTTTCTAATTCTTTAACTATCATTTGCTGTCTTATAACAGAACCTGGAATTTTAGTATCAGGAAATGAATTAGAATTATACACTTCATTCAATGCATTATAGAGCTTTATATCATCCGTTTTGCTTGCTAATGGCTCGTTGAATTGACCTACAAGTATCTTTTTTTTTATTCCTGGTATGCTTTCTTCTATCCAATTAGGTACAATATTTACTAAATCTAACAAAATTTGTGCTGTTTTTGTAGGTAATGAATGCTCCGAATCGACGAAGGAGCGAATATGCTCCTTGCTTACAATCAATATTCGTTTTGACTTGGTAAAAACGCCTAAACCACTATTTACATTCCCAGAACCCCATTTTACGTCACCTAAAAAATATCCATCTTCTTCATTTTGTAATTTAATCCCTATCCCTAAAGGCATGTAGTCTGCTATAGCCATTACTAAATCACTATCTGTTTCTACCATTTTTTCTATTAAAAATTCTTCATTTCGACGTTCTTTTTCTAATCTTCGGGCTGTTTTTAAATAATCACGAGCCGTTTTCAAGCTATACTTTTGTAGAACAGAACGATATAATTCTATTTCTTCTTTGATATCACTACTTTCTTGTTTCACTAGTTTTTGTTGTAATAAATAGGCACCGAATCCCCGTTCAATCAGTGCTCGGCATTCATCAATACTTTTTGTTTCTAATAATTTTACGGTCAATCCATACGATGTTTTAAAATGTGATTTGATTCCATCAATGGGTGATACCAGTATCTTATGTCCAACTTTAGCATCTTCAAATCGATTTCGCATTATGATTACTGTACCTTCCGTATCTTTGCCTCTTCTACCAGCTCTTCCTGCCATTTGTAATAATTGTGATGTTTTTAATTTAATTACTTCAGAATTTACACGCTTGGTAACAGTAGATATTACTGTGGTCTTGGCGGGCATATTGACACCAGCGGCTAAAGTCTCCGTGGCAAATAACACTTTGATTTTATTAGCATTAAATAAATCTTCTATAAATGCTTTTAATACTGGGATTAAACCGGCGTGATGTACGCCAACACCAGCACGTAGCATTTGTACATCACTTTTACTGAATGGAATTTCAGGATTCATTTTAACAAAATTATTAATTGCTTGTGTAACAAATGATACCTCGTCTTCATTTAATAATTTAACTTTAGTTTGCATGATTAATTTAGCACTTTGTTCACAACCAGCACGACTAAATATAAACACAATTGCTGGTAATAATTTTAATTGGTTCAATTCGTCGATAATGTCGCTATACTTAGCTATAAGACCTTGTGGATTGATTTTAGCTATTTTAAATGGTTTACCGTTTTTAACCATTCTTTGCTGTGCCATTTTAATTGCTTGTTCTTCATGTTTGATTATTGTAGGATTAATAACCAAACCGGGTCCTAATTTCCCGTCTATCTTTGGTAATCCTTGTAATGAACCAGGTCCAGCATTAGGATCTCTAAATAATGGTAATAATCCTTGTTTCATTGCAAATAAATATCGAAGTGGTACTGGTCTAAAATCGGACATCACTAATGTGGTTGGTCTATGAATTGAAGATATCCAACCTTTAATGTCATTAACATTTCCCATTGTAGCACTTAATGCAAGTATACGAATCGCTTTTGGGCATGATATCACACTTTCTTCCCATACTGTTCCCCTATCAGGATCATTCATAAAGTGAAATTCGTCAAAACAAACCATAAATAGATCACCCAATTGATCATCAGTGGGATCATATACCATATTACGAAATACTTCGGTTGTCATTACAGTAATTGCTGCACCTCTATTAATAGCCACATCACCGGTTAATAGACCAACACGATCACCTCCGTATTTAGCAGTAAAATCTTGAAATTTTTGATTACTCAATGCTTTTAATGGAGTAGTATATGCTACTCTTAATCCCAACATTAAGGCATAATATATTGCTAATTCTCCTACTAATGTTTTACCTGATCCTGTTGGTGTTGTTATCAAAGCATTATTTCCACTAATTAATGCTTGTAGACCATCTTCTTGAAACTTATCCAATTTAAAAGGATAAAGTAATCTATATAATTCAATTTGTTTCTCTATTCCTATATTGTATCTTGCTATATTTTCTAATCTATCTACTAATTCTGGAGTCCCCCGTAATGATGCTAACTCTTCTTTATACTTTTCTATAATAGATAAATAAGTATCATCTGTTTTAGCATCAGAACTTTTACTTTGTAAAGATACTCTGTACGGTTTACTATTTCTTATTACTACAAAAGAATAAACCAATGTAAACGTCCAAATAATGTACAAAATCCTGCTGGAATTTATGAACATATTTCTCCAAACTTGATTTTGTACGCACCAACAATTTTTTGCAACAACATCGAGTCGAAGAAAAGTACCGGTGTGATCCATGGGCAAAGCAAGCTTTCTCAACGATATGTTAACAAAAGATAGTTATGAAACACATCCACTACATGATCTGAAGATCATTATTGAGCAACGAATATTATCAAAAATAGATTTTATTGTAACTACCTAAAAGGTAATAAGTACCTGACTAAATACTTAATGGAATGCAAGCATAATTGTAACAATAATTTAATTGAGAATACACTTTGATTTGATTTTTCTATATTATATGAGTCCTACAGTTTACTGACCTGAAACTGCGATATATTCCTCTCTCTCTCTTACTTGTTTTTTATACAATTTTTTATTTTCTTCATTTAAATGTGGTAAATTTTCTAATTCAAACTCATTAGTAACAGATGAATGTATCCATTTCATCATAGATTGCATTTTACCAACACCTGAGTAAGTATTCCATGGTGGATATTTGTTCCCACCTGGCAAAATAACTAAAATTGGTAACTCTGATGATAAAAAATTATACTTAGCTGGTGGTGCATCATTAGTAACATCCATTCTAGCTATTACCAATGTTGGAATATTTAACTCATGAAATCTTCGAGCCATTCGTTTATAATAAACACTAAAATGGGCGCAAGGTTCACAGTTTGAGGCATGAAATAATATCACAACATCTTTATCATCATTCATATAACTTTCAAAATTATCAGGCGTTATTACAACAATATTATCATCTCCGGTATTTCCATCACCAAATTGTTCGGATACTCCTTGAACTGCTTCAGGTGCTGATTTTTTTTCTTTCCGTTGAGCTTTATTCTTGGTCGAAAGTGGGATAGTTGATTGTAATGCTTTTTTTGCCATTTCTTTGGTATCTTGAATAGATTTCAATTTGCCACTTAAAAAATTGGCTACGAATTGCAACAATGTATCTTTATTAATGGCTAATTCTTCTGGAAATGGTACTTGTAGACCCTCCTTTGTATTAAATGCTATTGATGGTAACCTTTCCTTACCGCCATATAATCCTAGCGACTTCATTTGGTCTTCGTGTTTATTACCATCTAAATAAACAAATGAAATCTTCTCGAAATGTTCTTTAGCTACTTCTCTAAACTCTTGTATTAATATTTCGTTTAGTATACCACCACTTTTACCTCCTACAACTTTCCCTGGTTCAATGCTATTAAATTCATTAGTTAAATCTAAAAATAACATTAAAATTGGGTGTGACAATTTTTCATACATACGAAAGTTATACACGGTCATTTTACCGACTAGTGGTATGGAATTCATGTTAATCCAACCTACTATACCACCGGATACATCATACAACTCATCCAAATTAACACTTTTAGTTATACCGTTATCGCAAAGTATCATCATTGATGGTGTGCGATCAATAATTTTGTTTTTCTTGTATTTATTAGCTAAAGTTTCTGATAAAACCAATCCAAAATGCACGTCTTCTTTAGATTGTAATTCCTTCGATGATTCAATGAAATCATTATAATCATCTTCTTCAATGCCATCATGATCTGCAAAAAATCCAATTACGATTATGTTACTTAATGTATGATCAGATGTCTTCAATTGGATAAAATTTTCAATATCTTTTTCCGATTTTAATATACTTGTAGATTTATTAACTTGTTTTTCAATAAAATTTATTACACTATCAACTCTGTGTACACCTTTATACACTGAAGGTTTTTGTTTTTTAAATAAAACTAATGTTGGTAGTTCAGATGAATACTCAGTTGCCAACGATTTCATTTCTTCAATATTTGCTCGAACAAATGGTATGTTCTTAATACTTTCTTTTTCTTTTAAAGCTTTGTAGATCTTTTCATATTCATACTCGTGTTGTATGCATTTATAACATGAGTATGATGAAAATCCCACTAATGTAAATTTGTTCTGTTTCGTTATACTATTTAACTCCTTTTGTGTAACATTATAATCACCGACCCCTAATATTGGAATGATTCTTCCATTATGTTCATTTAATAATTCGTCAGAAACAAATGTAACTTTACAATCATCCCCATGATAGCCTATATGACAATGACATGAATAATCTATACATTCGCCATGATTATTGCAATTATTGAAACAAACCGAACCATCATTACTGTCACAATTTCGTAAAATTACACCAATTATCAGACACAAGAAGATCCAAGATATCATTTAGATTGATGAAATTCAGTGAGTAGACAACGGGTAAATGAATTTAATCACAATAAAAGGAATTTTGATGGAATTTTGTGACTATTACTAGGTGGATTTTCTAGAAGAAGAACTTTTTTGAAAGTTTTTTCTCGAAAATTTTGTCGAAAAGTGGTGTGGAAAAGTTTATTAAACAGCGTGGACTCTCCCGCAATTAGAATATATAGAAAGAAGTTGGTAGCTGCAATTTTATTAGAAACTTGCGCGATTTTTCAATGATAGTTGATGCTTTTTCCTATAATATACCATTCTCTAAAAGGGTGTGGAACACCATTTTTCCAGAAAATTTACGACGCATTTTTGCGCGTTTGTCTCTGAGTGACACAACTTGAGTCAGCCATCATCTCATTCAATTGCTCTAGGAGAATTGTTGTAATTTAGTTTGTTCACTCAAAGTTCAACATCTTGACACAAATCGCCTCACAACAGAGGGCAGAGAGGCTATAGACAACGTACTTACGTCTATTTATGGTAAATCGCGATACAGTTATTTCAATATGATGTTTCAAAAGTTTTTTCATCGTTACCTTTTTCCAAATGCACTAAAAACTCATAATGTTGACAATACTATCAAGAAATTAGTATTGATAACTGGATTTGGTGGTAGCAATCAGAAAAACTTTAATAAATTGGTAAATTATTACACCAGTAGAGAATTTTCAGTTGTCACATTTATAATGCCTCTTGCAGTTCCATTATTTGTTCGAGACTTATTAGAATTAAGATTGTGGAAAACAATCAAAGAAATGAATGTAGAAAATATGTATGTTCATAGTTTTAGTAACAATGGTATATGGGTGGTTGGTTCATTACTGAAGCAACAGGAATTGCCTCAAATCCAGCGTATTGTCATTGATAGTGCACCTGTTTTTTATTACGAAGAGTTGAAGGTAACTACTGAAGTGAATGTGCTGTCTCGTGTTTTAGTCTCAGTAATATTAAAGGGTCCTCGTTATACACATCCTATTTATACACCAATTACTAAAGCATTGTTGTATTCAATGTTGTATGGCTCTAAACTATTTAGCGCTATTGAAAAAGTGTTTTTTCCAACGCTTCAACTTAGATTTGTACCAGATTTTATTGAATTAAATCATTACATAAAAGATAAATTTCCAGTGATTCCAACTTTATTTATCTATTCAAACGACGATGACTTAGTACCAAAAGAATACATAAAGGACTTTATTGACAAAATAAAACCTAAATTTATAAAAGATGGAAATCCTGAATTATTACAAGTATTTACTGTCGAAAAAGTACCACACGTTGGAATTTTTTATCATAGAAATAAAGAATACCAACGATTGCTTGACAAAATTTTCCCTTGAAATAATAGTATTGCGCACTTGTCTCTTATATAGTCTTTATTTGTATTTAATTATGGTCATATACTGTATCATCTGATGGTGCAAATGACGTTTATGTGTCTTATACTGTCCAAATCCCTGTCAATTTCTTGACTTTCCTACCTACCTACTTTCCTCTTGATCCAAGTTAGTTTGAGAGTTGAGTCAAGGGTGAATAAAAATGTTGGCGCTTCCATTGGCTAAGGATTGTTCAAATTATGAGAAAAATAGAGAATCAATGCGTAATTTTCTACAAAATCAATATAAAAAATTAAACATTTCGTTGGAAAGTAGTTGTCTTGGCGATGTTGATACGTTTTTCAATATAAGAAGTAAAGCAGTCAATATAACTGAGTTAAACGATTCAGCGTGCAGTAATTACTTAAATTATAACTATCATGTAGCAGCTGTTGCTGTTAGATTTGATGGTTATGAAACTGAAATGAATGTAAAGTATACTTGGACTGATGCATTTACTCATCGACCAATATCAACAGGTAATATATTGTTTGATCAAGGTTGTATTCTATGGAATATAGCAGCGTTGCATACTTTAGATGCGTGTAAAGTTAATAGAACTACTGATGAAGGTAGTAAAAGTGCTTCAAGATTGTACCAACAAGCTGCTGGATTTTTTAATGTAATAAAACAAAATATTTTATCTAAAATAAATAAAGACGTGCAATGTTATCTATGTGAAAGCTTAGTGGATTATTCAATCAAGCTATGTTTAGCACAAGCGTTATTGTGTATTTATGAGAAATCAGTTCGAGATCGAAAAGTTCATAATTCAGTGAAACCATCACTTCTGGCAAAATTAGCAATTAAAACCTCTGTATCATTTGCTGAAGCTGAACAATCTGGTATGAAAAATATTACATTAGATAAGTCGTGGTATATTCATTGCAGATTTCAATCAAAAATGTTTCGTGGTGCAGCAGAATATTGGCAATCGATTGCATC
>JACCDO012326230.1_pt1 | contig 13303 bp, 15 predicted proteins | sample 7446101 | NCBI WGS metagenome assembly JACCDO01 (sample SAMN15323440, study PRJNA562643) | freshwater metagenome | isolation source: river surface water | place: USA:Blue River Watershed | collected 2017-08-16
ACATATTCTTGGTATTACTGGGGTTACCTGTTGGGGTATATTAGGTTTCTATCGTGGAACTCAGCATTACGAATATAATTATAATTGTGATATGAAAAAATATAATAGACAAATGATTCGGTATAACATCGATATCGAAAAATATAAAAGTGATTCGTTGAAATATCCATCCATTGATTATTGGAAACCAGAACCTATTGATAAACCAGCCAAATATTATATAACGAAGATTCTGTTTGGGTTCTATGGAACCGGGGTTTATTTATTTCCGTATTCGGCTGGTTTTATGGTGATAAAAGAAATTTATAGAATAGAAAATTATTTACGTAATATTCAGGTTGATAATAAATATTATCATACACTCGAATTATTTTAGACATTTTGTTTGGATTTTTATAAAGGTTTCCAAAGAATTCGAGAACCTTTGAAATTTTGAGAACTTGTGAATTATTTCTACAAATATATAAAAGATGTTTTCTCCATCTTATTATAATAGCACGGGTGACAGATGGGAACCCTCAACCGCAGCTGACCCAACTAGAAAAACATATTTTAATGAAGACCAAAATACCTTGGGTAGAGCTTATTCTGGAGAAAGAGAAAGTTATAAAAATGATTATATCCGTCCGGCTAGAATAGAAAGAAGAAATGAAGTAAATGCTTATAATAAAGCAAACAATACAAATTATTCGAAATACCAATCTTTTATGGCTCCTGACAGAGGAGGTAAAACCAAAAAATCAAATAAGAAAAGAAAACATAGAAAAAATAAAAGAAAAACAAAACGCAATTATAAAAAATAACCTGTATTTTTTTGTCTGTTTCATAACTTGTAAATATTTTTATTGAGAACCTTTTAGATGAATATTATTTCTATTTATTATATATAATATTATGTCTGGATTACCAACACCACCTACGATTGAACAAATTAGAAAGGCTAATGCAGATAATTTATTAGAAAGTTTGGATAATGTTGCACCACCCAACCCTAAAACTGCTAATAGAAGACAACGTGATAATTATTTACCAGAAGATTTTAAACCAAAAGGTGGTTCCAAACGAAATAAAAAATCTGTAAGAAGACTAGTGAAGAAGAGAACTGCCAAAAGAAGAAAGTCTAGAAGAGTTAAACATTGAAGATATAATTTCATTTCAAAATCATATTCGAAATAAAAAAAGGGACATAATTCGAGAACCTGAATACTTTGCTCACTTGAATTGAGAGAGGGACTTCACGAGTGGCGTTGAGAGAGAGTCTTCATTGGTGGTCTTGTTGTGAGGTCTTCACTAGTGGTCTTGAAGAGAGGGTCTTCACTAGTGGTCTTCACTAGTGGTCTTGAAGAGAGGGTCTTCACCGGTGGTCTTGAAGAGAGGGTCTTCACCGGTGGTCTTGAAGAGAAGAGAGAACCTCTTGGACTCTGCAGAGAGAGACTGGCGAATCTCCCGAGCCCCGAATCCGAGGCCTTCCCAAACCCCTAACCAAATCCCCTGCATAAACCCTAACCCGCTATCGAGAAATGAGGGTTGTCGAGAAATGAGTCGGATATCGAGAATCGAGTCGTAAATTGAGAGCATCCGTGCAGCGGGTTTTTTTCGGGAGTCGGGGGTCATCGAGCTGAAAAACTGAAAAAAAAATGGATTTTCAAAAACTTTTTGCGGATGAAATTCTGAGCTACCCTTCTATTTTTCTACCAGAGCATAATATCATCACGTAATTATTATATTTCAAAAAAGAAGGTAACGTGAAAAAATTACTTATGCAAAGTAACTTTTTCAGAGGCTATCCTCTATTATTTAATTAATAATTACATATGGTTATAAAATTAGGTTCTCTTTTTATTAGGGGATTAACGACGGTTAAGGTTATTCCTTCTGGCTTTGATTAGGGGTATTTTTTCATTGTATAAAAGTTTTCTCACTATAAAATACAAAATAATATCCGCACCCCAATTCTCATAATCTTTTGATTGTTCTTGATACTGTTTTAACATATATTTTCCTGATGGAGCAAATATATTTCTTTTATATATTTCTAATAATACTGGAAATATTTCTGGTTTGGTAAAGGTATCTTTTAATATTAATCTTTCCGTTTTCTCAATTGCTTCTGTAGTAGTTTTTAAAATTATTTTTTCAAATTTGTCACTGATTTTACCGCAATCAATCATCATAATAGCTTGTTGTTGGTTCATTGTTGTTGTTAGTGATTATTATTATTTGGTGGATTATTGGCAGCATTTTAATAAAAAAGTTTTTCAATTTTGTAGGGTAACCAATGGTAGGGATTCTACCCCTCCGACCCGAGGTCTCGATAGGGGTCTTGCGAAGTTGAAGGCGAAGTTGAAGTTGGAAAAGAGAACAACTCGTATTTTTTTAAAATTGAAAAAAATTGAAAAACTTTTTTTGAAAAACAATTCCAACAACCCCAACAACCAAAATGAACGCTCAAGCAACTCTTCCTGAACCCGAACCTTGTCCAGTTTGTTTTAATGACGACGTTTCGTCATTAAAACGGTTGAACGGATGCGGCCATTCCATTTGCGGAGACTGCAAAAGTGAAATATACATCACTTGGAATCAATTTGAATATTCTACGCAAATTTTAAAAAAAGAGAATACAAAAATCATCATGAAACTAATGAAATGTCCGATTTGCCGCACGATTGAAAAACCAACTTGCGGATTGGTCCGAGAAAATGCAAAAGTTCAAATTGGAATAGGACTCGGCTTAATCAAAGTTTGTAATCTGAAAAACCCTGACCAACCGGCCACTAACCTTAACTCACTAATGCGTTGTCAAAGTTTCGGTTGCACCAGAAGAAATCGAACCCGACGAAGATGCCCTAACCATCCTGAAATTTCTTGTTGCGCTGGTCATTGGCGGTGCGACCAATGCATTAATCCCTAAAAACCTCAAAAAAACCCTCAAGAGAATATATTTTTAGACCAATCTGTAATTAATCCCTAAAAATACCTTCACTAGGTATTTTTTAATCCCTATGGTATTACAACGCGTCAAAAAATTGAAAAACTTTTATTTTAAAATACTTAATGCAACCCCCAAACAATCAATAATAATAATGACCACACAACCAACTGCGAACATTGAACGAGAGCCGTGCCCGGTATGTTTTAATGATGACATATCATCATTAAAACGTTTGAAAGGATGCGGACATTCCATTTGTGGAGACTGTAAGAAAAATCTAACAAAAACAAACAATCAATTCGTTAGAAAGGCGTTCTTTGCCGGTAGGCATAGTTGTACGATAATCTCGGTGAAATGCCCTATATGCCGTGCTATTGAAAAAGACAATCACGTCGTATTACAATCATTAATAACTGTGTTAAAAGCTCACGTACATGACATTGAAGCTAAGTTATTAGAGAAGCAAGTTATCGAAATCAATTTAAGAGAACAACTAAGAAACCTATCGAGGAACCCTCCTACTATTCCACGTGCAGAGGTTATCGATTTGGTTGAACCAGCACCACGAGCCAATACATCAAATGGATTAGATGTTGTTGCCTTCTTTGGAGGTGCCAGAGGCAACCCACCTAATCCACCTAACCGAGGAACCAGAAGGAATAACCCTAATCTTCTTCCATTACAGTTTTGTCAGACGACCGGGTGCAGATCTACGAAGAGAACCAGATCCAGATGCCGTAACCATCTTGAAGTTGCCTGTTGCAGTCGATGTATTCGATGCGACCAATGCCGTTAATCCCTCTATAGCATATACTTTTATAACCAATCTGTAATTAATTAATCCCTCGAAAAATACCTTACCTAGGTATTTTTTAACGCTTTTTGAAATGTTTTCAAATATTCGAGAACCTTGGATAAAAATTGAAATGCTTTTGAGAACATTCGTTTCAAACAACATCATAATAATATCTATAGAATACAGCTATGGCTCTTATAACAAGGTCGAAACAAGGCCAATTATTATTAGACCGTATATCGGGTATTACAGAAAACTTTATGGAGGATAATGCTCGTTATTTAGAAGAGTATGGAATTGTATCAGGTTCTCGAAAACAAAAATATATTTCAGATTTATCCCGACTCATCGTGAATAGTCGTGCCTCTCATTCGGACAAGAACCGTATTATGGATGGGATAGGAATGTTACCTACGGATAAGATTAAAATATTATTAGCCATCATTACAAAACAACATAATGTTGGTATGAAAATAGAGCTTTCCAAAAACATATATCTAATAATGATTGAGAACTTTGATAAAATAAAAGAAATGATTTTTATGCGAGAACATGTGAATATAGCAAAATCACATAATTCTTTTATAGGTTTCATTACTACGACGTTCAATCGAGGATTTATATTACAAAAGCAAATTGATGATAAGTTATCGGAAGGTTATAAAAGGATTAAAAGTAAAGCAAAGGCTTTTAAGAAGGTGTTTCAACAGTATGTTGTTCTCTATCATACCTATATGGATATGCAAATAAACAGTATATGTTCAACGGTTTATTTAAATGATGATGTGAAGAGTTTGATTTATAGTTTTATGTGATAGGGTTCTCTCGAAAGGGTTTTGGATAAATCTATGTGAAAGTATTGATTCCTCTACATTTTAGTAGAAGATTATTGATTCATTTTATTAATAAAATTTCTATCATACCTCAAAAAAATTCTGAAAAAAAGTCGGGACGGTCATGAAAAAAAGGACATTTATTTTTGTCCTTTTTTCAAAAATCCCTTTGAGAAATTTTGGAAAATTTTGCAAAAAAACCACTTTAGAGCATAATGCTTTGTTTTTCGATTTTTGGAATGAAAAAGTTGTTTGCATAATTTTTATTTTGAAAAATTAATTGGGATAATTTAGGCATATTTTTATCTCTTGGATTTTTAATGACAGAAGATAAAATTAAGCCAAAATCTCCCCAAATTTATGAATGCAAAAACTGTAACTATAATACGAGTAATAAAAAAGATTATAATAAACATATTTTGACACTGAAACATAAAAAGAGCTTAAAAGAAGATAAACTGGAAATCAATTTAAGCCAAGAAATATCCCCCAAATATAGCTGTTCTCAATGTAATTATAATACAAATAAACATTCTAATTTTTTAATACACGAATCCAGTAAAAAACATATCGCTAGAATAAGTAACATAGCATCCTGTGGTAACAAAAATCAATGTAATATATGTAATAAAACATACAGTAAATATAGTGGATTGTGGAAACACAAAAAAACGTGTCAAGTTCTCGAACCTAAAAAAGAATTAACAAATGAACTTCGAGAACCTGAAATGAAACCACTTATGCTTACCGTCGAAATGTTCATGGATTTAATGAAACAAAATAAAGAACTTATAGAACTTGTGAAAACCAATTCTGGTGCAAATGTTACCAACAATACCAATTGTAATAACAATAATCAATTCAATCTCCATTTTTTCCTCAATGAAACCTGTAAGAATGCGATGAATATTACCGATTTTGTTAATTCAATTCAATTGACTACGCAAGATTTCGAGAACACGGGGAAATTAGGATACGTTGATGGAATTACTAAGATTATTATTAATAAGCTGAATAGTGTGGATACCACGAGTCGTCCTATGCATTGCACAGATGTAAAACGAGAAACATTATATATCAAAGATGAGAACGTATGGGAAAAAGAAGATGAACACAAAACCAAATTCAAGAAAGTGATAAATCAAATTGCAAATAAGAATTTACAACAATTAAAGATATGGAAAGATGAACATCCGGATTGTATCAATTTAGATACCAATGATAATATTGCTTTTCGAAAGTATTATAGAGTAGCATTAGGAGGTGGTACCAATGATGAAGATGAAAAGTTCTTGGATAAAATCAAACGGAATGTTCTCAAAGAAATTGTCGTCGATAAATCTATATAAACGCATTCGTTCATCCTCTTTTGAGAACCATTGAATCATCTGGATAGAATATAACCACCGAATAATGTTATTTATAAAACATAATATTATTATTTACCACTGCATATATGATGTCATTATATACTTATCGAGAAATGACCCGGATACCGGTATTCCAGTAGGATATCGATATTTGAGTCATTTTATAAAATTGAATTACTTTTTACACCCACTATATAATTCAACCTAACAAAAACCTATACAAAATGTCTAATTCGTCAAAAACCGTTTCCGAGGAAAAACGCAATTTATTGTTATGCGGGTATGACGACATTCAAAATGCAAAAGTTAAATTAGTTGCCATTTTAGTATGGGCCGAGAAAGCAGACCTCCGGAAGAACGGAAGGTCATTCAAGTTCGATGCTACCGTAATGCAAGGTATTATGGAATACTACAAAAAAAATCATCATTTTACTATTAAACAAGCACAAGCAATTTGGAAAATACATCGCGAGTTTAAACTAGATGAATGGTTTCAAAAAAATATGTATAATTGCGATAACCGCCGCAAATGGGATGATTTAATGGCTATCTGCAACATACACTAGATATAATATTTTATGAATTGTAAGCTATTTAACTAAATTAGAAAGGTGATGTACCTTTTTTACTGAAGCATTTTTTCAAGAACAAAAACAAAAGTTCTCGAGAACCTTGGATAAAGAATTCTATATGAAAGTATTGAATCATCTACATTTTAGTAGAAGAAAAATATATCATTATTGAAGAAAAAGTTCTATCATACCTCAAAAAATTTCTGAAAAAAAAGTCGGGACGGTCATGAAAAAAAGGACATTTATTTTTGTCCTTTTTTCAAAAATCCGTTAAAGAAATTTTGGGAAAATTTGTAAAAAACCACTTTACAGCATAATGCTTTGTTTTCGATAAAATGGATGAAAATGTTGTTTGCATAATTTTTATTTTGAAAAATATTCGTAAAACTTTTAGGATTTTTTTTATTTCCATATTTTAGGGAAAATGGAAGTTTTAGAAATAAATAAAAACCTAAAAAAACCTAAAAAACTGGTTTGCGAAATATGTGACTTTATTACATCACGTAATCAAGATTATGATATGCATTTAGTTACTGCAAAACATAAACGGAAACTTTTGGAAACAAACCAAAACCTAAATATACCATCGGTTGGTTTTCATTGTAATGAATGTAATTATACTACATTAAAAAAAAATCTTTTTGAAAAACACCAAAACAGTATAAAACATACTCGAAATATGAATAAAGAACCCACTGAAAATAAACATATATGTGATGTTTGCAATAAAGAGTATTTGAATAGTAGTGGGTTATGGAAACATAAGAAAATATGTCAAGTTCTCGAAAATAAAACTGAGGTTCTCGAATCTAAACCAGAAGTTCTCGAAACAAAAAAAGAATTAACAAATGAACTTCGAGAACCTGATATGAAAACCCCCATGCTTACCGTCGAGTTATTCATGGATTTAATGAAACAAAATAAAGATTTACAGAATTGTTTGATGGAATCACATAATAAAATTGTGGAATTATCAAAGACTAGTGGAACCGTAAATACCAATTGCAATAACAATAATAATAATCAATTCAATCTCCAATTCTTCTTGAATGAAACCTGTAAGAATGCGATGAATATTACTGATTTTGTAAATTCCCTTCAATTAACTAGTCAAGATTTCGAGAACACGGGGAAATTAGGTTATGTTGATGGAATTACAAAGATTATTATTAATAAGCTGAATAGTGTGGATACAACGGTTCGTCCTATGCATTGCACTGATGTGAAAAGAGAAACATTATATATCAAAGATGAGAACGTATGGGAAAAAGAGGATGATAATAAAACCAAATTTAAAAAGGTCATTAATCAAATTGCGAATAAGAATTTAAATCAAATCAATAAATGGAAAGATGAACACCCCGATTGTATCAATTTAGATACCAATGACAATATAGCATTCAGAAAGTATTATAGAGTAGCATTAGGAGGTGGTACCAACGATGAAGATGAAAAGTTCTTGGATAAAATAAAACGGAATGTTCTCAAAGAAATTGTCGTCGATAAATCTACATAAATACAGGGAACCAACGGTTCCCTTGTAAGAACCCTCCCTTCTTGAATACAACCATTGAATCTTGATATTTCGAGAACCTATAAAGAAAACCACTAGAGAGAACCATTGAATCATGATCTTTTGAGAACCTATAAAGAGAACCACTAGAGAAAACCATTGAATCAAGATCTTTCGAGAACTTTTATATAATATTATTTATTAAACAATAATATTATTCCAACACTGCATATATGGTGTCATTATAGGGTTATCGAGAAATGAGTAGGATATCGATAACCCAGTTACATTATGATTTTATATAAACCACTTACCAAGACCCCTGACCAAGACCTCTCTCCTACACCCTCTCACCAAGACCCCTGACCAAGACCCCTGACCAAGACCCCTGACCAAGACCCACTCACCAAGACCCCTGACCAAGACCCACTCACCAAGACCCCTGACCAAGACCCCTGACCAACACCTCTCTCCTACACCCTCTCACCAAGACCTCTCACCAAGACCCCTGACCAAGACCCACTCACCAAGACCCCTGACCAAGACCCACTCACCAAGACCCCTGACCAAGACCTCTCTCCTACACCCACTCACCAAGACCCCTGACCAAGACCCACTCACCAAGACCTCTCTCCAAGACCCACCAACAACCACCGCGCGCTCTTGTTCTCTTTTTCACAAAATTGATTCACTTTTTTTTTATTTTTTTCTCTTTACCTTTAACTCTATATACTTCATTATGAACCAACAACGCGAACTTTTAACCAATTTCTTAACTCATATTAATTCACTTCACAACCTTCAACTCGACCTTAACCTCGCTGACTTTTTCCTTAAATCCAGGGAACCTACGGTTCCCTCGGACGCTCCCTCCCTTACTACAAAAGAAAAGAAACCTAGAAAATCTAATAAAAAAACTGAAGCGGTCGTTACAAACGAAGTGACAAGCGAAGCGACTTTGACAAACGTCGTTACAAATGCCACTGAAGCACCAGTTGTCGTCGAATCAGCTGTCTCAGAAGAAAAACCAGTAAAAGAAAAGAAACCTAGAAAAACAAATAAAAAATCCGAAACCGTCATTACAAGCGAAGCGACTGTGACAAGCGACACAACTGTAACAAACATAGTAACAAATGCCACTGAAGCACCAGTTGCGGTCATCGAATCAGCTGTCGCACAAGAAAAACCAGTAAAAGAAAAAAAGCCAAGAAAATCCAATAAAAAATCTGAAGCAAATGCTATCGTTGAAAATATAATTGAAAATGTCTTATCAACAAACGAACCTATTGCTGTCGTCGAAGCAGCTGTAGAAAAGCCTGTAAAAGAAAAGAAGCCTAGAAAATCTAATAAAAAATCTGAAACAACAGTTGTCACGCAAGAAGTGACAAACGAAGTTATAAACGAAGTAGCGAATACAACTGAAGCACCAGCTGTAGAAAAGCCAGTAAAAGAAAAGAAACCTAGAAAATCTAATAAAAAGACTGAACCAGAAGTGGTCACACAAGACGTTATAGCCGAAGCAGTTGCAAAAACAACTGAAGTTCAACCAGTAGAAAAGCCAGTAAAAGAAAAGAAACCAAGAAAATCCAATAAAAATACTGAAACGCCAATCGTTGAATCTGTAGTAGAAAATACAGTAAAACACGAATTACAACAAGAAACGATTATCGATAATACTGAACCAAAATCACAACCACAAGTAGAAGAAGAAACAGAAATTGAGTTAGAAGTACGAGAATTAACTTTTGAAAACAATACTTATTTATTAGATGATAAAAACGATGTATATAACCAAGAAACATTCGAGGTCATTGGTAAATACGATTCAGAAAAAAACATAATAATATTCAACCAATAAATACTATAAAAATAAAAAATACGTGTAAGTAAAATTATACGTATTTTTTTCTGAAATTATTTCATAAACATTGTTTTTTTAATATCCAAAATTACTGGCATACATAATTTTTTATCTATGCATTTTATAGTTAATTCAACTGTTATAATATTTTCGTTTATTATATCATTTACTCTATTTTCATCTTTAGTTTCACTGCTCTCAACCAATTCTTTTGAAACGTCCTCATCGTGTTCTTCCTCTTCTTCTTCTGATTCTTCATCATCTTCCTCTTCATCTTCCTCAGCTTCATCTTCTACATCACCTTCTTTATATTCTACCGTATCAGCACTAACCGTTGGTTTTATATCAACTTTTTCCGATTTTTTAAATATATTAAGAATACTAAAATCAAAATTAAAAAACCCCTTCTTTTTTGGTTCTATAGAAGGTTCTTTTTTATCTTCTATTACAGTTTCACTCGTTGGGTTAGGAGTTTCATCTGCTGTTTTTTGATGTCGTGTAAATAACCCATCGAAAATAGACTTTCGCTGTTCTTCGCCGACGCCTCTTATGCTATCAATAGAATTTTCAAAAACATTATATGGGAATGTAGCGTTACTAGCACCACCAGTCATTAACTTAGGCGCCTCATCTTCTTGTATAGTATTGACATTGGCCTGTTTCAAAGTATATTTAATGTTTTTATAACCAAGTTCTTTATCGATTGCGTTTTTAAATGCATTAAATACATCAGCTCCTTCTAACTTATATAAATCGAAATAAAATACATATTCTTTTTCTTCATTATCTATTACATTGTCTTCTATTATTTCGCTTACTTTTTCTTGAGACGCCTTTTCTTCGGTCGGTTCACCTACATTTTCTTCGGTCGGTTCATCTACTTTTTCTTCCGTTGGTTCATCTACTTTTTCTTCCGTTGGTTCATCTACTTTTTCTTCCGTTAATTCATTTTGCATTATTATTATATTCTAAGCGTATATTCTTTATTATGTATAAAATTGAATTAATAATTATCTAAATACAATGGAATAAATTATCAGATAACAATCATATAATCAAAAATGGTGAAGAATACAAAAGGTGGTAAAGGAGCAAAAGGATTAGCCAGAAAATCAGAAAACACTGGTTCAGGTCATACTGAAAAATTACGATTACCTACTTGTGAATTGGAACAATATGCGTGTGTTACAAAAATGTATGGTAACGGTATGTGTGAAATATATACAAATAGCAATACAAAACTCATCGGACATATACGTAATAAATTTCGTGGAAGACAAAAGCGTAATAATATCATATCACCAAATTCAATTGTGATGGTTGGATTACGTGAATGGGAAAATCCAATAAAAAATTGTGATATATTATGCATATTCGATGATAACCAAATAGAACAGCTGAAATACTTACCACAAATCGATATAAAAAATGTATTACAATTACGAAATGATAACTATGTAAATAAAGAAGTATCAACTGGGGATGATGTCCAATTTACCAATGACTTGGATGATAATATAGAAAAGATAGTAGGTGAAAAATCAGCAAATAACATAGAAGAATTTGAATTAGAATTATCGAATGAAATAGATATTGATGATATTTAGTTTACGTATAGAAAAAATAATAATAACATATTATAAATGATCCAATTGAAAACCATAAAGTATGCAAACAAAGAAGTAAAAAAAATATTTAGTACAAAGAAACATTATAAATTAGTCATATTAATTATAGCATCACGAGCGAAACATTATGATATATTCACCTATTGTTGGTTACAATATATGCATTTATTTCCAGAAGTGAAAAGTTTTTTTTTATATGCTGATAATACCATCGAGAATGATTTATTGATAGATGAACACTCGATAACATATAAATGTGAAGAGTCATATATACCAGGAATATTATTTAAAACAATAGCTGGTAAAAAGTTTTGTCAAAGAACAATGACATATGATTATATGGTAAGAACTAATTTATCATCGGTCATACACATTCCCCGTTTAATAACATTTTTGGAAAATAAACCCCGACTTGATTTTATGTGTACAAATATGGAATATTTTCCATTAGCTTTATCGGAGGAAGAATATGATAGAAGTGATACTTCAATAAGTCATATTATCGATTACAATAAAGAAAATTGGATAAAATATGCTGAAATGCTAAGAAATTTTTTTGGATTCAAACAATTTTTCGAAAACAATAAAAAATTCTTTTTCTTAGCTGGTTCATTTTATATAATGTCGCCTGATGTGATAGATAAATTATTATACGAAATATTTACCAATAATATATTAACTCGAGCTGATTTATATTTAATACCTGATGATTTAGTTGTGTCAGCCATTGTGCAATTGGAATCGATACAACCAAAGACTTTTATAAATACAATAAAAAATTCAAAACATTGTGATAAATTAGAACCAAATCCGAGTGAATTTGGTGAAAATATATTTCACGTAAGAAATCGTACAGACCTTATATTTGGGAACCGTCATAGAGATGTAGTTAATATGATAGAACAAATAAGATATTATTACAATATGCCAGATTTATTACCGGAAGAGTAATCAATGCAACCACTGATCAAATTATAAAAATTGAATTACTTTTTTATAATTATGATAACAATACCCAAACCAACCAAACAAACGTAAATTATTTGTAAAACAAATTATAAGAGTAATTATTAAGAGATGTCATCCTTTACTGAAGAAAAAGAATGTTGCATTTGTTTCGAAACCATTGGAGCAAAAAATAATTGCACAACACCTTGTGGTCATTCCTTTTGTTTCGTATGTATGAGTAAATCCCTTGCTCAAAATAATACTTGTCCTTGTTGTCGTGAAGTATTGATGCAAGTCACTGAAGCAGAAAATGACGAAAGTGAATATGACGATGATGATGACGAAGATTATGACGATGAAAATACTGACCAAGAAGAAGAAGACGATGATGGAAACGTAGAAGGAATCACCGAGAGATTTATGAAAGAAGGTTATACCGCCATAGATATTATGTCATTATTAACTGGTAGATACAATCGAAAAGATTCGAAATATACCGATGATTATATAAATAAAATGGTTGAAAGATTTAACGATATTTGTGATGAAGTAGATAATGAATTAGAAGAACAAAAAATGTTTGCGTTAGAAGATAAAACAAAACCAATCGAGCAAATTTCGACACAAAGTATATTAGACAGAATTGGTGGTATTGCTATCAATGATATGAGTTTATAAATAAATAAAAACAATAAAAAAGGGTATGAACAACCTTTTTTATGGTTTATGCGATAAGGAGAGCGGTGGGAATAATTGGTAATGGTTTTTTTGGAGTGGCTGCAACACTCGTATTATCAGAATTATTTTTATTGTTTTCGTTATTTAAATACCACGGAACTTCACCGTCATC
>JACCDO010261734.1_pt1 | contig 13302 bp, 15 predicted proteins | sample 7446101 | NCBI WGS metagenome assembly JACCDO01 (sample SAMN15323440, study PRJNA562643) | freshwater metagenome | isolation source: river surface water | place: USA:Blue River Watershed | collected 2017-08-16
CTTCAATTGGTTCAGAAGCAGTTTTTCCGAGACAATCAGCATATTTGGCATTTGAAATACCAATCTCTGTGGTATTGGAATTAACAACCTCACTGGCATTGGAAATACCTTGCTGTCTATAAGGTTCGTCGTTATACCATTCACCCTCATATACTTCACCATTACTAGAAGTCATTTTTCCTTGTCCGTTTCTCTTATCATCAGTCCAATGGCCTTCATAAACATCACCATTGCTATATCTCATTGTTCCGTTTCCGTTTCTCTTATCCATATGCCATAAACCAAAATATACATCGCCATTTTTATATTTCATTTTTCCTACGCCTTCACACTTGGTAACACCAGTCATCCTATTTCTATATAATTCGCCATCATATTCGCCTCTCTCATCGCTATACTTACCAAACAATCCGCCCATTTGTTTCTTCCTTAATGTTTTTCGTTTATTTTTCATATTGTTTTTATATTATGAAAATATTATTTTTACACCTTTGGACATTTAATGCGCCGATTTTTTATAATCTTGAACGCTAAATCCATCTATTAGAAATCCGTGGTCTTTATCATTAATGTATTGACCGTTTTCATCAATACCCAAAATATAACAATTCATTCCCTCTTTATAAATCCATGCTTCCTCATATATACGATTTCCTTTTGGTTGGTCTTCAAAGGACTTTCTATTATAAGGTCTATAATTTTGTCTTCTAATTCGTATTTCAGGTTTTATATTTGCTACTGATTTATGTAAATAATAATACCAACCATCAGATTCAATAATAGGTTTATCTTCTCTATTTGTTAAATCGTTTAGATTTAAATTTTTATTTATAATTTTTATTGCGTCATTAGCAAATGGCGCAATACTTTCTTTCATATGTGCTTTAGTTATACGAGGCATATTTTATTTTATTTTATTATATACTTTTATTAACTTTATTATTTCAATTTTTTTTAATTAAAATAATAGGCGTTTTATTTGTCCAAATGTGTAAAACTAATAATTATATGATCTGAAAACATTATTTTTCACTTAACTTTATCCGCATTATATAAAGTTAAGCGTTTTATGTATAATTCATTTTTGAGAGATTTTCATTTTTGTTTGGCTCCGCTTTTCCAAAAGTGGATGGATTTATGATATCTTTCTAGTAGGAATATCATTTGATACGATGTAAATAGAGTTTTCAGTAATAACAATATATTCAGTTCCCGATTTATAGAATTTTTGAATGGTACTCGTATACTCGTCTTCAGATTTCACCAACAATTTCTCGCCATTCTCTTTCGCCCCAATTAAGGCTTTTTTATCAAGAGAAGCAGTCCAATAATCCATCATAATTGGCTTATCATCTACGATACTAAGTTTAGCAGCGTGCTTCATTGTAATATCAGCAGGCAATCTATAGTTAAAACTATTATCCGATTTTTGTACAGGGGTCTGTTCAGACATTTTATATAAGTAATTTAATATAATTCTTTAAATACTTATAATAAAAAACTATTTTAATTAAAAGTGATTCAAAAAACAAAAACAAAAAACGAAAAAACAAAAATTATAGTTTATAAATTTTAAATATTTTAAAAGAATAAATTAAATGAAAAGTGTAACAATCGTTGCAAAAGACAACAATTATTCTCTCCAAAATATTGAAAATTATAGAAATGAATCTGCATTAGAATTGAGAGAATCTATACAAAAATATTCAGATCTCATCATAGAATATTTCAAATTCGTGATGGACAATATAAAGATAAAAAATTCCAGTTTTTCGAAATTTATTATAATACGCGGTTTAGATACTATAACAAATGTGTTTTTATATATTTTATATTTTACGCGCAATATTGATTTAACTTATTTCCACTCGCAAAAATCCTATTATTTTTATGTTGAATTTGTAGGTCAAATTTCCGACGACGAAAAAATGTTTTTACAATTAACGTCGAGAGATGCTACTACTTATGTGTACAAGAAAACGGTTTTTGATATTAACAATGAATTTAAAAAAATAAACGAAGATGTGTCGGATGAATTTAGAGAAAAGTTAGATATAATCAAAAGTTATATTCATTTATATCAAACATATTTGTTAAAAATAATTCATATGCCAGTTGTAGATCTGTCTTACGTAAGTCATTTGAAAAAACTTTTCGAAAAAATAAGTAATTTAAATAATAAACCTAAAATAATTGTACTGGAAAACATTACCGAAAAATTGTATAACAAAATCGACAATGTAGACAAATTTTTCGATATTAGTCATATAATAATAAAAAAATTTTTGAAAAACCAAGAAATACTTCAAAATGCGGAAAAAAAATTTTATACGGAAGAATTTGATAATAAATTATTAGAATCCAATGATAAATTTATAAACTGGTTATTATCGTAACGATCTTCTTCTTGTTAAAATATTTTAACATTTGTTAAGGATTTTCAATTTCTATAGTAATATTTTTTCTGCGAATTTTCTTCTTTTTATCTTTTACAATCGTGCCCCCATCATCGTCCATTTTAATTATTTTTTGACAAATATTTTTATATTCATTATTTAGTATAATTTTTAGAAAATCATAAATAATCATCAAAACGTTTTCGTCACATCTGCCGACAATTAAAACACTCCCAGTTCTGAAAATCATAAACGATACTTCTTTGACGTTTTTATATAAATGTTTATTTTCCTCCGATATTTGGCAGCCATTTTGCAATCCAACATCGGGATTATAATAGAACTTACATTGAATACCCGGATAAGAACAAGGATCATAAATCGACTGTATGTTATATTTAAATTTTAATATATCATAAAACGCTTCTCTATTAATGAAGAAACCACAATTGAAATTGGAGTTGATTAATACGGTTTCATTTGTGTCTTCCTTATACCCTAGAGTCGATTCAACATATGGCTGCAAAGTTTCCAATACTTGATTTAAAATTAATAGGAACACATCTTCGCTTTGTACACCAGGAATTTCCAATTTACCGGTATTAAATACCTTTACGTGAAACTCTTTAAAGATGTTTTGCACTTTCATACGAAGAATAATTACAAAGCAATTATAGAAAGCACTCTTCTTCTTACAACGATAGCTCATTAGATCTTTTTTTGAAACACCAATGCTTATTTTTCTGGTATCTTTAAATTTAATACGCCCCGATGGATTATCAATATGAGTAATCACATATTCTTCAAAATAAGTTTCGTCGTGTAGTTTATTTTGAATAAAATCCAGTTCTTCTTGTGTAGCAGAATTAAATTTCATTTGTTTTTTTATAACGCCATTACACGGTTTCGCATAAGGTATGACAGGTACTTTCCAAAATATTTGCTTCAAATCAATCGTTGTATTCAAATAAGCGATTTTTGTTTTGGTTGAAATATAAATATTAGTTGCTTTAGGGGCTTCAGACGTGAAATCCGCTGACAAATTTGCAGAAATAAATTCTTCGGTTGTTTGTTTGAGAATTTCATTTACTTCTTCATCATCTGAAGATTCATCGTGGTTTCCACACGATATAAAATTTTCCCATTCTTTATCAATATCCATGGTTATATCCATATAATGATTCAAATATATATCTTTATATTCTTTATATTAATTTTAAATCAATTATTTTCTTTATTATATAATATAAAAGAATGATATCACGACAACAGATCATCCACGAAAGGACTCAGATAATTCCTATTAAACAAAATTTATCTACATCGATGAAGGAAAACGGCGAATACAGCCTTAAGAAACATTTTTTTGATCCAACAAAAAACTCTCCTCCTAACGATTTTATGATAAAATTACAAATGAGAATGTCTGTATATGATTGTAAATAATTGTATGATTGTAAATAATGGTATGATTGTAAATAATGGTATTATTTTTGTATAAAAGACGATAGTCTTGATAAAGAATAAAGAATATGAATATTGTTACTTTGAATTTGCGAATGCATCAAATTTTCAATAAAATTTAAAAAATCCTTATTTAGGTATTTAGAATGTTTATGAATAATATAATTTAAAAAATCTTTGATTATATTTTTTTTATCAATATTGTATTCAATGCTAATTTTGTGAATATAATTTTTAATATTTTCGGTATTTTCGCTCTTTAGAAGCATAGTAATGATGTTTTCCCAAATATCAGAATCTATAATATTAAGGATTGAATAATCGCTACTGGTTTTTACAATATCTTGATTTGACTGCATAAAATTAATCATAGATCTAATGTCAGATCTATAGAGTTTTTGAATACATTCTAAAGATTTTTTAGATATATTTAGTTTTTCCGATTCTGAAATATGATTTAAAAAATGAATAATATCGTCTTTAGGCAACTGATTGAATCGTAAGCGTATAAATTCGTTTTGCAACCCTTCGTCAATTTTACTTATATAATTACAAATTAAACAAAAACGAACATTTCCGGTATAATTTTGAAGCAAGTAGCGCAACGCTTGCTGAGCATTTTTGGTCATATAATCAACTTCGTCTAATATAACAAATTTCATCCCTGTGTGAAATAATGGTTTGGAATTTACAAAAAAGTTGATTTGATTTCTTATGATATCAATACCTCGTTCATCAGACGCGTTTAAATGAATTATGAGATCTTTGTTTTTAATGTTTAATTTAGCTTGATATGCGTTTATAAGATTGATTATGGTTGTTGTTTTACCGGTTCCTGGTGGCCCATAAAAAAGCAAATTAGGAAAATACGAAGTTTCTATTATGTTTTTAAGAATCTGTTTATTTAACGGGTCCAAAACAATATCATCGAAAATTTTAGGTCTATAAAGTTCCACTAGTGGTATGCCACTACTTGTCATTTAATTAAATACAAGTTATTTATTTAATATATTATTTTTACTATAATTGTGAAACAAATTTTATCATTTATATTTATTTTGTTTTATTTTGTTTTATTTTGTTTTATTTTGTTTTATTTTGTTTTATTTTGTTTTATTTTGTTTTAATTGCATTTTGTAAAATAATTGAATTAAAAATATTGATTATATGTAATGAACAAAGATAGAATGACAACAGAAAATAAAACTGGTTATCTTGAGCTAATTATTGGTCCTATGTTCAGCTCTAAAACATCGTCTCTTTTAGAAATATACAAACAATGTAAATTTTGCAATATTCCAGTTTCAATTATTAATCACTCCATAGATAAAAGATATCACGATACTATGTTGTCTAGTCACGATAAAATAATGGCTCCTTGTTTTCAAACCGACAAATTAAATAATCTATGGAATAACGCGGAAAATAGAAACGAATCTGACCAAAATGCTCACCAAATGCTCAGAAATTCCGACGTAGTGTTGATCAATGAAGGACAGTTCTTTCCAGATTTATATGAAGTAGTTCTAGATATGTTAGACAATAATAAAAAAGTATATATTTGTGGATTAGACGGCGATTTTGAACGTAAAAAATTCGGTACCATTATAGATTTAATTCCATTATGTGATAAAGTGAATAAATTAACATCGCTTTGTTCTCTATGTAAAGATGGAACTCGTGGTATATTTTCGATGCGTTTGACGAATGAAACCGAACAAACAATCGTTGGGTCTGATAATTATATTCCAGTATGTAGGAAGTGTTATACTAATAAAAACAAAAACAATAAACAGTAAATAGTAAATAGTAAAATCCGCTAATATATATTTTAAAACCATTTAAATCAAAATTATATATTAAAGTATAGTTAGAATGGCAAAAAAAAATGGTTTGGTTGTTTCGAACGAAACTGGTACTAATGTTGTGAAGAAACGTGGTAGAAAATCTAAAAAGGAAATAGAACTAGCTAAGGCAGCGGCAGAAGCTAAGGCAGAAATAAAAGCAAACGAAAATATAAATGTTGTTATCGAAGAAACAAGTGATAAAGTAACTACTTCTAATATAGACGACCTATTAAAATCGTCTGAATTGATTGATTCCGAAGAAAATGAAAATGAAAATATTGTCGAAGAGAATATTAGTGTTTTTTCCTCAGATACGAATCAACCAGAAGATAACAAACCAGTTGCAAAGAAACGCGGAAGAAAACCAAAGGGTGGCAAAATAATTCAACAAACGGTTTCGTTAAATAACACAAAAGAAACCAAACCAAACATTATTTTACATTTAAAATGTTCACTCAAAGACCTGTGTATAAATACCATAAATAGTTCAGATATTCAAGGTTTCGATTTCCAAAATTCAACACAATTACCATACGATGAAATTAGTACAGAAACCACATCTGATGTTATTTCAATGAATCATCCGTCTAAAAATATCGAAAACGATTATGAATACGACGATTATGAAGACAATAAATCTAATAAAGAAAATGACATTAGAGATGTGTGGAAGAAGTTAAAAGTACTTGAACATAACTTGCATATTAATAATATATGTGATAAAAAGTCTGCTTGTTTTTGGTGTACATATGATTTTGATAATCCGCCTGTTTATATTCCAAAACATTTTATGAAAGATTCCTATCACGTATACGGTTGTTTTTGCAGTCCGGAATGCGCGACAGCTTATTTAATGGAGGAAAATATTGATAGTTCTTCAAAATTCGAAAGATATCATCTTATTAATCATATTTATTCCAAGATTTATGACTATAAGAAAAATATCAAACCCGCTCCAAATCCGTACTATATGTTGGATAAATATTACGGCAATTTGTCGATACAGGAATACAGATCTTTGTTGAGAAACGAGCGTTTATTTTTAGTGGTAGATAAACCTCTTACAAGAATCCTTCCAGAATTACACGAAGACAATGACGATTTTATTATTAATAATAAGATTATTCCATCAAATACCTATCAGATCAAAAAGAAGTTACAAAAGAAACAAACCAAAACAAATATTTTAAGCGAAAAATTTGGCTTGAACCATTAGTAATACAATATACTAAAATAATAGTATGATATTTAGTATATTGTAGTAAATATATTTTGTATAATATTTTTGTATAATATTTTTGTATAATATTTTTTGTACAATATTTTTGTATAATATAATATTATGGATGCGTCTGACGATGAGTTATCTATATGGAATATGAATAGTATATTTACTTATATTACAGATCACTTTATTCAAATACTAATGTTGTTATCAGTATTTATAATCATTTATGTTGTAGATCATATTTCAAACATAAACACCGCGATTTTTTCAATGCCATCTGCTATTCCTGGAATGCCTGGAATGCCTAGTTTACAAAATAAACAACTACAACCTCTTATAAAAGGTAAAAGACATTATAAAAAGGTTAAATAATTTAGAGACGCGTATTTTAAGTGCCGAGTAAATAGCCTAATACTTATATAACGGCGAATGGTACAAAAATAAGTAGTAACACAAAGAAGATGTGTAAAATACGTTTTGCTCTTAAAAAGAAAATGAATTTGGGTTGTACATCACAAGTCAATGCTTCTACGATAAGAATCGCGATTGGTTGTATCGTATGCTAATGGATTTATTATAAACGAGTTTTTATCAGTCGTGTCTTGATATGAATTTTCATTGTATATTGTATTAAACTCAAAATCATTTTTATTAGTTTCTTTTTTAGTATAATATTTGTAAATTATATATATTATAATAGCGCTAAATGGAACAATACAAAATATAATCAAATACATTTTTGATCGGTTGACTTTAAATATATTTGAACTGAAATTGTTTACAGTTGCATTTTCTTGACTTGGAATCATTGTGGGACTATATGTGGGAATATAGCTTGGACTATATGTTGGACTATATGTTGGACTATATGTTGGACTATATGTTGGACTATAGCTTGGACTATATGTGGGACTATAGCTAGGAACACGTGTTGGAATAATCGATGGTTCATATGTTGGACTATAGCTTGGACTATAGCTAGGAATACGTGTTGGAGTATAGCTTGGACTATAGCTAGGAATACGTGTTGGAATAATCGATGGCTCGTGTGTCGGAGTATAGCTTGGACTATGGCTAGGAACACGGGTTGGAATAATTGTTGGTTCATAAATTGGAATCATTGTTGGACTATAGCTTGGTGTATAGCTAGGAACACGAGTTGGACTATAACTAGGACTATGTGTTGGGCTCATTGATGGAATATAGCTAGGAACACACGATGGAATAATAGATGGTTCATAGCTAGGACTATAACTTGGGATATGTATTGGAATTATTGTTGGAATCATTGTCGGGTCATCAGTTGGACTATAGCTTGGGATAATCGATGGTTCGTATGATGGTTCGTATGATGGAATAATCGATGGTTCATAGCTTGGACTATAGCTTGGACTATAACTAGGAATAGACGTCGGTCTATATGTTGGCGCAAAACTAGGTAATTTCGATCTATATAATGTTTGCATTAATGTTGGCATAAATGTTGGTATTCTAGATGGCGAACTAGGTACTAAAGCTATCATTATACTACTTATAATGTATATTTTATTATAGTCATTATAATGAAATATGGTTCTAATTATATTTTACATCAAATAAGCAGTCAGAAGACTCACTGCTAACAAAACCTATAAATAAAGACTTTATTTCAAACACATATTTGCTCTAAAATAAAATTATCGCACTATATTTTAAATTATTTTTCTAGCCTCGCCTCTTTCTACTCGCGCTTGATAATCACGCATATTTGCATCTAATTTATGCCTCAATTGGCGAAATATTTCCTGGTTCACAGACTTTACTTGTGGTGCTTTTTTTTCAGTGATTCCTAAATAGGACTTGATTGCTGCGATCTCATCATATGAGTGCTCTTTTAATTTCTCTCTGGCGACTTCTTCGGTATAGTCGGTTTGTCTTAATATTTTTTGTACCTTTTCTTCAATTTGATCTGTTTCTACTAAAGAAATATTGTCGGACATATATGAATTAGATAAATTATTTTTTAAATCATATTAAACGAATAGTTATATATAAAAATATCAAAAGAATGAGTGAAACAAGAATCGATAATTTTAATACACAGCCATTGATGTTAGAAATTGAAAATGTAATTAAAAGTGGTTTAAATAATATTTTAAAAGATTTTATGCAAAGATATGATTTGTTAGAAAAGACCCATAATAAAATTATGAATTTACCATCTGTAAAAAATGAATTAAATAAACAAGTAGACGGCGATTCTGATACAGAATCTAGTACACAAAAATGCAAAAATGATGATAATATTATTTCTGACGTGAAAAAATTTACGAGTGAATTAGTGAGTGAAAAAATGTGTGATGTGGAAAGCAAACTAGGTTTGTTAGAGAAAAAATATGATGCAGTTTTGCCTATTCTTGATAAAATTTTAAACAAATTGCAATCATTAAATGAAGATGTCAAGGTTTTAAAACAACAACCATCTGATAATAAAGATGTTGAACCAACACGTGTTATAAAGGCGTCAATTGTTTCTGCTTGCGAAAATGAAAATATAAAATTTGAAATCAAAGAGGCAGAACCTGTAATAAATGAGAATGAAAAAGCGGATACACAAGTCGCAGGCTTAGAAACCGTCGCAGGTTTAGAAGAGGAGGAAGCTGAGGAAGAGGAGGAAGAGGAGGAAGAAGAAGCGGAAGAAGAAGCTGAGGAACCTGATGAGGAACAAAGCGTAGAAACTGAAACCGAAGAAGCTGAAGAAGAGGAAGAATCAGTCGCAGAAGAAAAATCAGTGGCAGAAGAAGAAGAAGAAGAAGAAGTGACTGAAATTGAAATCGACGATGTTACATACTTTACAAACGACGATGAAAATGGTTTCATTTACGAAGCCACCGAAGACGAAGAAGTAGGAGATAAAGTCGGGTATTTTAAAGATGGCGAACCATTCTTTTATGCCGATGAAAAATAAATCCACCTTTAATCCACCTTTAAAAAAGGTCCGAAGGGACTGGCGTTGCGGAGCCAAACATACTATAAATTTTGCTCTACTTTTTAAAAGTAGATCTGGAGCCAAACATTTAATAACAAAATAAAAAATAAAAAATAATATATTTATATTTTATAAATAATGATAAATTTATGTGCTCCAGCAATTATTTACTTAATATTTTCAATAACTCAAATACTTATAGACACATTTAAGGGGCTTTATAACACCGCGTTTATGAAAATTATCGTAACAGTTATGGTTACATTATTATTAAATATTTTATGTCAAAGAGGTCTTAGTGTTGTGTCTTGGATCATCGTTTTTATTCCTTTTATTTTAATGACCGTTATTGTTAGTATGTTATTGTACTTTTTTGGTTTAGATGCAGCAAGCGGTACTATAAATTATAAATGTAATGGCCAAGCATCTAATGCAAAATGTGGCGACGGCATTTCAATTGATGCATTAGGTAATATTATTGTTTATGATCCTGAATACAATGCGTCTAATAGATCTGTTTATTATCAATCACCTAATATTATAATACCTAATCCTCATAAAAACGATCTACTACCTGCTTCGCCGATAATTACGAGTCAACCATTGGTACCACACGGTACCAGTAGCCCAGCGTATCAAAGTTAATTAATAAATAATTTAAAGATATAATTATTTATTAAGTATTATGGTGTTATCTACGCTATTTACACTCTTTAGAACAGGAGCAATTATTCTTCTTTTAAACGACTATTTTAAAAGAGAATATCCAGAAAGATATAATAATTTTATTATTGAATTTCCATTATACTTGATTTATTTATATAGCAAAGGTCAAATTATGTATGGAAAATTACGGCGCCAAATAAATGAATTTATTGACGCAAATCCTCACATTAAAAAATTTGTGAATGATATTTATAAATCAAAATCAGACGATCTCGAAATCGAATACATTGTGGATGGAAAAGTTTCTGAAAAATATAAGAGAACACAATCATTACCAGATAGAACCGAGAAAGACGACAGTTTACTCATTTTTTCTGATTTATCATCAAATGATAAATGCATTCCTAAAAAAATTATCGGATCTGAAATAAAATTTGATTACAAGGTGTCAAATATACAATTTATGTTGGTTGAAGTAAAGTTAAATGACAACACATATAAAATTAATCTAAAAACTGATTTGTTTAATTATTACATCGTGGACAATGTATTGGATAGAAAATTTTTCAGATATTATTTATTAAATTATATTGACGCAATTACAGGCGATGATATTTCTTCTGTTTCCAAATATATTGTTAAAATCATAGACCAAAATGTGGCTGTTAAAGAGTTTGATATCACTGATACCAAATTTATTACTATTAAAGAAAATGAATATACTGTATCAGAATAATATGTTATATTGGTAAATTTGGCTCTGAAAAGTATAATATATTTCAAAAAACAATTTAAAAAAAAAATGAATAATTATATTACGAATGTTATCCCAGCATACAACAATGGAACAAGCAACTTCTAGTATGGATTCATTTCATAAATTGTCTGACAACTGGACTCTTTGGGCACATTTACCCCATAATACGGATTGGAGTATTAAAAGTTATATTCCGATTTCCACATTTACTACAATTGAAGAAACATTGGCTGTAACAGAAACTTTACCTGCCATACTTGTAGAAAATTGTATGTTATTTATGATGAAAGAAGGAATTAAACCCACTTGGGAAGATCCTAGAAATCGAAATGGGGGTTGCTTTTCTTATAAAGTTTCAAATAAAAATGTCTACAAAGTTTGGAAGGATTTAACTTATGTTGTTGCAGGTGCTTCTATTAGCACTAATATGAATTTCGTTAATTGTGTGACTGGGATAACAATTTCACCTAAAAAAAATTTCTGTATTATAAAAATTTGGATGACTGATTGCAATAATCAGAATCCAGCGATCGTAACTGGTGATGTTAAAGGATTAGCTGCGCAAGGATGCTTATTCAAGAAACATACACCAGAGTACTAAATCCATCCACCTTTGGGAAAGGTTATAACGAAGTAAGAAGGGAGTTCCGTGAAGCTTTAACGTTAGTACCTTTAAGCCGTTGCGGAGCCAAAAAACCGACTGGTTTTTACAAATAATATTTATTTATTAAACTTTATAAATATTATTTTTAATTCGAAAACTTATGCGTCGTTCGAAACAAACCAATAACTTGTTCCATTAATTGTTGCAACTTGAAATTTTCGCATCAATTGCGATTGTGTTCCTCCACCCCAAGTATAAGATGCTGTAGGGGTATTTGTAATTGTATTATCAATACCAACAATATTTACGCTCGAAGAAGAGAAAGTAATTACTTGTGATGTTGCTTGTGCTTGTGTGCCTACAGCTTTTCTGAACTGAACATATCTTCCATCATATATACTTGTAATTGCAGGCATAGTAATAGTTAAAGCGCTCGAAACATCAATGAATATATAATTATAATAATAGTCTGACCAAAGTGTATAATTCCCTGATATATATCCGACGGCTTCTTGTATACCTCCTTTAACAAATGTTGTTGATGTTGGTGTAATGGTGATTGATGAATTTGCGTTATAAGATACTATTGGATTATTATAATATATGCCTGTAGGACCTGTGGCAGACCAATAACTTGATCCGGTTGGTCCGGTGTTTCCTGTTGGTCCGGTGTTTCCTGTTGGTCCGGTGTTTCCGGTGTTTCCTGTTGGTCCTGTGTTTCCTGTTGGTCCAGTTGGTCCATTTTGCGTATACATTACTTGCTGAACAGTTGCAATAACGGATGGAATATCTGGTGTTCCTGTTACACCTGTATCGGTCAAGAGCGTCATTCCTGAATCACTTGAATACCACATTATTTCAATATAATCATTTGCAGTTAAATCTAACATATAATTCCAAGCCGCTACATAAAAACTAGTTTGATTATCTAAAGTGATTTTTGTATTGCTATCTGTTATATCTGATCCGTTTTTTCTAAACCATATATAAATTATACCATTTCCAGGATTTGTACTGTCATTTAATTGTGCTGAAAATTGAATGTTGTAAACACCAGAATTAGATACTTTTAATTGACTACCGCTTGTCACAGAGACACCTAAACTATTAGGGTCTGTATTATTATATGTTATTGCTGTTCCGGTTCCACCCACAAGTGTTTGAGTTGTATTTGACCAAAAAGAACCCCAATAACCAAGAGTTCCTCCTGCTCCGGTAGGGCCAAAGGGTCCTGTTGGACCTGTTACTCCTGTTGCACCTGTTACTCCTGTTGGACCTGTTACTCCTGTTGGACCTGTTACTCCTGTTGGACCTGTTACTCCTGTTGGACCTGTTACTCCTGTTGGACCTGTTACTCCTGTTGGACCTGTTA
>JACCDO011742577.1_pt1 | contig 13302 bp, 9 predicted proteins | sample 7446101 | NCBI WGS metagenome assembly JACCDO01 (sample SAMN15323440, study PRJNA562643) | freshwater metagenome | isolation source: river surface water | place: USA:Blue River Watershed | collected 2017-08-16
ATAACGAGATATTTGAATAATTTATTAGAGGTTCAAAATAAAGAGAAAAGTATTTACGACTATGTTGAATATGACTCAGATATTGAAAGAGATTTCGCGAAAGGACTAGATTCAAGACGCGATATCAAATTATTTTTGAAGTTACCTAACTGGTTTCACATTGAGACTCCAATTGGGGAATATCGTCCTGACTGGGCAATTATTAAGCAACCAGACAATGGTCAAGAGAAGTTGTATTTCGTGCGAGAAACAAAGGGCGCAGTCGAAAGTAAAAAATTAAGAGGAAGTGAGGCGGAAAAAATCCATTGTGGAAAGGAACACTTTAAAGAGATTGGGGTTGATTATAAAGTTGTGATGTCTGTTGGAGATATTTAATGGCTTCTAATATAATGTGTCCCTTTACTGGATTAACTATAAACACTCAAAGATCTGAGCCTTTTAAGTTTTTCTATGAAGAAAATAGTGATTTTAATTATGCTGTTCATGTTAATGATTGTTTTTCATTAGATAATTTAGAGTTGAATTTTAGACTATTGGTAGCTAGTGAGATTATTAAATCTAATCGTAATGAGAAAAGAGCTGTTTTTCAAGAAACTAGAAAAGATGCTGTTTTTCCAGAAAATATTAAAAAGGCAGAATATCTTTTCTTTGAGGATTTTAGAGGGAAACAGGTGTAAGCGCTTGGACATCTACATGTTCCGGTGGTCCGTTTTCTGTGGCACGCGCGTGCTCTAGAATTCCGATGGCGTCAAGACTGCATAAGTTGCCGAATCCGGGTATTCAAAAATCCCCTGCATAATTCCACCCAGAGGTGAATCTCTTACTCGATAAAAAGCCAGTGGCATTTTTGCCCACTGGCCGTTCGAAAATCAGATGTATATTGAATGGCTAATTGCTAATGCTTGGCTACCAGTTCCAGGGTAGTAGCGCTTCTTTTTGCTCACTACTTTCCGCTTTAGGTAATTCGCGGAAGACTGCTTCTAGGTATGAATATGGCTCGACACCATTTGCTCTAGCCATCGTAATAAGGCTGTATAACGCAGCGCTTGCCTTTGCCCCATCTACAGTTGCTGAAAAGAGCCAATTTTTACGGCCAATCACAAATGGCCGGATAGCATTTTCGACAGGGTTAGTATCCAGACGTAGGATCACGTTATCAAGAAAAAGAATAAGCTTACCCCATCTTTGAAGCATATAGGTAATTGCTTTCCCTATAAGAGATTTGGGCGGTATGCAGGGTCCTGCTTCATCGGCCCAGTTCTTTAAGGCATCAATGACGGGCTTGGATTTTTCCTGGCGTATCCTGAGTTTTTCATCAGGAGTGACTTCACCCATCTCACGCTCAATTCTGAAAAGCTCGTTAATCAGCTCAAGTGCTACCCTAGCTTTAACTTCACCTTTGAAGTCCTTTGCTACTGCTTTAACTGCTTCATCAAATTTCCGTCTAACATGCACCCAATCGCCGACTAAGGTAATAGTGGGCATCTTAGACGCTAACGTTTCATAGGATTCATAGCCATCCGTGTGCAAAAAGCCTTTATAGCCATCCAAGAATTTTTGCGGCACTTCGTGACCCCGTGAAGGGCCTACCTGATAGATGATGATTTTAGGTCCCTTTTCACACTCACTCATGAAGACCCAGGTATAGCTTTTGGCTGTAGCTGCCTTGCCTGTACCCTTTAAGATCTGCATACGTGTTTCATCGCTGTAGATAACAGGTGCTGATAGCAATTTGGTCTTTGCGAGCTCGATGAGGGGCATAACTAATTCGCCGCACCCGATCATCCAGCTACCCATGGTGGCGCGTGACAAATCAATACCGTAACGTGCTAAAATGCCTTCTTGCCGATATAGGGGCAAGGCATCACCGTACTTCCCGATGGCGATATGCGCCAGCAAGCTAGCGGATGCCACCGATTCTGGGATCGCTTGTGGTTCCATAGGAGCTATTGAAATTAGTGGCTCTTGAATGCCTTCAGCATTTGGTGACTTAGCATTAATAACGCACTGCGGACAATTGCAAGATGAATAAACAGGCCTAACGGTCTCTATAACAAATAACTTTGCAGGATCAATACCAAGCTGCTCAAAGATTTCTTCTCTCACTAAAGTCTTAAGAATTCCATGCGCACAGTACTTAGCTGCATCTGGCAGATCAATGACGTTGCGCCGACGCTCAAGCTCCTTTGGTAGCGGCGCGCGCTTTGGTGTTACCCTATTCCTATCAGACTTACCAGATTTTCCGGCTGGCTTATCTTCCGGATTTTTATCGGCAGTTGCTGCTAGGACTTCAGACTCGTTGAAAAGAGTCCCCTGGCCACTCGCGTAAATTTCGCTTTTGGGTGCGAAACGTTGCCGAGTCAAAAGGCGATTAAGTTCTTCAAGACGGCTTATGTCGTCACGCAGAAAATTAATCTCAGCGTTCTGAGAGCGGATAATTTTAAGCAGATCATCGACCGATAATTTATCATGTAGAGTTGCGACTTCCATGTCCCAACTCTTACTATATTTAAACGCATTTGTCCCTAAGAAACTGCTGAAAAATACAAACTTTCATGTGGTTTTATGCGTGTGATATCAAGCCCATCGAGCAACCATTCAAGTTGCTGTGGAGTAACCGTGAAAACATCTCCAGAAAATTTCCTTGGCCATATAAATCGATGTTTCTCTAACCGCTTAACCCACAGTGCAAACCCGGTTCTGTCCCAATAAAGACAGCGAATGGTATCTTTGCGGCGACTCATGAAAACAAAAAGTGCGCCGTTGCATGGTGGTACAGGCATAGTTGATTGGGCGATTGCAGCAAGTCCGTTAATAAGCTTGCGACCATCTACGATTCCTTTATGAATAAAAATTTCTGTAAAATCGTTAACCCTTTTCATCGTGCACCCCCTCCTAATGCAGCCAGAAATCGAGCTGCCCATACCGGATCAGTGCCCCTCCCGAATGAAATGGAGACACCGACATTATCAGTAGTCGGTTCAATGCTCACGGGAGGTGCCTTTATCAGCTCTGCAGGAACATGTTCAACCCGGGCAAAACCCGTGGGGACAAAAGGACTTGGCGAATCATTGCTGATTGCCTCTTCTTGGGTCTTTAAGTGGTAGGCCATTTGATGGGCTTTGATACCGTTCTGACGGCAATATTCGGCCCGCGTCAAGCCCGAGCTGTGAAACGCGGTTATATGCTCTGACCAAAATTTAGACCTGCTACGATTAGATTTTAATTTCATAGTCACCTCCGTAAGTTGATACAAGAGGCAGATTAGCGGGAGGAAAAAACTTTATTTATATGTAGATCCTCAAGCGCTTACGCTTAAAATAGATAAGCCTAGGTTTTTCGTAATCTGGAGTAGCCAAAAGGAGACTGAGCATCAGGTATGACCCTCGGTGATTCGACACATGACGTTTAAGAGCTCCATTCCTTCAACTGTTGCAACCTTACCAGAGGCAAGTCGCGGGCTACCCACGACAATCGCTAAGCACATAGCCCTTGATAGAGCGACATTTATTCTATTTCTATTAAAAAGAAAGGAAATTCCTCTGGGAGCATCTTTAGTTGAGCTTGCACAAAGCGATAATATTACAAGCGGAGCCTCTTGCCCTTGAAATAAATCTACGGATCCGACGCGAGCTTCTGGATTTCCAAGCTTTTCTTGGATCAGTGAAACTTGGTAGTTATACGGTGAAACAATCACAATGTCGGAAGGAGTTAATTTTGCTGTTTTTCCATTCTTATCTTTCCATTTAGATTTTAATGCTATCTCGAATATTTCCTTTATTCTAGCTGCTTCCTCTTCACTGCCGTGCGTATTGCCCACGTGATCTACCGGTTCGAAAGTAATTCCAGATTGAGGAAATTGGAGCCTAGATTTGCTTGACCAAATCATTTTCTGCCTTTCATTTTCTGGGTCCGAAGCTAACTTGCCTTCATAAAAAAGCTCGCTTACCATTTCCGTTATTTTTGGATGCATCCTATAAGTTATAGGGAGAAAGACCCCAGCAGCAGGATCTATAATGGATTTTCCATTAGTAATGTGCACAAGTGCGCTGTTGCCACTATCCCCCGGATGGGAGGCCTGTGTGGGCTGATCTAATTGCATCTGATCACCCATAAGGACAATATTCCTAGCGCAGCGCGCCATGCCAATAAGATTTGCAAGACTCACTTGGGTTGCTTCATCAACAAACAAGTAGTCAAACCTATCAATATGCTCAACTTTGCAAAGGTAGTAGGCTGTCGCGCCTACAAGATTTGCTGGGCCTTCAGGATATAGAGGTTTTTTTGAATCCCCAAATAAAACACTGATACTAGTTGAGCTTGCTTTGACTGGCACCTCTGAATTCGCAAAATCCAATGATTCTTCATTCTTCCTTTCTGGAGATGTTATCTTTACTGGGCGACTGTAAGTTCTATCTGCTTTACATTTTTCATCCACTTTTTGAAGTAGGTTATTTATTGCTTTATGACTATTTGATGAAATGGCAACTTTTTTACCGGACTTCAATAGTGAGGCGATTACTTTTGACCCGGTATAGGTCTTTCCAGCACCTGGGGGCCCTTGAATGCATAAAACTCCGCCGTTCATTTGGCTGACTATATTTGAGACTTCATCTGCAAGATCCAATTTCCCCTCAATCAGAGGACCACCGGTAGACTTCCCATTAATAAGTGGAGCTTTTCGCAATAGTAAGTCATGAATAGCTGGTCTTAAGCCAAAAAAATCTTTTTCTAGTGAAAAACTGTTTGCCACTTCCAATATCGAATTCAGCAAAGAGTCCTTCCTTATATTGGATTTAGCTGGCGCCAACGTGAACGATCCACTTGGAACTTTAGAAGGTTTCCCTGATAAAACGAGCGTTCCTCGTAGAATATCCCATTGGGTAATTTCTAGGTTCTCAAATGGTGCTTCATTCTCCAAAATCAACACTTTCTCTCCGACTCTAAACCGCGTATCTTGACTTGAATCGAATGTACAAACCATTTCACCATTTTCATTATTTCTATTAATGTGCACACCCGTTAACACGCTTACATCTTCGAAAAGTTGATCTGATGATAAGTCTCTACGACGAAAGTAATCCCACCAGTCCGGATTGTCTTCACGTCTGTGAAATTCAAGAATATGTGCAATTAATTCCTGAAGGTAGTAGCCTGCCTCAGTTTTCTCTAGAGGCAGCCCCCTCGACTCAGGGGGTATTTCACTGAGCAATTCTTTAGCTTTTTTGGAACATTTTTCTTTAATGGAATCGGGATCGGGCGTACGTTGTTCAGCCTCCACTTTTTGCATAGGCAGGTACTTTATGCCTTTTTCGTCCTTTAACTTTCTTAAGAAAGCCTCTAGGTCTTTTGTGCTGAAACAATCGTCTTTGTTATAGTCGCGAATCCTATCCAGAAATCTTTCATCACCAGACTCTAAATATTTTGAGAATTCAACTGCCGATTCGGCTCCACTCCCCACATCCGTTTCACGTTCAGGATAGTATAACCGCTCAATTGACTTAAGCCCGTAGGAGTGCGTTCCTACTCGTAGTGCTTGAAGAACCACTTGGTAGAGGTCCACAAAGACCTCATTTCGAAGAAGTTCATCCATCATATTTTCACATACGCCGTAGGTTCCCATAAGGCGTTTTAGGGTGGATGGTTCATAGTGACCGTAGTGATAAATATGCATTCCAGGATTTTCTTTCCATCGAGTAAATGCAAAGTTCATAAATTGCTGAAAGGCACTAGCTTCAGCTGAGACCGATTTTGCCCATATTTCTAAGTAATTCGACTTACCATCTCCTCGTTCTGCAGAGCCGTAAAGATACTCAAGACCATTTACGCCAAGGAGCGGGTATCCTTCCATGTCGAAGAAGATATCTCTTGGATTCGCCTCAGGAAGCATACTCAAGCCTGTTCTTACTCCATCCTTATGCTCCAAGACCTCAAAAAGAGGCCTTCCACCTCGGGGAGAGCGGACCTGTAGGTCCGCCTGCGCCCGCAAGTTAGCGAGAGTTTCAAGAGGTATCCCCTTGATTCCTATTTGAGGATCAATTGACGCAAGCTGCGACAAAGTAGTTATATTCTTCGACCTCAAAATTTCCGCATGCGTCTGCCTTATTTTTGCTGTCAATTGAATATCATCGCGGTTATGTAAGGTTCGCTTCGCAAATATCGACCACTCTCGATGTTCTTCTCCTTTTAAGGGAAGTGGCTGATTTGACGGATCAAATTCTTTGTGAAAATTCTCAAATCTTTTTTTAAATGACATATAAAATGAGTAGAATTGCTCCGTACGGTAAGTATGCGTCTGCCCATCCCTAGTCACTACCGAAATATTTTTTGGTACACATCCTTGAAGATGCTCTAGATTTTCTGCATAAGCGCACAATTGCAGTAGCGCAGTAGGTTTTGGGGTCAACGCTATCTTCATGTCAAGAGGTTCGTAATGAAAGGCCCCTAGCATAGATCTACCTGGAACTTTTTTTAATAAGTCTGCATACCCAAAAAATGTCGGACCTTGAAGAGCCGCTTGATAAATAAATGAAGCTCCTGCCTCCATAGCCTCTTTTGTCTTTGCGATTAGATTAGAGGCTGAAGTTCCTTCGGTCCTATTAATTTTAAAAACTTGGTCATTTGCAAGGAGTTTATTCAGTACTTCCTCTTCGTGGATATTACCCTTTTCGGCGAGGATTGACTGTAAAGGATCTGGGGGATTTTTGTGCACGTCACTTAATTGTCCACTTTTAATTGACGTTTCATAATAATGGTCCATCCACGAGGAAAACTCGCTTTCAAAATACTTTGTCAGGTCGGTGGGCGAGTACGTCATCTTGCCTGTTTGAAGTTTCTTCATGCTAAAATCTCCTAATACTTCCCACCAAAGGTCTATTCGTTCTGGGTTAGCTTGAAAGCATTAAATCAACGTATTTTTTGGCATCAATATTAAGAGAATTTTAGCATACATGTGTATCCATCAAAAGATTGTGGGCAGTATCTGCATAGGATGATTGAGTAGGCAGGAAATTCCTGTTATCACTATCGTTGCGAAGTGATAGAGATTACTTGATAGTAATCTAATTCATGACCCAGTAATCATGATATGCCCTGCTCCCACCAGCGTAAGAAATAGAAATTCAGAAGGCTCAGTGTTCATGGGTAGTTGGATATCTGAACACACCACAAGTATGAATTCGACGAATTCGCCTAACCTCGGTCTCCTTTGGGCTAGGCACCGCATCGCGAAAGTCAAGTAAGGTAAATTATCGAGATCATAACGTCTACCAATTCTTAACCGGCTTTTAAATCAATATTTAAAAAGTCTCTAAAAATTTCCACTAATCTTTGAAGTGCTTCCTTATCTGAATCAAACCTAACTTGCTCAGGGCTTGAGTTGTAAAGAATCTCTACAATTTTTTCGTCTTTAATTTTAACATGAAAAAGCAAAACCCCAGTCCATCGCACGATAATAAATTCATCATGAATTAACGCCATGGCAAATCGGTCTTCAGGCTGGTTACAAGGGTGACCTGATTCCATTCTCTTAAGATCATTTTTTGAAAGCAGGAAACAGCACTTTATGCTGCTCCATTTTGCCTTCTTGTCTTCCTTAAAGATTCGAACTACCTTATTCGTATTCATATATCTCTCCTATTTCTCTGTAACAATATAAAAATACTATAGCCTCTGACCAAGTCTCAAAATTCCTCTCATTGCATTGCCAAACGACGCATCAATATGTTAATCGACTGTGGCACCACTTGAGATATTTATCTTAATTACCAATAAGTAAGATTTTCTTTAGCAATCTCCGATCTGAATTGAAGACTAGCGCTATGGAATTACCCCATAGCTTTAAATTACAACTCATAAACCTAAAGGTAGCGCTCACAAAGTATGCAAAGAATTTAAAATCCCCCCTTCCACTGCCAAGCTACTTCAAAACCTTGATTTAACGCTTGACTATATAATGGGTCATAAGCATTTCGAAATCTTGTAATCGCCTGATCATTATCAAAATTACGCTCGAATTTTAAACTCTCATGATATTGGGATAAGACGTTTTTTCTATCTGTAGCGATGGCGAACTTATAAAATTTGAGATGCCAGATGGCTAACCTTTCTAAATACATATTGCGATCAGGTAAACGATTAGACTTCTCCGAGTTAATCGATCTCGTAGTCGGTACGAAGTTATAAATTGGATCGCTCGCAATAAATGACCAAGGAACAAAATGGTCGTAGGATATTCCATCAGATTCCAAGATTTCACCAGAATAAAAACACTTTAGACTGTTGGGGTTCGTTTCAAAAAAGTCACCAAAAATCCGCCTTGCTTCATCAATATTCCTTTCCACGGGCGCATCTAACTTATGAATTAACCCAATCGCTGTGGGATTTCGCTTCTGAAGGTACTGGACAAACTTAAACTTAGCCCATGCTTCAATGACGACCATATTTTTTGTCAAATATGACACCCACTCTCTATTAAAAGTAAGAATCATTTGAGAGTCAGCAAGTGAGATAGAATAAAGGCACTGAAATTTCTTATTTTGTGATAATTCGCGGATCCTATTATTTCTAGCGGCGTCTGGCAGATCCCTTACCTCCTCTTGTAACCAAGGGGATAACAGTCGGTAAGGCACATAGCGCTCGAGCCAATTTATCGTGTTACTAATAACACCCATGTTTTCATGGGCCTTAAAATTTTCGGTTAAAACTTCAATGGAGTCATTGTGCTTAAGATTACTGAAGAGTTGATGATCTCTTATATTATTGATGTTTTGAGCTAACTTGTCCGTACTGCCGTAGTTAAGCTTATAAAATACAATTGAAAACCATGCCGAGCTGATAGAGTGAATTGCGATTTCACTAAATGTTACGCTACGGTTCTTTTCAGTTATGCGCCCACTCTTAATCTTATAAAGCAGCGCTTGCAGCACGATAAATTTGTAAGACGTAGTGGTATCGTTCAGCATCCTAACAAATTTGGTAACGTCCAAGCCTTCTGCAATTGGCAAATTCATCTGATGCCCTATCAATTAAATATTAATAATTTCATTGACCGTAGATCATTAACTTATTTTTTCATTTAATTATATTAAATCTTACATCAGATCGAGATTAAGATACTAAATTATTTTGACTAGAGATAAGAATGGAGCTCGAGGAAATTATTAGCTTCATGCGTTGGATAATCCTCCATCTTACGACACATCAGCAACGGCTTGCTATGCTGATCACTACTTAATTTACCCCTCCATGCCCCAGTGTCCCCACATGTCACACCCCCTACCGATATACTCCCCAGATGACACAGTCACTGCACCTGGAGGACTATCGTGGAGCATGCTCTTAATATCAATCATCTCAGAGCTATAGCAGAAGGGTGTAACCTAACCCTTGATTCCATTGATCTTCACCCTGGGGTGGGGATCATCTTTGGTGATGATATTGGGCAGATCCCCCGTCTTAATTTTACTTGCCAAAATACGAGAAAGGGCACTCTCGCAAGGGTTGTGAGCAAGTGGTTTGAAAAGGCCTCTGAGGAGAAGGCCCTAGTTCAAAGTGTGTTAGACATCTTTGCTCGCAAAAACGCTGATGAACCCTATAACTTAGTGGGAAATGTCCGTAATGGTGGGCTTTGGATTGTTTCTTCTCCTCAGAAAAGTGTTATTAGAAAGAAGCCAAGTTTTAAGACATGGTACGAAGAAACATTTCAAGTCATGCTTCCTAAACTTAAGATGCTGAGCCCTAGAATCCATTTGGGAGGTACCTTATGGGGGTCACTCAGAGGAGTTCAGTGGGCTAGAGAGCACAATATGTTTGGCTGCTTACCACCACCTGAGGGATCTGAGGACTTAAGCGTAGCTGGGTTTGCTGGCTACGGGGTAAATTCTTACGCAGTTTATTTAATTAGCTATCAGGGAGTTCGAAAGAGGTATTTAAGGCTTATCTATGGTGGAGTTTACTGCTCAGATGAGGATGGAGAGGCTGTGACTCAGAGCTTTAATGCTCTTGCAGAGATTGATAAATTTAGTGATTTCATTGCAGCTGAAGACATTTACTGCAACATGGGCGATTGGAAAATCAGTTATAAGTTTCGAAATGGGATGTCACTTAGGTCGCAATTACCCATTTATAAATGCCTTCCTCACATTCTTGAGGCCATGAAATTACCCCAAGTTGATCAGTTTGAGACTTTAGATAGCCGCTCCTGTCCTGCTTTACTTTTCTTTACTGATGACGGAAAGGAAAGTCGTTTTAATCTCTTGCCGAAATTAAATAATATTGGCCGGGCAGGTAGCAATGACCTTATCTTAACCGACTCCACTGTATCCCTTTATCATACTGTTATCACCTGGCTCAACGGCACCCCTCATCTCATCAACCTTAGTACTTCTAATGGGACTACGGTTAACGGCAGACGGGTGGATAAACACCCTTTAAGAGAGTTCGACCAAATCAATCTTGGAAGGATAAGGCTCATTTATACAGAGAGGCCTGAGAATCCTTAAAAATTTAACTTATAAGTAATTATCACGATGTCTTCTTAACTTTGGAGGTTCCATGGACACCCCTACGTTACATCAAGATGACCAAATTGATCTCTCATGGCTAATCTTGCCGAAAGGCCATGTGTTTGAAACTATGCTACCAAAGTGGCATGAGATCAATCTCACTGACGAATGGCGAACTTCATCACCTAGAAAGAATTTTATAGCTGCTTCTTTACTCTCAAAAAAATATCCTACAGTGGCATTATTTCACTATTTAAAGGCTTTAGCTGCTGATGATTATCGGTGTTTAGATGATGAAAAAAAATCTAAGAGAGAGTCTGAGATCATGACTTATGAGCTAGTTTTAGAGGAATTAAAACTAGCTATAAAACTCTCTCCTAAAAACCATGTATTTAAAACTCTGTATGCTACCACCCTCTTTTTAAACGCTGATTACATAAAAGCATTAGCAGTATATAGAGAGGTTGTAAAACGTAGGAGTTGGAATCATTGGTTACTGTCAAATTATTTTGAAGTGCTGGTTCATTTTAATCTCAAACATGAAATTAATTCCCTGATCGAAGACCTTAAAAACTGCAATGAGACTGGCTACGCCCACTGGCTTAATGCATGGCTGCTTTACAAAAAGAGAGATTGGCAAGGCCTGATCACCTACCACCAAGAGCATCAAGCAAGCCTCAAGGAGTATTATAATGAGTTTTACATATCTCCTTACTTATGGATGGGGTACGCAAAACTAGGGAGATTTGAAGAGGCATTAGAGATCCAGTATTATGATCCTTACGCTACCATGCATGATGATCAATTTAGGTCTATATTACTTCTTTTAGCCAAGAAGTATGAGCCTTTATTAGAAGAAGTCACAAAAGACTCACTTGCAGATTTTGACCGCTATTTCCCGCATTTTTACCTACCTAGAGCTGAGGCTTTAAGGCTCCATGGTCGATTTGATGAAGCCTTATTACTTATAGACCACATAAACTACAATGACAATCTACCCTATGCATTTGCCATTAAGTCTGCAATAAAATGGCAGCAAGGAGAAAAAGATGAAGCACTTACCTTGCTTCAGAGATTTAAGGAGTCAAATAGAAATCTGGATCTAGTCACCTATTTAACCAGTGTCTATAAGGACTCCCCCTTACCACCCATCACCTTACCTATGGGAACAAAGCTCGGGCCACTTGCTAGCACCAACATCCTTTGGGGCTGGCTCAACTAGCCCTAACTGCACCTCTAACAACTCAAAAGCTCACAGGAGCCTAGCACCATACCAGCGGATGCCACATCTAGCGGGATGTGACACATCTAAAGGCTGTATTCAATTAACATGAATCTACAAGAGGACACTCGACGCGTTATTACTAAGGTCCTTAGATCTAGGATTACAAGGTTAGAATGCTTATGCCCACCACTCGATGATTTAGTGTTTTCTAAGCCAATAGCTACTTGATGGGTCCGAGTCCCAAAAAAAAGGCAGGACAGCAATTTCTACAATATTAATTGGTGGTTACATTAAAAAAGACTTCATGTCGTAAATGGCGGCAATTTACGACACGTCTACCTATTTCCACTTTACCCATCAAAATATTTAAATTTTTTCTATATGAACCCAAGGAACCGGATAGTCTCCTTGTCCACTATCATAGCTAGCAGCAGACTCTAAAAATGAAGCTATCGTCGCATGCAACACTCCAAGACCTTTAAGTGCTGATGGTGTTTATATCCTGCCGTGGAAAGATGCCATGCAACATTTATTCGATCTAAAACCGAACGACAAAAAATAGATAATAAAGAGCCTAGGGAGAAATTCCTTGGCCCTTACTGGCTTACAGTGCCAGTTGATAGATAGAGAATGCTTTTTGAGAGAGCAAATACTTGCACCACCCCGTGCGCAACACCCACCACCACGTCTTTAATCTCATCAAATTTCATAATACCAAAAGGAAAGCTTGGCTCACCTCCTGCTACCGGAGCAAGGCTAAGGACGACATTACTTTTGGTCTGTCCTTCCTGATACACCACGCCAATCAACCCTTCACTTTGAAAGACTTCATTGATTTTGTAATCCCTGGACACAGACTCACCGCGGATAAATTTGATCGGCACTTCATAAGCAACAGGCTCACAGTCACTTCCATGAAATTCTGATAAGTATAAGATCCCGTGCGTTAAAACTGAGCCACTGAGAGATGGGTTTAAGGTAAACTTCTTCCCTTCGCTCGCGCCAATACTCGAGTTCGTGCACATGACAGAGCCTTCTTTGCTAACTAAGGTGTAGCGCCCATCATCATGCAAGATCTTCCAGCCTGCCGCATGGATACTAACAAAGCCAGGAGCCCCTTCGATCGGAGTCTCTCCTCCAAGTCTCTCACCTTCGGGAGAGACTCTTTGTACTTTTCCTAAACCAAATACAGCAAAGGTATTACTTTCAGAGTGCCATGCCATTGAGTACTTGAGGTTATCACCTAAGGAGCTTTCAATCTCATTAAATTTAAGCACCCGGGATGATTGACCTACCACTGAGATTAAGTGAAAGGTGGAACGATGCTCACTAGACCTGCAGCCGACCATGATCAATGTATGGGTCTCACTTCGTGCCGCTGCCAAAGACTCCACCACTCCGACCAGAGCTCCGCAGGGAGATGGCAGCGTCACCTCTTTTACTAATCCCTGCTCCACTCTATAAAGGGAGATCTGCCTAACACCTTCAGCTCGCTCAGCTGTGACTAAGTAGCTTCCGACCTGTGACTCGATAAGCTTCACCTTCTCGATTATAACACCAGGATGTGAGATC
>JACCDO010288451.1_pt1 | contig 13298 bp, 6 predicted proteins | sample 7446101 | NCBI WGS metagenome assembly JACCDO01 (sample SAMN15323440, study PRJNA562643) | freshwater metagenome | isolation source: river surface water | place: USA:Blue River Watershed | collected 2017-08-16
CCACCTCTTGGACCATCATCCCTATAACCACCTCGAGGCACATTATCTCTAAAGCCACCTCTTGGACCATCATCTCTAAAACCCCCTCTTGGACCATCATCTCTAAGACCCTTAGGAGCATTCGTCTCAGGTACTTCATTGGTCACAGGTGCTTTCACCGGAGCAGCGGGTGATGGCTTCCCAGTTATTATCTCTTTATATGACCCAGTCATCACAGTAGCTGGTGCTTTTTGTGGCACATCTTCTTCGGACTCAGAATCAGTATCAGACGCCCAACCCTGGCTCTTCTTTGCCTTCACTGTCGTCATATTCTTTCCTTTTTATCTTGTCATAAATTTGATCTCCCAAAAAAGGGCCGGGATTCGAGAACCCTAGCTGGTGTGGAAAAGTTAGAAGAGAAAAAATTTTCGGCTCGAATGTATCAGTTCAAGGAGTCTAATCCAAATGTCAACACGGTTTGTGTGTGTGTGTGTGCATCTGCCATATAGTTGATCATCATTTACATTCATTAGCCGCGACCGGTCGCAGAACAAAGTTAAACCTATCAACCACAATATATACAAGAAAAAATACAATTATTTATACTTTTGCACAAAGCCGTCGTCCTCGAAGAGCCACTCGGTCGGCTTGTCGTTGATGTTCGCGGGGAACTTGTAGTCGCGAGGGCGAAATTCTACCGTCTCACTTCTTATTTTACGAAATTTTGGTTTAGATGGACTTGTTTTCTTTTCTTTCTCTTCATCCACAGCACCGTCTGGTGTTGCAGCTCGAGTAGTTGTTCGTCGGAGTGACACCGGGGCCTTGTTACTAACAACTGGCTCAACATTCACTATGTTGTCACGTTTCTTCCTTGCAAGATTATACTCTTCAAACCGCTGCAACGCCCCGCGGTTGAACATGCTGTGGTCTTTCACGGTTCGCTCGATCAAATTATCCATCAAATGCTTCCTTTCGTCGTCAAACATGATGCGCATACTTGTACTTCGACTACTTTCTGGGATTTTGGAGACCCTAAAACCGTTGACTATCACTGGTTTATCATCGGGAGGCTTGACACCTCGAAGGCCGAAGCCGACTGGTCCATGCTCAGCGATGCGGCCATCTAAGAACCGTCTTCTAGCGAGCTCTGCTTGGACCGTTTCTCTCTCCTCCAGCTCCTTCTCAACTACTAAACCCATCAAATCATCAATCTCCAACTGTAACTTGTCATCGTAGTAACATGACGCAGCAAATGCTTTCATTTTCTTATTGTCGTGGTACTGCGGTAGGTCGATGCGCTGGGTGAAGCGAGCTGTTCTTTCTTCCCTTCTTTCGTGGGCGTAAGACTCCATCATTGTGTCGCGCAACTGCTTTAAATGGGATCCTTTGAGCTGTTTCATTGCTTGATCTTGATACTTACTCATAAGCTTTTCACGTCGTTGTAATGCAATAAATTTAGGCATTTTCACCCGAACCGCGTGTCCTCGATACGCCCTCTGAATCATCAGGATGCGCGAGATAGTGTACTGTCTCATGCGTATGACCTCGGTACGGTAGTACTTCACTATTCTTCTTGCCATAAAACCTCGCCATACACGTTGAATCAATGCCAATAAAATTGACTTTCTCTCTATTATACGCGCGGAAATCTCCCGAACATTCTCTTCGAGCAAGTACCGCGACGGGTCGAATCCCTTCCTCTCGATGAGGTCGATGTAGTTAAAATATAGCATATCTAATTCCACTTGTTTAGTGAACCAAAATAACTGTTTCTTAGTGTTATCACCTCTTATAGCCCAGGCTGTCAGCACCGGATGAGAGTGCTTGATTGACACTAACTCCTTCTCTGTATTGAATCGGCGGCGCGCTAAACGACGTCGAACTAATGCAGCTATTATTGTTGCGGCTTTCTTTTCTAATAATTTTCTAGCTAATCTAGCTGCTGCTGCAGCAGTTGCGTATCTGCGCTTCAAGTACGCCCGATAGACTCGTTTGATGATTATACTTGCACTCAACTCCTTTTCTCGCTTAATTTTTTCAACTTCATCTCGTTTTGCTATAATTTCACTAAAATCATGCGATCCAATAACATAACAATCTGCTCTTTTACATTTCTCACAATTAGGTAAATATTCACTTTGGATTCGATCCCCTATCTCTAAAGGTAGTGTCATCTTCTGATGTAGGCGATCTACATCAATAAACATTAACTCGTTACACCAGGAACAAGTTAAATATGGATCCCTGTAGAATAATCGCTTCGTTAATGGTCTTCCCTGTTTAAACCCTTCTCGATCAAAGCCATATTTTTCCGCTGTAACTACCGCATTGCGGTTAGTAAAATCAATAACTCGCGCCTGCAACAACTGTATACTTGATTCAAAGTCGTAGTTGTACTCACCAGGAATAACACAATCTTCAATCATTTTATCAACTTTCGCCATCGCTTTTTCAATCTGCCGACGGTCAACGCCGTCGTACATGATGGAGTCCCTCAGAGCCTTCTTCATGGCTACAATAATCCGATCAACCTGCCATTTCCCATGTTTCTTTAAGTAGGATCGTTTTGAAACATTCAGGGCCGCGTCAGTACCTGCTTATTGTGTTGTCGCGCACCACATCAATTGAGTGCTGGCTAGATGCATGAACGCTTCTCTTCTGTTGCTAACCTGCTTCTCCAGTCATTCTTGTCTTCTTTAACAACTTTTTAATTCATAGTTCCGCCGGTACAACTTGTAGATGAATGAAGGCTGGAATTTCCATGAAGGAAAACACCAGAAGGCTTCAATGAGTTCTCGTTGAAATTTATTGAGTAGGTTGTGAATGAAGACCTGCATTTTGGTGGACAATGCATCCTCTATGCGGCGCCCATTGGATGGGCTTCTTACGCATCAGGATATAGCGAAATGTGGGGCAGAGCTTATGGGATCAGCGTTGACTCGAATGGGACCATCAAATGGTAAGATAATAAGATATCTCTATGTTACTTGTTAATTGCTCACTCTTACTTGTTTTATTAGGTGGGATATTGTCACTTTTGGTACCAGGGACAGAAAAGAGTAGTATTCTAACATCATTTGGTGATCCAATTGATGTCTTTGAAGACAGATTAAAGCATATTGATTCTCGTGACAATGATGACGTTTCGGATATCACATTCCCCATTTCGTATGCAATTGCTATAGCTAACAGATACAGGATTCAAAGCGGCATTGATAGATTTGGTCAAGGAAGGTACCCTTGCCTCCTTGAACCACTTAATATTGTCATATTTACAGATGGAAAAATGTTGGAGACAAGTAATTATACAGATAATAACTTAATTCATTCATTTAGAGGAAGCTATATGAGTACAGGTGGCGATCTGAACGAGCACCCATTGAGATGGGATCATCGTATATTTGTCGTAGTAGTGAAGTCAAGTAATGATGAAACCTTGCCAGAGAACTTGGTTTCTTTATGTCAATCCACCGGCGGCGACGTCATCAGCTGCTCTTCTCTTCATGAAATTAGTAGCAACATGCGGAATCTAGCAACAAAGTTAACCGCCGCAACCGTAGGTGTTGCCTTTTATTCTTATCTTAATAACGCAGATGATATTGCTATCAAGACACCACTCAACTTGCGTCTCCACTTTAAAGGCACAACAATAGGCGAGTGGCCCATCCCGGAGTCTATTCTTATCGATGCAAATCTCAAGAATCTTCCGACCCGAAGCGTATACCCAAAGCTGAGTATAAGCACCATCGGTCCATCTGTGAGTGATGGTAAAGTTGAGAATATTAACAGCAGCAGCTACCAAGACACCATGAACACACTGTATGCTATCGCCAAGGACCTGGAGTTAGTCAACGACACCTACGACATCATCACCTCCAATAGCTCAAGTATCAGTAAAAGCTTAAACATTGTTCACGGTTACAAGTACGCGGTGTCACTGGACCTCGTAGGTGACTCACGCACACACAACGCGCCTTTCGGCATGCTAATCAGTAACAAAGGCTTGTATAAGTCGTCGTACGAGTTGCTTGTTCTTCCTTGGAATTTCCCTGTGTTATTACCGTTACTCAAGCAAGGGATACAGATACAGCATGATAAGAAGGTGAACTCGGTGGATCCCGCATCCGCTCTTGCCACGTGGCTACCTAGCTTTGATAAGCATGTGCAATCGCTGCCGATATACTACTACGTGCTATATAGCAAGCTATTGAAGCGGTTAGGTTTGCGCAGTCTCTTCCTGCGGCAAAGTGTACGCCCTGGTGGTCCTCAAACGATGTTATCTGGGTTATCAACGGCTATGGTCCTTATACTGAATGACGGTGCCAATGCGACTACTGTCGACGGCACCATCACCAACAAGCTCAACGTTGTCATACAGAAGAAGCTGCAGATGATAACCTCGTATGCCACCAGGGATATTAGCCTACTGGAAGCTGCAGCACGCGAGTGTTGGCCCGAGTACATCCACCGCAGTATACACAGTAACATTATCAACACAACCAAGTGCTTGGAACGGGATAGTTATAACCGCGACATCCACACCATCCCGGAGTCCTTGTTCAGCATAGATACCGCGAACTTGCTATCCGTTTGGGAGAAATATAGATCAAATGTGTACGGAAAAGGTCCTGGTTACACGGTTCGAGGGATATCTGTGCCACTCATCGAGGGTAGACTCGGTGTAAGAAGCAGCAGTAATGGTAGCAACAACGACTGGTTCAGTAGAGGGGCAGGTGGAGCTTTATGTGTTGCTAATACAATGCGTGAAGCAGGTAAATATCTGGATGTCTTAGCAAGAAAGGAAGCATTGCGGGATCCCTTAGAACTCGATCCCGCACCGGATGAGAACGAGATAACAGGACGAGCGAGAAGGAAGTACGTCGTTGATTTTGGTTCCAAGTATAAGAAAAAAGGTGGGATAGCAGCAAGCAGTGATAACAGTGGCAACAGTATAGTAGACTTGGTAGATACAATGAAGGAAGCACAAGAAATCTTCGCTGACACACCCATACCGTCACCCAAGTCCACTCCCGAATACGCAGGTTACAGCACTGATGACAGTGAGAGTGCGTCACCAAAGCATGTGCTGGCGCTGCCACCAAGTAAGCGAAAGCAGTCAGGCAGTGGCTCTTCAACGGATAGTAGCGCCCAGAAGAGATCGAAAGTAGAGAGCTCAGATGCATCCCTTGCAAGTCCTCTCCCTACTACTGTGAAGCCACTGCCGCCACCAACACCAGCTCCTCCAACAGCCGAGTCACCTGCTAGTGTAACAAGTAATATTGTTGCACCGGGTATTGAGGCCTACGAGAGCAAGAAATACAGGGGAAAGCTGTATATTATTGATGAAAAAACCAAGAATCCGTTGTGGATAACAGCAACCGCCGGCGCCAACAGCGAGGAGGTATTGTATTCGTGTGTAGATAGTAAAGGAGCGATCCGACAGTTGAATATAGTGAAGATAAACTATGTTGATAAGGAATAATTACATACAAAGACACATCTTCTACGCCTCCACGGCTCCTTCTCCCTCGTCCACATCCTTGCCTTGCCTCAACTGCTTGATAATCCCTTTAAGACGAGCAACTTCTTCACTTTCTTGCTGTTTTGCCGCATTATTAATGATTTTCTTGACTCTTGTGGCGTAGTTCAACGACGTCACCGTCTCATCGCCGTTGTAATCCGCAGGAGAAAAGTTGACAAACATCAGTGTCTTGGCATTACCACCAAGTGAGTCTTGCATTAGTTGAGTAAGTTTATTGTTGCGGTAAGGAATAAACTTTTCTCCTTCACTAAGTGCAGCTATGACATCACCTAATGCAGAGAGGGATTTGTTGATACTCTGCGCTTCCTTCAGTCGCTCTGCTTCCGCACCTGTTTTATCTGCACGTTCTGAACCAGCTAAATCTACTAAGGACAGCTTGCCAGTAACTGTTTTCTTGGTTGTAGTGTCGTAACCTTCTACTACAATAGAGAATATTGAGTGAGAACGACTGCTTTCGGCGTTCATCTTGGTTGCACCCACATGGCGCTCCAGGTTGCCGGTTGTGAACAAGTTCATCAGATCCGCCGCGGTAGCCGCCTCCTTCATCACCACGTTACGTATGTAAACAAGCTTCTTGGCATCCATTTTAATATCTAATTTCGGTGGTTCCACGCCCTGTTTGCCGAGGTTTCGCTTGTTATCCAACAGCCAAAACAAGTCAATAATATTGTCGTTGTATAGCTCAACGAAGTACGTCGAGACCTTGTAGTTCCACTGCGGTCGCTCCGCGAATAACCGCCACATTTCATTGATTGCTTTGGGTGTTAATCCCGGATTACTTGGTGTGCCAGTCATCGTGAAGGTCTTACCTGAACCCGTTTGACCATAAGCAAAGCAACAGACATTGAAACCATCTAGACACGACTCTACTAACCTGCGCGCATCCTCAAACACCGCGTCTTGACTGACATTTGCATTGAATGCCGCGTCAAACTCGTACTCTTTATCCCCGCGTCCTCCTTTGACTATTACGGACGTGTCCGAAGGAAAGTCGACAATACTCTTGCAGCCTTTCTCTATCTCGTACTTGGCTAGTGGCCGCACACGTGCGTACACACGGATTGCTCCTTTCAAATCTTCTAACTCATTCTTATACTTGCGTCGCAGGGCACTTTCCTTGCTTAGTAGCGAGGCCATACCCGTTAACTCGCTTGTTTTGCTACTCAACTCGACCTCCAGGTTACGATACTTCTCTGCTAGTTGCTTGTTACTCTCGACTTGCTCACGTAGTTTGTCATAGTCTTGGACCAAATCCCGCAAGCGGTTTCTCTCGGTGATGATGTCATTCATCGACGCGGTGTTTGTTTCTAGCGTGGTTAACTTGCGCGTCAGCTCATCCTTCTCCTTGCGGAAGCCGGTTTCTAGCTCTTTAATTCGTTTTTCATATTTTTTTTCTGTTTGCGCCAACAATTTCTTATTTGCCGCCTCATTCCCTTCACCGCCGCCGCCACCACCACCGCCGCCTCCTTTCGCTAGTTTCTCTTCTAATTCCTTGACTTTTCTTGTCAATTTCCGCACTTCAATTGGATTCGCTGCGCCGCCTTCCTTACTCTTGTCTCCCTTAGTGCCGCCAGAGGTGTCACTTGAGGCTTGCTCCAACGCTTGTAGTAGTTGCTTCTTTAAGATATCCACTTGCTTCTCTGCTTCCTTTGCTCGCCGCAGCAATGACGACGACGCCGCAGGTGCGTCATCCCCGCTACTCTGCACTACCTCGGGTATAGCTTGTGCATCTTTTTTCTTTAGTGTACTAATTTGCGCCAACAGTGAAGTCTCTACCTCACTAGTATTCTTGTTAGTATCAACGGCTACACTAGCAGCTGCGTCGGTACTCTTGGACGCATCAGATCCATAGTCCGCCAAGAACTTATCCAACGACTTGCGCATGATCAAAGCCGCCTTGATTTTGCTTTCCCGTTGGACGTCTTTTAGTGTTTGTGTGATAAGTGAGTACGAGGGCAGTGCCTTGGCGATGGAAGTGCAGGCTGCGCTGTATATCTCATACACTTCATCCCGTTTATTATTTTTCCACAGCGCTGTACCGTTATTGATGGCGTTCCTGGTGTCTGCAATAGCCTTGTCGACGTTGGCATTCGACGAGCTAGTAGCTGTCTTGCTTGCGCCAACCGCGCTGTCTCTCCGCCCACCCACTAGCCGTTCATACAAAGCTAATAATTCTTCGTTCTTCGCATTTGTTCGCTCTAGCTGCGAGCAACGGTCCTCCAACCGCCCTAACTCCTCATGCGCTGACTCCAGCTCATCCTTGGACACCATCTCGTCGTCATCACCTCCGTCTCCTCGGGAGTCAGCGAAGGTAGCAATAGTGTCTGCTAGCTCTTGCTTTGTCTCTGCAACTTGCGCCTTCATTTTCTCCACTATCTCATCATTTTCACGCAGTCTTTGCTTGTAGTTACCGACTTCCACCATCAACTGCGTGATGCGGGTCTCCTTCACCTCCAACGACTCCATAATTGCTTTAAAATCTGTTTTATTTGCATTTTTTATCTCTTCTTGCCCTAATCTGAATGCTTTTGCTACCTCGCTTTCAACTTTCTCTTCCATACTAGCTAGTGCGTCCCAACCCGACGTCGCCACCTTCGACTTCATCGCGATGTCCTCTCGTTGCTTGTTGATCAATGCTTTCAACGTATACTTCTCATTTGCTTCCCCTAAATTCTCTAATTCCACACGATCTCGCTCACGTACTTCACTTTCCAGTGAGTTACAGCGCCATTCCAACTCTTTCGAGGCGTTCTCTAGCTTGGTGTTCATCGCCTTGATATTAGCTTGCGACAGGGTCAGCTGATAGTTCTGCTCTTCCAGGCTACTTACTTGGTCCTGCAACCTCTTCACTACATCTGTGCGCTTCTCTGCTATTAACTCTTGCAGTTGCTGCGACACAAATGCCTTGTCTTCGACTAGTTTATTCTTCTCAGCAACAAGGGATGCGATCTCTTGAGTGAAGTCGTGGATACGCTCTTCATAACTCTCGATGAGGAGCATTTGGCTGTCACTCACCACCGCAGGCACCTCAGTAGGTACCTCAGTAGGCACCTGAGCAGCCACCTCAGCAGCAGTACCTCCAACAGAGTCCTTTTTGGCGGGAGAATCCTTAAGTTCAACAGCTTCCTCTTCCGTTACATTACTTGCAAAGAGGTTCTTCACACTAGATATGAGCGATCCTTTGCTGCTGTTGTGGTTGACAGACTTGCTTGAGTCAACTTTGAAGCTCAATGCCCGAGATAGTCCGCCGAGCATGGAGGTGGCAGCAGCCACAGGCTTCTCGGGCTCACTAGTCGATGGTTCATTTTCAACTTTCTGTTTGGATGACAAGCCGCGCACGGCAGCCATCAAGCCGCTTCTCTCGGGCGTCATGGGTGGTGGCGATCCCTCGTTAATTTTATTTGAATTTAGCTTTTTCCACACGTTTTTGGCATCAGAACTGCTGCTCTCTACCGTCTTTGCTGGCTCGTTAGCTGCTGGGCTGACTTCTGCAGCCGATACAGTGATTTTTGTGACTTCTATGTCAGTCACAGTACCCATGTCTTTCGTTGCTACCTTCGTTACCACCTTCTCTCGCTTAATTATCTTATCGATACGCGTGTTCACATCGGTTAAACGCTCCTCCAGCAAATGCATCACCATCGATTGCACGCATATATCCACTTCCTTTCGCACCAATAAATTCGTTTTGGTGTCAATAACTGCCTGATTTTGACGCACTAATTTGTCGAGTGCTATACGATGCGATTGTTTTACATGGTTTACTTCGATACGTTGTACGAGGCCGAGAAGCACGTTGCTGCTCTCCATGCGACAGTTCAAAGCATTCAACTCCTGCACTAAATTACGTTTCTCTTGTTCATTATGTGATACATATTCTTTATGGTTACTTAAATTTGTGTTAAACTTCACACGAAAGTCGTCAATTTCTGATTCTCTCTCTTGAATCTCACTTTTCAACTTATCTTCTCTTACTAGTAACAATTTCTTGTGAATTTCTACATGTTGCAATGCCTTTTCCTTTGCCTCGTTAATTAACCGTTCATAATATTCCTTTTGTTCATTCGAAGTTGCAAGAAATGATTCATGTATTTCAGCTATATGAGCATCATACTGACGCACCATTTCTTCATATTTCATCTTCAACTCCTGCATCTTTGTCTCCGCCCAGACCTGTGGGACATACTGCTCCTGCTTCACCGCCGGCTCATCCTGTGGCTTTATTACCTTGGTATCAAATCGTCTATTTAACAGGTAATCCATGGCGTATTATTTAACAATAAGGCGCTATGCCAATCTATTCATATTCCCATTCATTTTGACTGGAAAGTCCATCTTTTCTCTCTTTCTCTCTCGGCTTTTCTCTGAACGGAATAAATTTCACTGAAACCGGAACTAATCCACCCACACCCTACAGGTGGGCACTACTATCCGCTTAAAAAGCAATTAGTGAAGACTGGCTTATTCCTGGCAGAAGGCAACATCTTCTGCGTCGTTTATCGCCTCTAAATTGTGACTTTAAAACGATAATTTTGGTCGGGTACCGGCTAAATTAGTTGAAAGAAAAATAAAATAATAAGACAAAAGCCACTTGTGTGTGGATATCCGTGTGGGATGGCGCTTCGCAAGAGCACGCAGCAGACGCTGTACTACATCATTGTCGGGGTGCTTGTTTTGTTGCTTTTATTCAGTAATTTTCGTCTTGTTGGTGGTAATTATGTGTCTGATTATGATCCCAAATATTGCAACGGAAAAGGAAGGATAAATAGTACAGCTCCCGATGGAATGTGTTCTTGTTTCGGTGATTACTATGGGGCACAATGTACTTTAAGGTACTGTCCACGTGGTACGTCGTGGAGACCAGATCCAACTGGAAATCATAATGGTAATAGAAAATATGTAGAATGCAGCAATATGGGTATATGCGATCCTTATAGTGGCACATGCGCCTGCAGAGAAGGATACGAAGGTAGAGCATGTGAAAGATTAGCTTGTCCTAGTCCAACTTTACAAATGACTGGATTTCAGTCCTTGAAAGAGTATATGAATTCTGTTTATACTAGTGGAATAGGTGTATTTGCCAGAAAAGATGGTCTTGTTATCCCCGAGACTTACTCCAACCTCCCGTCTTACGAGTCCAGACCTTGCTCGGGACACGGTATATGCATGACAATGCGCGAGGCATCAACAACATTCAACGGAAGAAACCTGGTGTTACCAAGTGTTGATTATAACGAATGGGATGCAGATAAGATTCAAGGATGCGTGTGTGATGACGGTTGGACAGGTGTGGACTGCAGCGAAAGGCAGTGTTTATTCGGAATAGATCCGTTAGCAACAGAAGAAAACGATATTGAAGAGTATGTCTTACAGTGTCAAGCGAGTTCAGGTTACTTCTCCTTGTTCATACTAGGGACTTACACCGAACCGATTCCTTATGACGCAGATCCCGGCTACCTCAAGTACGCACTCGAGCGAGTACCGGGTGTGACGAGTGGCAGTGTCATAGTAAGTATGCCTAAGAACAATAACGGTGTCCCTACCGTGTGCACGTCCTCATCTACGGTGTCAACAAGTATCATGTTCACTGATCGCAACGGTCCTCGTCCGCCAATAAAAGTCTACGAACCAACTGCCAACACCCGCATGTGGCCGGATGGCGGCAGCTCCTTGCTCCTGTCGGGCTCCACTCCCGTCTTACGCATGAAGACCACGTACATGTTAGAGTGTCCCGTGTGCGACCCCTGCTCGGGTTCCTTGTCCTTCGTTTACGGCGACAGTATCACGGCGTCTTACGACGTAACGGCTACTTCTCTATCAGCCACGATCGCAGCAGGGATCAAGGGATTAGCGGACTTGGCTAGCGCGGAATGGAGTAACCTGGATGTCTCGGTAACAATCACGTCTTCCCTCTGCGGCGCTAGTGCTGCCACCTCCTACGTCGTCTTGACTTCCGACTACGGTAACATCCCGGGATTAGAAATCATCTACTCGGTGACATCCGGAAGTACCGCCCAAACCCTAATCTGGTCGTCTACGAACGGCGCCGGTACGCTGTACGAGTGCTCAAATCAAGGATTTTGCAACCGCCAAAACGGAGTCTGCTCCTGCGTGCAAGACTACTACGACAACACCCTTTTCTACCGGGCTTCCAACAGTGACGGTACCGGCGGCAAAGGGATTAGGCCGGACTGTGGATATATTGACACCTACCCAAGTACCTGTTATGTAGAAGGGAAGAGCATTTGCAACGGCAACGGCTACTGCAGCAACAGCACGAGTCTGTGCACTTGCCACGACGGCTATTACGGTTTAACATGCGCCGTCAAGGAGTGTCCCAAGGGGTACGCATGGTTTGATGAGGCAACTTCAAGTGTGGATGCGCACTCATTCGTTGAGTGTAGCAACATGGGCACGTGCGACAGGGCTACGGGCACATGCAAGTGTCGCGATGGGTTCACGGGATCAGCTTGTGATGTGCATGATTGTCCGAGGGATTCCGATGGATCCCCATGCTCGGGACACGGTACTCACTCACCTCTTACTCACCTCTTACTCACCTCTTACTCACTCACGTGCTTACTCACTCACTCTTACTCACTCACTCACTCACTTACACACTTACTCACTCACGTGCTTACTCACTCACGTGCTTACTCACTCACGTGCTTACTCACTCACTCTTACTCACTCACTCACTCACCTCTTACTCACTCACTCACTCTAGGTTGGTGTATGAGCTCCGAGCATATCGCGTATGCGAAGGGATTTACTTACGGTCCCGGTCCCGGTTACCACACCAATCGACGGACTTATCCGAGTGAATGGGACGCGCGGCAGCAGTATAGTTGCATGTGCTCGACGCAATCGGGATCCAACTACGGCGGACATCCAAGGTACTCACTCACCTAACCTAACCTGCCACTCACTCACTCACTCACCTAACCTTGCCTACTCACTCACCTACTCACTCACTCACTCACTCACTCACTCACTCACTTACTCACTCACTCACTCACTCACCTACTCACTCACCTACTCACTCACTCACCTCCTCTTACATAGGTACCCAACAGTGGGTCCATCGGGATATATCAGCGGGATTGCAGCTGGCGGCACGGCCTTGCCCGGTTGGACCGGCTTTGACTGCTCTCAACGGCTATGTCCGTCAGGTGACAACGTCAACTACCGCAATCACTACGGTGGCAACCTCGAAGTCCAACGGATAGTTTGCACGGAAGCGGCTGATGATTCCATTTATTTCAAATTGCGCATCCACACCCATTTGTCAGAGTTTATTTTCGGGGATTACGACTTGACCGGTATCGAGGCCGCAATTGAGTGGGCCAAAACCGTTAGCAACGTCACGATTTCCTTCCCTAACTCGTACTACGACGGCCTCGTAACGGCGTGTAATCCCTCGCACTCCACCGGATTCCTGATCCAATTTGACACGGAACTTGGGGATTTGCCTCTTGTGGGTGTGGAGTTCGGCAGCTCCGGTTCGCTCAATATAGCCGTTACGGAAGTAGTCAAAGGAACCAAAAGTAACCTGGAATGTGGTGGACCGGAGATGGGATTTTGTGACCGGTCCACGGGCCTGTGCATGTGCCACACCCGGCAAGAGTCGAGTGACGGTACTCACTCACCTTACCTTACTCACTCACTCACCTAACCTTACTCACTCACTCACCTTACTCACTCACTCACTCACTCACTCACTTACTTAGGTGACAATCACGCGGGGAGTCGCGGGGATTGCGGCTACTACAACAAG
>JACCDO011461067.1_pt1 | contig 13297 bp, 19 predicted proteins | sample 7446101 | NCBI WGS metagenome assembly JACCDO01 (sample SAMN15323440, study PRJNA562643) | freshwater metagenome | isolation source: river surface water | place: USA:Blue River Watershed | collected 2017-08-16
AGATACACAAGGACCTGCAGCATTAGCTCAATGGGTATTACAACAATCCAAGGTGTTAGTAACGGATACTACCATGCGTGATGCACATCAATCATTGCTAGCAACCCGTGTACGTACGGAAGATATTGTCAAATCAGCTACTATTGCTAGTGATGTCTTACGTGATGCATTCTCTTTAGAATGTTGGGGTGGTGCTACCTTTGATGTATGTATGAGATTTTTAGATGAGTGTCCATGGGAAAGACTTCGTGAAATACGTCAAGCATGTCCAAATATTTTATTACAAATGTTAATCCGTGGTGCAAATGCCGTTGGTTATACTAGTTACCCTGATAACGTCGTAGAAGAATTCATTCGCTTATCAGCGCTTAACGGTATGGATGTGTTTCGTATCTTTGATTGCTTCAACATTGTTGAAAACATGCGGGTATCCATCAATGCCGTGTTAAAAGTGGGTAAAGTAGCAGAAGTATGTGTTTGTTACACGGGCAATATCTTAACTTCTTCCATTTACAACGCAGAATATTATCAATCCGTTGCATGTGAAGTATGTAAAACAGGTGCGCATATTATTGCGATCAAGGATATGGCTGGGTTATTAAAGCCATTAGAAGTTATACCATTAATGGATGCATTACGTAATGGTATTAAGGAAGCTTTAGGTGATGCGAATGCGATACCAATACACTTCCATACCCATGCTACTTCATCGGGTACTATTGCTACTACTATTGCTATGGCACAATATGGTTGTAATATTATTGATTTTTGTACCGCATCTATGGCGGATGGTACTTCACAACCTTCATTAAATACATTTGTTGCTATGATGGAAGGTGGTCAAGGTAATGAACTCATTCACTCATTCACTTTCTCGCTCACGTACTCGCTTACTTACTCATACTTACTTACTCATTCTTATTTATTACAGGAAAAACGGACACCAAAATCAATTATTTAACCCTTGAGCCTTATGATATCTATTGGAGTAAAGTGCGTGATATGTACAGTCCTTTTGAATCAGGAATGAAATCAGGTAGTGCAAGAGTATATGAGCATCAAATCCCTGGTGGACAATACAGTAACCTATTGGTACAGTGTCAATCAATGGGTATCTACGACAAATGGGAGGATGTATTGATTGCCTACCGTGATGTGAACGATTTATTCGGTGACATAGTGAAAGTGACTCCATCCTCCAAGTGTGTTGGTGATTTAGCATTGTACCTAGTAACTCGCAACCTTTCTACTGCTGATTTACTCAAAGGAAATACTAAAATTGATTTCCCAGAGTCTGTGGTTGGACTATTCAAAGGTGAATTAGGGTTACCACATCGTGGTTTTCCTTCAGAAATTGAATCCATTATATTAAAAGGAAGTGAAAAACTAACGGGTCGTCCGGGTTTATTGTTAAAACCAATTAATTTTGATGAAAATATTAAGACTTTAACGGCTAAATTTAATCAAAATATTACACCTGAACAAGCAATGAGTTACTTAATGTATCCAAAGGTTTTCAGTGATTACATTACGAAGCAACAAAAGACAAGGTATTAACTCACTCATTCGCTCACTCACTCACTCACTCACTCACTCACTCACTCATAGTTTATTGTTACGTTATTTGCCAACACCTGTCTACGTGTACTCCATGTTGCCTAACCAGTCCTTTACCATGTCAATTCCTGCATCTTTATTATACCAAGTAAGCAAAGATGGTGTGGAAGGCAGTACCGATAATACCTTAGTTGATGTGAATATTGAGTTAAAACGTATTGGTCCATTACAAAAACGTACTCGTACAATCACCTTCATGATCAACGGCAAAGAGGAGCAATCCGTGGTTGTGAAAGATACTTCCGGTGTATTTATCTTTGAGGGTCCTATGGCTGATACCAGTAACAGCAATCAAATGGGTTCACCAATGCCTGGTGTCATTGAGAAGCTATTAATCAAAGAAGGTGATGCAGTCAAGGCTGGTGATACCTTATGCACTGTATCCGCAATGAAAATGGAAGTTAAAGTAACCGCACCACGTGATGCTACTGTCTCATCATTGGCTGTTCAAGTAGGCACACGTGTTGTTGAAGGAGCATTATTAGTGACACTCAAGTAAACGAAGTAGATATATTCTTTCTAATATCGGTAAATAATTATTAACACGTAGATAAATATATATATTCCTTCTCATCTCATGATGCATGTTGGTATGATTATGAACTGCCATCACCACCCATTAAATCAATTTTATAATTTAATCTTTTATTGATAACATAATTAAATCCCTCCACGACAGCATCGCGACATGATGCTGATTCTAGTTCTAAATTTAACTCTGGTTTTCCTTTAATATTGAAATGCATAACACGAGCTACGTCACATTCACTTGGTAATTTTATAGTTGGACCTTTACCTTTACTTACTAACATTATCTCTTGTACATCAAATTTTAATTTCTTTTTTTGTCCTACAAGAATATTCATGTGAGTAAATGATTTAAAAAGGAGAAAATAGTGATATGAATACCTTGACTATTGATTTCACATGTTATAGTATTAGAACGTCTTTCACAACGCAATATAGCATTTTTACTTTTACTACCACCTTCACGTGTTGGTAAATATACTAATGCCATGAGTCCTTCTGTGCCTAATAACATTTCAAAACTTTCTAATTCTGCATCACCAAGCACTGGATCTTGCGCTTTACTTTCCTCTTGATATTTTTGTCGTAATCGTTCAGCATCTGCTTTTGCTATTTTTTTTGCTTCCTCTAGTGCTCTTTGTTTTGCTTCTGCTGCTGATAAATCATTATTGCTATTATTTCCACTACTTGTTAAGACTGCTTTACGTGTTCTTTCTTCATCAATACTATCTTGAACAGAACGAACTGGTGTTGAAACACTACTAGCTAATGGTGTATTATTGTATACTAAGGAATACGTAAGTAAGAATATTGTGTTGTCTTAGATTGCTATTATAATAAAGAATACCTGGTGTTATAGGAGGAACTGAACGTGTTACTGGTGGTACTGTTGTAGGTGGTTCTTTATTTGCTTTCCCTGTTAACCATGTCTGAAAATCATTTTCTAATCGCTTCTTTCTCTCCTCGTCTGTTTCAGCACGCACTTGATTCGAGTATGGTGTAGTTATTGATGGTTTTGGTTTATTATCTGTTGATGTACTGCCACTATCTACCCAAAAAAATATTGATTTCCATATTCCTTCAATATCACAAACTTTACCGAATGAAGTGGTTGATTTTGTGTTTGATTCGAATACCACTGACTCGCCGTTGTATGAGATATCACTCACCTCGTCGTCGTCGCGCGGCATCCAAGTACTAATTTAATCAATTCGTAATTTTTTTTTTCCTTTTATCGCCATTTTTTTCCCAAAACGGTTCCTAGGGTTGTGCGTTTCGTATCATCAGATAACCATGTTATTTCGTATTTGGTTGTGAAACAAACAATATTTTAATGAAGTTTTTAATACAAGACGAAAGCATTGGTGATTTAAAGAGTAACGGATCTGAGACTCACGCATAAGACGGAATCTATCTGAATATTATTGTCCCCAAAAGATAATACTATAATTACACATTACTAACAAAAACAAGATATATTATGTTATAGCAAATAGAATATTAAAAGATAGAGTATGATCAAAATTTTCAACTTTGCTAACTAATTGCTGCCTCATATATTTACTAACAAACTACAAAATTGTCATACTTACTACCATATTTCTTAAGTTACGAATTAAAATATTCTTATTTAGCTTTTTTTTATACATTTTATTATTCGTATTTTAAAAAATTCATTCAAATTATTTCAACCGGTACCGGCCACGGTCCCGTTCTTGTTCCATCGACGTGGGTTGCAGGGAAGAAGAGGTGCGTCACGTGGTGGTTGAAATAAATATAAATAAAATGGGCAAAGGAGGTAGCGTCGCCTTATACATACGCATTCACCAACACACACATTTTTCTTTACATACATACGCATTTATTTCATATATAAATACACGTACTTCATTACGCACTAATGTTAACTTCATCATTGAATTGACTGTTTCGTTATTAATTCATACACTGACTCACTCATTTACTCACATGCTTATTCACTCTTATCCACGAACGTCGATTTTATTTCGGAGAAATATTCACGTTTCTGTTTATTTTCTTATTTTTATTACCTTGGAGATTCAAATATACTATTTTCTGTTTCACAAAATATTTTATTTTTGTCACTACAAAACTCTAGATTGTTACTATATTCTATTTTAGTTTTATTAACTCACTGTTTCATGCATTTCTTCAGGTCAAAATAATGCAGTTCCAGCGCCTAAACCTATGAAATTACGCCATTTAAGTGATGATGAATTACGCAATTGGGCAAAACAATACGCTGTTAAATCATATGAAACATTAGATCGCGAAACCTTACTTGGGTATGATAATTGCATACTTATTCACTCATTTACTCATTTACTTAATAACTTATACTATAGAGAGCTTAATCCTTTTGCTGATGGTATAATGGATCCAGATAGACCAAAGAACAATTTACCATTAGACAAGCCAACTTTTACTCTGAAGGACATACAGTACTCACCCATATTGCTTGTTACTTTCTCATAGATTATTCACTCATTCGTTTATTTTATTAAGGAATGCGATACCAAAACATTGTTTTAAGCGCAATTTATGGATTTCCATGTCCCATTTGATCAGTGACTTAAGTATGATCGCCATATTCTACTATCTTGCTACATATATTGACAGGTACTTACAAATCATTCAAGTGCTTACTCACTCACTCACTCATTCGTTATCTTCCTCGTTATATAGTTCGTATGTTCCTTCGTGGGCAAGATACATATTATGGCCTATGTATTGGTATGGTCAAGGTGCATTGATGACTGGTGTATGGGTATTAGCACATGAATGTGGCCATGAATCATTTTCTGAAAGTGATTTTGTTAACAATACAGTTGGTACTTGTTCACTACCTGATTATTAACCTTTCCTATCTTCAATACTAACTTACTTATTACTAACTTTAAGGTACAATATGTCATTCCTTATTATTGGTACCTTATCATTCATGGCGAATTACTCATCGTCGTCATCATGGTAACACTGGATCATGTGCGGATGATGAAGTATTTGCTCCTGCAACCCGAGCTGATTGGGGTAATGAAATGTTACGTGAGACCCCATTGGCTCAAGTATGGGGTATTATTGTCATGTTAACCGTTGGTTGGATGCCTGGATACCTTGTATTTAATGCTACTGGACCTGCAAAATATAGAGGAAAAAATGCTAATCATTTTTCACCAAGTGCTGAATTTTTTGAGGACAAAGAACGTCATTTAATCGTTCAAACTGACATCGCATTCTTTAGTGTAGTCGCATTCCTTGCCCACTGTATATACACTTACTCATTCAAGACAGGTACATAATATTATTATATTCTCTGCATTCATTTGGACTCATTTCTTTGTTGTATTAGTTGCTTATTACTACTTAATTCCATGGGTAATTACCAATTATCATTTGGTTTTAATCACTTACTTGCAACACACTGATGTGTACATGCCACATTTCCGTAATTCTGAATTCCAATGGTTACGTGGTGCATTATGCACTGTAGATCGTTCATTTGGTCCATTACTTGATCATTGCTTTCATCATATCACTGATACTCATGTATGTCATCATTTATTTTCAAAGATGCCATTTTATCATGCACAAGAAGCAACTGAAGCATTTAAAAAGGTTTTGGGTAACTATTATTTAAAGGTACTCACTCACTCACTCACTCACTCACTCACTCACTCATTGATAAACTTGCTTACGTACTTATTATAAAGGATGAAACACCAATTGGAAGAGCGTTATACCGATCATTCCGCACTTGTTTATACGTCGAAGACGAAGGAGATATTGTTTTTTATAAGAATATGAAATAGATTAGCTCCTATGACAGTACTCATGAATGAGTTCGTCCTTTTTTTCAATTTAAATAAATAAATATTTGCGTTTAATCATTGCTTTTTATCTGTTTATTAAGAATGACGATTGATTTCATTTGCTTATATTAATTACATCATTTAAACATTAAAATTGTGACATATTATTAGAATTATTGATCATTTCTCTTAGTACCCTTATGGCAGCGATCACGTGATCCGTTGATTTCAGTGCATCCCAATTCATAAGTACGGGAATATTCGTTAACTCGCCATGGATATTGATGTAATCACCGTGTTCGTAGCCTTGCATATCCAAGCAGGTGACAGTTGGTGCATCGTGGGGATAGTATTTCGGAACTATACAATGAAAAAATTAAAAAATGAGTCAGTACGTAAGTAAGTGATATTTTACCTTTCACAGTGAATTTATTCGGCGCGGAATCGGATAGTATATCATTGAATAGTAAATGTACTACATTAGGCTCATTGGTAAATGAATAGGAGAAATTAGTATTGTCATCATCATATATTTTCATTTCTTTTCTTAATAATATTTCACCTGAATAAAACAAATAAATTAGGTAAATTAATGAAAACAAAAACAGGCAAGTAAGATAATACCTGCACTGGTTGTTATTCTACATCGTTTAATCTGTTCCGAAACTAATCCAACATTAGTTGCAGTATCCATGGCATCGACATTACCATGTTCATCATCAAAGCTCGCTTCTTCGAGTTCATTATTAAATGATCGTTTATTCTTGGAATTTGTTATTGTATTCATTTCAGGAATATAGTCAGGATTATGATAAAGTGGAATAGAATTATTTGTTATGTTATCCATTACTATAATCATGAGAATGAATACGTGAGTAAGTAAATGAGTGAGTTAATAATTATGATGATTTTTACCTATCACATTTTGTGATATGATTTGAGCAAAGCGCTGTGAAAATATTGTATTATCTGGTTCATAATGGTGTGTGTTATCGAATGTTTCTGTTTCAATAAATCGTTCTATTGATGTTGGACTTGCAGGTGCAGTCCTTTGTGTCGCTGTCGAAAGCATATAACGTTGCATTTTAAATATACAATCACTCACTTACTCGCTGACTCATTCATCCACCTACTCACTCAATCAATGTCTCACTCACACGCGCACACAAAAAAATTATTTTATTCCTGTCCCAAAATTCAACATTCAAATGCGGCCCCTGAGCCAGAGACTCCTACCAAGGTATAACATGGTGCAAATAATGAAGAAAACACTATATTATCTTTGATTATTGCTACATTTTGGCGCCTTTGTTTCCTATAACTTTACTTTAAAGATGTTTATATCACGGTGATAGGGATTAGGGATTGCGCTCCAAAAAATGGAAAAAAATAATTAAAAAAATTTAAAAAATATTTAATGTACTCGCACTTACTTACTTACTACCTTGATTAATTACTCGTTCAATTTCTCATTGATCCTTATACTCGCTTACTTACTCACTTGCTCAATTACTTGGTCACATTTAATATTCTTAATTATTTAATAAGTCATTAGACGTAGTTATCCTATCACTCATTTATAAACTTGCCTTACAAAGGAAAATGGATAAAGATTCGGGATCAAAAACAGTTCATTCGCAGTTGAAAGCATCGCTCCGCAATGCGTCGCAACAACAAAGAAAACGCAACTTATCTTCATCATGCCGATTTATTAATGAATTATTGATAGGAATGGTACCAACAACAGTTCAAGGTAGTTTATAATTATTTACCAACTAACTTACTATCTAAAATCATATATTGGTCACTATAGGCAATGAAATGAGTGATACCAATGATATTCACGAGGATGAAGTTGACATGGTTCTATTTGCATCTAACTTAATGGATATGGGAGACTACTTACGATGTGCTTACTACTTAAGAAAAATACATAAAACTAATGGTATCATGCACTAACTCGTATATATGATCACTTCATTACTTAATTTTTTTGCTGATTTAGGTGTATTTCAAATGAAATCATCAATTGGTATGTTTCTTGGTGCATATTCATTATTTCTAGCTGGTGAAAAATCAAAAGAGCAAGATTCGTGTGAGGTATGCAATCACCTCCTTATACACTCACGCAATCATTTAATTCATTTATTCTCGTAGTATATCAAACGTTCTGAAAATAGTAAAAATAATAGTAAAATCAATGCAAATAAACCAAAAGTTAAAGAAACGGAAAGTGCAAGTTATAACGATTATATGTTTCAAACAACAGAGTATTCCAGGTATCTTTATTCACTCATTCGTATGTTTGGCTGTTTCATTACCTAATTATTTTATTATTGCTGTAGTCGCAATCCCTATTTGGTTGATATTTATAAGGAATTACTGCCGCTATATATTAGTTACAGAAGTAAAGATAATGGTATATACTCATTCACTCACTTACTAACTCATTCACTCATTCACTCACTCATGTATTTAGATGAAATTAGTGGCACGTGCGAAATGGATGGCTACTTAATGTTTCTATTTGCAATTATAGTTCGTAATATCCGCCGTTATGGTGGCGGTGCTAGCGGTATGCCTAATGAGTTGGTTGAAAATAGTAATTCGGACAGTATTCATATCCCATCCACCAAAGATTTGTTGATTGAAGCCATTCGGTTATGTCCATGGAATTGGTCTTCGTGGTTAGAATTGATTGAAGAATACTGTTCATTGAAAAACAATAGAATACCTACCTGGAATGATATTATGGGTACATCTACTCGCTCATCCTCAACCACTCATTCTTATTCTAACATGTTTGTAGGTACTTTAAGTAATGATAACAACAGCAGTCAAGTCATGTATTATATATTTTTGATACATTTATATCTAGAATTGCAACAAGGTGAAATGGCGTTGCATATTTTACAATCATCTGGTATCTTGCAGGTATTTCCAACGTCGCAGATACTTCTTAATAATACAGCATTGTCACATTATTCTATACGTGATTATGATCGTGCACAAGAAATATTTGAAATGGCTAGGTAAATCATACACTTCCATGGACTTACTTACTCACTTACTCACTCACTAACTCACTAACTCACTCACTCACTCATTTTTCCCTTGCTTGTTCGCTATCTCTTACTTCATCTCTCGTGATTAGGGACATGGATCCTCATCGTTTAGATCATGTTGACACATATTCCAATATCTTGTACGTCAAAGAAAGACGGGCAGAATTATCTCATTTAGCTCATGCAGTTACCAAAGCGGATAAATTTATTCCAGAAAGTAATTGTGTTGTAGGTAATTACTATTCCCTAAAAGGACAACATGAAAGAGCTATTTTATACTTTCAACGTGCATTAAAATTAAATAATCAATGTATCTCCGCATGGACATTAATGGGTCATGAGTATGTTGAATTAAGAAACACAGCATCAGCGGTACAATGTTATAGAAAGGCTGTGGAAGTTAGTACACGTGATTATAGAGCTTGGTACTCATTCGTTTACTCTATTGCATTTTACTTTACTAACGTATTCATTCAATTAGGTATGGCTTAGGACAAACCTACGAAATGCTTCACATGTATCAGTACGCACTATATTATTATAAAAAAGCAGCCGCATTAAAGCCAAGTGATGCTAGAATGTGGTGTGCTGTTGGCAATTGTTTCAGTCGTTTAGGATCTAAAAAAGACGCAATGTTAACATTGGAGAAAGCGGTACATTGCGGTGATCGAGAAGGTATTATACACCCACTAATTTCGCTCTTTATTTTATTTACTAACTCACTCGCATACGTAGGTATTGCAACCCGTGAATTAGCAAGATTATATAGAGAAAATGGGAACACAATCAAAGCCGCAGAATGTTATCATAAACATTTAAATACGCTTGGTTTCAACCAAATGAATAGTAATATTGATCAAGAAAAGGCTGAAGGAATTATATTTTTAGCAAATTATCATCGTAATAAAAGTGATTTAACGCACGCCGAAGAATATTGTACTCATTCATTACTACTTACTCATTTTGTTTACTTACTTACTAATTCAATTATTAGGTAATTATTTAGTTGATTATATTGGACCCGAAGGCGATGAAGCTAGAGCGATGCAAAGAGAGATTCGATCTTATTTTCAAACCAACAATGGGGGAATGCAAACCCTTAATCATAGTAATACGTCATTTACTTCAGATAGAGGTGGAATATTACCAGATAGTGATGATGAGAGGTAATATCCATATGAAGTATGTGGAGATACTCAAATAATAAAGCTGGATGATTTTGTAATCGATAAATACATAAAAATTACATACATGTGCACAATTAACCAGCCACCCGAGATAGACAAGTGATTCCAAGTTCCGACGAGGATGATAGGTTTGGTGAGGAATTTTTTCTCCGTCTACAATGACATACTTATACTTTATATTGGTATAGAACTGGTAACTAGTAAAGTGTAAAAAAAATTCCTTTCGTCGGTACTGTACTCCATCCACACCCTTAATTACGATGGACGGGGCGAGTGTGGAATGGTGTACCAAATTTTATAAGGAAATTTAAGTTATCTAACATATCAGCATCAACCAGTAAATATTACCGGGAATGTGGGGAGAATGCACGACTCTTTTGCTGCTATGTTTATGCGCCCTTGCAAACACACAGTTATCAAGGAATGAATTATTTCAAATAGATGGCAATGTCATTTATGATCATCAAAGGTGACTCACTTACTATCATTCTTATTTACTCACTTCCTTAATCATTACTTTACTAATTCACTCGTTCAGGGATCGTTACAAAGCAGAAATAGATAAATACATCACCAGCAATAACATTTTTTCTTGTCGGTGGATGGAGAATTACTATTTCGATACATACAAAAAGCTATCGTACCTTGTTTTATTCCTGGATGTACTCGATACAGATAATTGGGACTGGTTGTATATGATTCAAGGTATACCTTTTTCATTATTATCAAATTGCATATGATTATTCGATTCACTTGCTTGCTGTAACCAGATGAGAGTAAAGAATACCTTGAAATTGAGTTTGATTTATTTGATATAAGCAAATATATCAATGCTATTCGGCTATTTTATACCAACCAACATTTTATAGATGAGTTAATTAACATAAAAACGCGAACAGGTTCGCCAGTCACCCATGGAAATATAATTATATCATCGCTGGATTCGGAAATCAACACATTGCAATTAGTCCAAGAAAGAGTTACGAGTAGGCTCATATTTTTTGATGAATCTGAACAACAAAGTTTTGCATACTATTATGTACTTACTCGCTTACTTACTTACTTACTCATTTGCTTACTAATGTTATCACTAGGTTTTCGCACTTAACAATGATATAGAGATTATCCTTAGTGATATCTTGCCATCTATATGTCAAGAAATAGATATTTCGGATACAGAAACCGTTATATACAACAAAATTCAAGATATTTATTCAAAGAAAGCAGGCGAAATCAATAATAACGTGCGGAATTTAGTGTATGAGTATGTTACATTGCCTTATTTAAAAGAGTTAGTTTCATTTATGAGTCAAAATCCCTATGAGGTTACATGTCAAGGCAAAAATTCCTATGCAAATAAAGTAAAAGATTATTTACTTCGTCATTTACTTGCCCACTTACTTACTACTACTTTCTCACACACTAGGCCTATATTGCGTATGAAACCAATACCACTTTCAACGGTAATAATGCCACATTATTCATCACAATCAAGGATATTTATTCCTTTTATTACAAGCAACTCATTACATTTCGACATATCTACTCCCTTCCTTCGCAGAAGTACTACGGACGCGACGAAGCCTTGTTCGATAGGTTACTAGCATTCAATGGTGAAGGAAGTTTTTCTTCGATATTGTTTGATTGTAATAATAATAATGCGACAACAATAAATAGTGAGTGTGTCCCTGTTAGAGTGAGATTGACACCATATAATAACGTTATTGCTACCCAAGGTATGAGTACTCATACAAGTACTTACTTACTCAGTTACTTACTCACTCATTATGCACCAGGCATGTCGTTATTACCACCTAGTGTGTATACAGGCAGTGGGTTGCCTCCACGTGATGAAATAGAATCTAAACTATATAATCAAACGTTATGCAATGGCAAGTTTAGTAGGGTATTGATAGCCGGACTCGGTGGTGGAGAAATGCATCAATTTTTATTAAAACATCATCCTTGTTTATACGTGGATAGTATTGAGTTAAATAAAGATGTCATGATTACAGCGCAGCAATATTTAGGGTTTCTTCTCCTTCTTCACTCACTCACTCATTTACATTATTACTTACCTACTTACTTACTCATTCAGGTTAAACAATCAAATCTGTAATACACACTATTTAACATTATTAAAATCAAGTAACAACTATGATACCTTCGATCCTTCGTGTCGATCCACGGTGATTATCGGTGACATTTTTGAATACGCACGTCATATTCATAGCGGTGCAGCGAGAACGAATTATGATTTCATTATAACGGATATATTCGATGAAAATACAGCATTATACGACGGTACAAACAATACTGCGAGTAATGCGGATGTTAATAACGGTATTAGTGCACTAGCTCCATTAAAATCAATATTGAAACCACATTCTGGCACCATATTTTTTCATTTACATTACGACAATCAATTCAATACGTACGAGGAGGCCATCAAGCAAAGCTTTCAAGGTACCTAATTTATTTATTTATTAATATACTCACTCACTCACTCACTCACGCACGTATTAAGAGTCCGGTAATGTGCTGAAATTGACACCAAATTTTAATTCGCTCGTATTGGCAGCATCAAATTACATATTTGATCATCATCCATGTGAAAATCGATTACAATACATTCAAAATGCCATTAAATATGGTATTCAAAATAGCTATCCGTCTCATATCACCTATGGTTATGCATTCTCTTATCATTGTTAATATGCAATAACTAGCCGTTACTTTTATTGGTAATAAATATAAAAAAAATGAAATCAGTTAAATACAATACAACAGTTTATTCGCTTTCATACAATATATTTTGGTAATTCATTATTCCATTTTATTCACCCAGTTTACCCCTAACATGAATATCTATTTTCTGTAAACATACGGCAGCCAGTAATTTTTCGGGTAATTCATCCTCTGATTCTCCTTGTATAACCAGCGCCATATTGGTACTAAATTGGGTTGCATAGCCTCTGCATAGCCCTACTATGTTTGCTGCAACAAGTGAACTACCAACATGAACATCAATTTCTAAATAATTTTCACCACGAAAATATCTTTGTGCTAC
>JACCDO010879707.1_pt1 | contig 13294 bp, 9 predicted proteins | sample 7446101 | NCBI WGS metagenome assembly JACCDO01 (sample SAMN15323440, study PRJNA562643) | freshwater metagenome | isolation source: river surface water | place: USA:Blue River Watershed | collected 2017-08-16
AATTTTTGAAAAGAGTTTTTTTTGTCAACCATACGTCGGTTGATAATGTCGTTCGCTCCTTCAGTGTCTTAAGATCAACTAAATAGGTTACAATCAGATCAGTTCGACCGTCTGTCGACATTTTTTGGCCGCTTGAAAAAAAACAAAGCTGTTTAAAATCACAATCGTGTAGTGTTTCACTTGGCTTTTACATTATTCACAATATATACTCAACGAATAACGTTGTATTACAATTTTTCATAGATTCTCCGTTTAAAAATATGTCTCAAATATTTAGAGAAGCTGATCCCTGGCACGATCCTAACCGCATGCATCCTACATTCCGCCGCAAGGAATTCGTGGACAATCAAGCGGTAGCTGCTGTCTCTCGTATGGAGGAGAAGCAGGGTGTAAAGCTTTCTACTGTATATGACTTGAAACCTGCTCCTGTTCCTACAAAATGGGATACCAATTATGATCCTCAACATCCTCGCGCGGACTGGAGTGGGTCCTATAAAATAGATGAGCGAGCGCATTTTTCTGGACATCGCTCGATGCAGTCCGGTATCAGTCAGGAAAGAGATGGTTTTGTGTCTGTAGAAGAGCAGCCTATGTGGACATGCAAACGCCGAGGAGTTACGAACGGGCTTGCGACCACACCTGGTCTAATTGGTGGTATTGGACCTGAAGATGCTGCTGATACGTATAGATCAGTTGCCAGACGCCAGTCAGAACTCGATAGCACTCATCGTGATCAATACACGCTGGCTAAACGAAACCTTGCATCTGGTAAAAAGCTACTTCAGAACCCGGCACAAGCACTATCTAATTCACATAATGGAAACCGCGAAAATAGGGGTAACGGTGGAGATCGTGTTACATTTGCAGATAAAGATTATGAACAACAGGCCTATGATGAGTATATCGCAAATACGCAGCTGGAAAATCCTGCAAAGTCAAAATACGATAACCTAGTCGGTTTCAGAGCCCCTCCGCAAACAAAGAGCTTAATTGGAGGATTGGCAGATACTTTGGCAAGCTCTGTTAGCGTGCCAACATCGCTTCCGGGGCATTTCGTGCCACAAAAAGACAGAAAGGATCTCTCTGTTTCGAAGCCGATTCCTGGATATACTGGTTATAGAAGGAGTGGAATGTAACGCCTTGTCATCTGAGTATAAGGGTTTTAGCTGCGTTTAGCATGGGTGTGCATACTAGTGTATAAAGTAAATATGTTAATGAATTAAACTATTAAACAAAATTTTCTTAAGCGTGTGATTAACAGAAAATTTGCATCGAACTACAAATAAAAATCAGAATTAATGCTACTCCGATATTATTGTAAGCAGTAAACGCATCATGGATGTTGCTTATTTTGCATTTTTAAGGTTGTTTTCAACATCAGCCCAGTTGATTACCTTCCAGATTTCCTTTACGTAGTCAGGTCTTACGTTCTTGTACTGTAAGTAATACGCGTGCTCCCAAACATCGATACCGAGCAAAGGTACAAGGCCAGTTGTTGGTTGCAATGGATCTTGATTGGGCGTGGTGGTAACAACCAAACGGTCGGAGGCTTTATCATAACCTAGCCATCCCCAACCAGAACCTTGAACGCCAACTGTTGTGGCGCTCATTTGAGCTTGTAATTTGTCCAAGCTACCAAACTGTGTTTCAATCTTCTTGCGCAATTCTCCAGATCCCAAATGTCCTCCGCCCTTTTTAGGTGAAGCAAGGTTCTTCCAGAAGATACTGTGATTCAAATGACCACCGCAATTAAATTTAAGTGCGTTTTGCAGTCCAATTATTGCTGCAGTGTCCCCTTTGTGTTGGGCATCAGCAAGCTTTTCCAGAGCAAGATTTCCATTGGTAACATACGCTTGATGATGTTTCTGATAGTGAAGCTTCATAATTTCAGCTGATATGACTGGCTCAAGCTCCCCAAAGTCCCAAGATAAGTCAGGCAACTTAAGAGAACTCATTGCACGAGTCTGAAATACACGCGTGATGCTAGGTGCACATACAGCTCTACGAAATGATTGCATGGTCCAAAATAAGTAGTCAACAAAAGGTCTGAAGGAAGGCAAGGTCGTCGGCCGACTAAAAAAAGAAAAGAGGTGGAGGTTGGAGAGATATCTCTTCATGCATTGCATATATTGCAATTATGCCTGGTGGAATAGTTCTTTCCACATCTCCCCGTATAAGAGTATATGATCAATTACTTTCAACGGAAGAATGTGCTCACTTAATTAGCCTTGGCGCTCATTATGGGATGAAGCAAGCTATGTTAGTAGGAAAGACTAATGGTGTCGATATATCTACTAATGAGCGCACTAATAAATCTTGCTGGATACCTCATAATGCAACGCCAATTACAGAAGCTGTAGTAAACCGTATTTCGGCACTAGTCGGTATGGAGCCTGAACAAGCGGAACAAATACAATTAATTTGGTACACAGAAAGTCAATATTACATGCCACATTATGATGGCTGGGCAATGCCCGATGACCCAGCAATGATGACTGAAGAAGATCGTGTCATAAAATCGCGTTACATGGATGCTCTGGGAGGTCAACGATTGATTACAGCCCTTGGTTATCTTAATACTATTCCCATTGGTGGAGGTGGTGAGACAGAGTTTCCTCATCTTACCATGCCAACAACTGCCTTGGCGCAAGATAGCCATATTCCACCACCACCGGAGCAAACTCTGAAAGTTTACCCAACTATAGGCAAAGTTATCTGCTTCAGCAATGTGTATGACAACACGAACAAACTACATCCTAACTCATTGCATGCAGGGTGTCCTGTGAGACCCCTTGTTGATCGCCAAACCGGGCTGCCGCTGAAAAATGAAAAGTGGGCTTTTAATCTCTGGTTTCGAGAAAAGAGAATTCGACGCTAACCCAGTTCTTCGCGAATTGAGGCTTGGCTTGGAAATTTGCACAATTTATAATTTGTGCTAAAATTTCAGTTCTGTTTTTACACTTTTTTATTCTCTGACATAACAGCAGTGTGCAGCTTGCGGGATTAAATCAAATTAGAAATAAAATACAAATAATAAGGTCGTTTGGGGCTATGTGCCGAGGATAGGAAGTCGATCGGCGCTGTAGTACTCACCCAGATAATTGACCCAATAAAATCAAAGTAAATGTATTCAGATGTATTAGAATAGAATAGCGCATCTCTATAATATTTACAAAATTAAATAAATAATAAATGACAATAGTTGGGTTAGCTGGTTGTCCCAAGTTAGTTCTTTCAATAGACCAAATGAGTATCAAGCTTCGATTCAGAATTCATATTTGAATGCATCCCCATCATCTTGGTAGTCGTCGTATGATGCATCTTGATTTGCTATGCGTTTCTTTTCATGTGCCTTCGTAGCTGTGTGCTCATCTGTCGCCCTTGCCGACGTGCCAGGTTCGTCGAGAGTTGATCCTTTGGAAGTTCCCGTTCCAGTAGCGGCATTACTTTCACTCCCAATACTTTTAGTAGATGTACTCGGCGAAAATCCCTGTTCCACTTCTTGCGAGTCGGTACGACGGTCCGTTTCTGTGGCCCGCCGCAACGCCTCTCTGAGATCGTACTCTGCCTCCAGATCTCTTCTTCTTCGCTCCGCCGTAAATCTAGCTTCTTGTGCTTCCTCGAATCTACGTTGTTTCATCTTTCGAGCTTCTTCTGCTTTGCGCTCAAATTCCAGGTCCTCACGCTGTTTTAAAAGCACATCCTGAGTTCTGGAGTCTAAGTTCCCCTCGCGATGCAGCTGAGTAGGGATTGAGTTATCTTGCCCTCGCATTTTTGTTGGCAGTCTAGATGCTGATCGCGAATTGGCTGCAGTAGAGCGACCTTGCATTGCGTCGGCGTTTGTTGATGTGGAACGGTCTTGTGTTGCCGACTGGCTGTTCAGAGGCTGATCGTCGTCGTCCAGCGGATCATCGTGCTTGGATTGCGCCGATTTCGGTGATTTTCTCGCAGAATTGGATGTGCCCAAAATGCCCATAGCCTTTGCGGTGGCAATGTCAAGCTCTTCTTGAGCCCGAAAATGTGCAGCTTTCTCTGCAGGATGCATGCTATTCCAGAGCTGATAAGCCTCCTGAACGCGTGGATCATCGCTGCCCTCCAGCACCGCGTCTGGAGCTGTGTCTCTTTCATATTTATGTGTTTCGATGGCTTGTAAAACCGAGTGTTCATTTGTTACATCATCGGATAATGCAGCTTTGCCTTTCAGTGTGCTTGGCTGGGTCTTGCGTTTCGGACTAGGGATCAGTTTTGGAGGCTTAACTGCCGTCGCAAAATCCGTCTCTCTTTTACTATTTGGATCCACTTTGACATCTGCTGCGACATATTCCTGTGTTTTTTTGTAGTTAGGTACTGTTTCCTGCGGTTCATGAGTGGCGGCTGAATCGCGCGAGATAATGGCTTCTCTGAGTGCGTCCTGCGCAGCCATATCTTCGTCATCTTTTTTCCGCTTTTCGGCCAATTGTATCTCGCGTTGCTTTACTTGCTGTTTGTAAAGATCTTTCTGAGAGTCGTCTAAATGCGGAAGATTTGGCAGGGCGAAGGGAATGGCGCACATTTGGTGCACCCATTTCATCAGGGGTCCAACTTTGCCTATTCCCGAAAAATAATTCCACGGCGGTAGTCGATTGTGAGCTGGCAGCATCACCACCACTGGCAGTTCGGACTCTGGCATAAGATGCAAGTACGCCGGTGGTGTTTGATTCGACACATCCATCCGAGCAATGATCAGACTTGGGATCTGCAAATCGTTGAATCTCTCCGCCATTTTCTTAAAGTAAACAGCGAAATGCCCACAGGAAGGGCAGCTACCTGTATCTGCATGAAGCATCAATACCACATCTTTCATCTCATTTTCTCCTTGCATTAGCAGTTGATCGAAATTGTCCGCTGTGATGTTTGACCATATAGCTTTGTCTCCTGCGGAACCGTCAGCATACTCTTCGCTCACCCCTCGAACGACCTCAGCCTTAGGTTTGGGCTGAGATCGCACGGCTCGATTTCTTGGATTAATGGGTTTGGCACTTTGCAATGCTTTTTTGGCCATATCTTGTGCATCATCTACGTTTCGTAGCTTGCCCGATAGGAAGTCTGCTACATACTGCATGAGAGTGTCCTTGTTGATGGGAAGTTCTTCTGGAAATGGAATCTTACTCCCATCGCGTGTATTAAATGCTATGGATGGCAAACGCGCTGCTCCGCCATACAGCCCCACACTTCGCATCTGTGCCTCGTGCTTGTTGCCATCCAGATACACGCAGGATAGCTTGTCCGAATGCTCTTTAGCCACTTCTGCCAGCTCGTCTAGGAGCACCTGATTGAGTAGTCCGCCCGTTTTACCACCTATGTATTGACCTGGGCTTGTTACTCGATGCTCATGTTCTAAATTCAAAAACAGCATGAGCATAGGCTTGCCAACCTTGTCGTACAAAGCGAAGTTTGTGGCTGTCAGCTTCCCAACTAATGGGACACTACTTGCTGCAATCCATGTTTTCAATGAAAGGCTTTCGCCAGCTCCTATTTCGTCCAGATTGACAGTCTTATAATACTGCGCGTTTTCGAGAATCTCTCTGGCAGAGTCCGAATCGGCGGCCTCGGCCAGACTGCTGCCCTTTGCGCCAGGACTCGTGGACGCTGACGGGGCGGCAAGCCTCATTAAATTTGGATTAAAAGCCTTTGCATCAGTATACAGCAGCACAGAAGGGGTGCGATCAATAAGCTTGTTCTTTTTGAACCAGGTAATGACATGTTTATTTGTAACTGCAGCAAAGAATAACTCTTCCTTTGCCTGCAGTGCGAGAGCAGTCTCCGAGAAGTCGTTGTAGTCATCCTCCTCCAAATCATGTGGAGAAGAAAAAAAGCCAAGAATAACAGTACGCGCAATTGAGTGCGTTTCGCCTAGATAACCTATGTCCAACGGGTCTACCGGGGTAACCTCATCATCCTCGCTTATTGTGTAATTCGAAACTGTCTGTTTGACCAGAAACGAATGCACATCTATCAAAGACTGCAGCCGAACCAGTGGTTCCGGGGCAGTGACCTTGCGAATAAAGTCGAGTATATCTCTGGCATTGTGAACCCCGCGGTATAGATGACCTGTGGTGTCTACTTTTTGCTTTCCCTTCGCTTTGGCATTCCTTCCACGCGTATTTGGAATGAAAACAAGTGAAGGCAAGTCTGACGCCCCGTACTCAAGCGCGACTGTTTTTAAACTGGAAGATGCACTTGTGTCTCCTCTTATAAACTGCACGACTGGAGGTAGCAAAGATAGTAAACCGTGTTTCCCCTTGCCTAGGCTCTTTGCACTGCTTCCGACACCGTCAGCTAGGACTTTGTTCGCCCAGCGTGTGAGCACTTTGGTTACTTTTTCGTATTCTTTTTCGACGACAATGCATCGATGGCATTGACTTGAAGAGAACCCAACTAATGTGAGGACGTTTATCCCTTTTGTCCTAAACGTTGCAAATTGCTTTTCCTCAATTTGGTGTTCATTTCCGTGAGAATCTCCAATTACAGTGTCAAAGAAATGTGTGCGTGAAGTCACATTAAAGTGGCCTGCTCCCAATAATGGCACGATATCCCCATTAGCAGTTGGTTCTGCATAAGTGTGGCTGCAATCATCACCATGCCAGCCAGGCTGGCAATAGCAAGTGAAGTCTTTGCATTTTCCGTGACTGTTGCAGTTATTAAAGCAAACGCTATCGTCATCCACATTTTCTTTTTCGTAGCCTTCTCGAATATTCCGAAAAATCTGTTCGTCGGACTTCTTCTCTTCTGTACCAAAGTCATCTCGCATGTCCTTGATCTCGGATGATGCTTCTTCAAAAGTCCAGGATTTGACGGATATTAATATAACTATAAAGAAAAAGTATATTATGAGTGGACGACTTTTCATTCTTTGGTGTGTGTCTCTGGGTAACCCTCACCCTTCCTTCTGTTGATTTTCATTCGGTACAATTTAAGAAGGGATGAAAGAAGAAGGAAGAAAAGATAATTAATCATTTGTGTCATTTGGTTCTTTTTCTTTGTTGATAAGTTGTTTTGAAGCCACTGATAGTGATTTTTCTAAATGCTTGTTGAAGGGCAAATCTTAATATCTCGGCTTGAGCACTGGGCCGAGACACAGCCAACGAAATCTGCTTGGTCTTTTGTTGATACAAACGGCGAAATTCTTGATTCGTATACTTATGAGGAACTTAACAATTCGTCGACAGTGTTAGGGAATCAGCTTATTTCTACTGAAGGGGTTAAACCGGGTGACCGAGTCCTGCTTGTCTTCTTTCCGGGGTTGGAGTTCACGGTATCACTGCTCGCTTGTTTTAAAGTTGGAATCATTGCCGTCCCCGTCTTTCCCCCCGATCCGCGGAAATTAAAGAAAGATCTTCATCATTTTGTTTCCATTCAGTCGTCTTCAGGGTCAACGGTGTGTCTCACGCACGGTGCCTACAATTTCGCAAAGAACATGGCAGGCGCAAAAAATTTATTCTCTCTATCGGGCAACGCGTGGCCAGATATGAAATGGATCCAAGTTGATAAGATATTAAGTAAAAACCGAAAGGTTACGGCGAAATCCCAGCATTCTCCCATGCCTTCTCAGCTGGCATTCCTACAGTACACCTCAGGTAGTACAAGCGAACCCAAAGGTGTCATGATATCTCATGAAAACTTGGCACATAACCTATTGTTAATCACACGAGAGCTGAAAACTACCCAAGAGACTGTAGAGGTATCTTGGTTGCCGCAATACCATGACATGGGCCTCATCGGCTCCTACCTGGGGTGCGTGTATTGCGGGGGGAGTGGTTATTATCTGTCTCCCATCACTTTCTTGAAGGATCCGACTTGCTGGCCTAGAGTCATGAGCAAGTATAAAGCCACTCATACACAGGCCCCGAACTTCGCCTACGCGTTGGTTGTCCGTAAATGGAGAGCATTGAAGGCAGCCAAGAGCGGGCATGCTTTGGACCTCAGCAGTATTCGACATATGATCAATGCTGCTGAGCCCGTGGATGCTTCTGCCATCTTGGACTTCTACTCTGTATTTGCACCTTATGGCCTGCAAGCAAATGTCGTCGTGCCTACATATGGCTTGGCCGAACACTGCGTGTTTGTGTGCTCCGGGGGCAGGCAAATGCTGACAGTACGGAAAGACGATCTGGCAAATGATCAAGTGTCGGTGGTGCAGCATGAGGACGCTATCTCAACAACTGCTGTGAGTCCGAGCGGGGCAGAGGGCGCCGAGGGACATCACCAAGTGCTCGTCGGCTGCGGTTATCCCGGGAAAAGTCAAGACGTAGATGTCCGAATCGTGGATGTCGAGACACGGGTGCCTTTGTCTGTGTCTAGTGGCTCGATGTCCACAGTAGAAGGCAACCGATATGGAGATATCAACACGCAAGTGGGCGAGATTTGGGTCAATTCTCCCTCCAAAGCGCAGGGCTACTGGAACCTGCCGCAGGTCACTCAGGACGAGTTTCAGGCACGTGTAGTCGAAGCAACAACAGCAGAACCGCGTGAAGGGAGCGACGTTCAACAGGGACAAAGCAGCAGCACTTACTTACGCACGGGTGACTTGGGATTCTTCTACCGTGGGGAGCTCTTTATTTGCGGTCGTCTGAAAGATTTGATCATCGTACGCGGTTCCAATCACTACCCACAAGACATAGAAAAGACTGCAGAGGCAGCCACCTCGCAGCTCCGTCCTGGATGTAGCGCTGCATTTGGCATCAAATGTGCAGAAGACACTGTGACCCATGATAAACTTGCACAGCGCGCGGAGCAAGAGACATTTGCAGGGGCGCACACCGAGGCCTTGGTGTATGTCGCAGAGCTCAAGCCTGAGACAGTCAGTGAAGCCAAGGCTCTTGGCAATTCGGCCACAAAATTGTATGCAAGCATTGTTGAACAAATCCGCGGCATCATCAGCAAAGAGCATGGACTAGGAGTATCTACTGTGTGTCTGCTGGAGCCGCGAACTGTACCAAAGACCACCAGCGGGAAGATCACCCGCAAAGGCTGCATTCGTGCACTTGCATCGGGCACCTTGTCTATTGTTTATAGGTGGGATGCTCCCTCAGGACAAGCCGATGCGTTAGTTGCATCATTGGCTGATGTTACTGTGGACATGGAAGGTGTGTCCGCGCAGACTTCGCGTGCGCCGAAGCCACGAGCTGGGTCCACACCCATTACTCTACCTTTTCAAACGCCTGAGGAGCTTGCCGCACTACCGTTCCGCCGTGTGCAGGAGCTGATCGAAGCTCTGCTCATTCAGGTCTGCGACGGCTCGCCGGCCCCACAGACTGCGCCGGTTGATCCGTCCCTGTCGCTCTTAGACCTCGGACTAGACAGCATGACCATAGCTCAGTTCAAAGGTGCTTTGGACAGCCAGTTCTACACTGCGGGAGCAAAGCGCGAATGTGCTGTATCTACTGATGCTAGCACCGGGAATGCGTCTGCATCTGGCATAATAGAACCAACAGAGACTACTGCCGTACTGAGTCACCCCAGTGCAAACAAGGCTGGTGCCGGAATCCCTGATGACTTCATGTTTACGAGTCTGGCCTCCCTGGAGGCGATAGCCCTTGCGGCGCAGCGTGGTGGGCTCACAGCCGAGCAACGACGACGATTTGAAGACGCTCTTGCCGGCGCCGCAGATGATGATGAAGATGCCGCTGTCCTGCAGAAGCAGCCTCTTTGCCCATGGTACACGTGCTGCAGTTGATCAAGATGGGATATCGCACCATCAGGAGTAGAATGCGTTGATTGTGGCTCTAGTTGTTTATGCATTAATTGTGTACATTAAATATATTCTAAAAACAAAACTCTTGTTGCATGATACCGCTGAATGATAACTACTCAAACAGGGCGTGTACTAACAACTTCGCCGTGCTCCTCTCAGGCAGTGGCTCCCGGCAAAGTGGACAGCTCTCTTGTGCGTCTAACCATGTCACCACACAAGCTTCGTGAAAAGTATGCTTACAACAAGGTAGAGCTCGCAGTACTTCATCGTGGACAAAATCGACTAAGCAAATAGGGCAACTGTCTTCCTGGATGATACGTAGGCCCCCCTCGGTCGCCAAAGTACCAGACATACTTTTGGTCAATTTGCTTGGGGTGATCAATTCACCATTTATATTGTTTTGCCTCCGTCTCCTCAACACTCTACTGTGATTGCGCATCTGCTGAAACGCTGTCGCTACGTTCATATGCTCTGCTGATAACCGATTCTGATGTAAGGTTGTCAAAGTTGCCCTTAAGCCCAATCTCCTCGCTGATTCACGCGTCCGAACGTCTTCATGTGCCAAGCTTATGCAATACCATAAAGCTCCTGTAAAAATTGCAACTGTTGGCATCCGAGAATCGTACCTTACTTTATCGAAGTGCATTATACAACCTGCCAATAGGCAAACAATCGGAACGGTCGTTTTCGGACGGAATCGATTCCTTCCTGGCACATTTTCTTCCGTTGCTATAATGAGACTACCCGCAACAATAAGTAACAGTGACATTGACCAGACTGCTGCAGAGGAGAATATTATTTGAGAATAGTAACTCGCTTGGGTATATTGCTCTTTTGATAGTAGGAAGTAAAGTGATAAGTCGAGTATTTGACACATAGGATGAGTAATCCATGTAATGAAGTCGAATATACTTGCAAGGCCCCAAATTACTATATAAATAACACCAGAGATGAGCTTGCAGAGTCCTGGAACGTAACTGAGGGCGCTATAGATGAATGGTACACTAGCATCCAAAATGAAGAGTAATGCGCTGACAATCTTCTCACAAAATTTAAAAATAAGAATTACAAGATGTGCGCTAAACTTTAAAAATGCATAAAATTCAGCAATTTTTGGCGAAGATGTCATTCCTATTCGCAATTAACCTTAAAATACCTTGATGAGTCTTGCTTCAACTGAACGGTTGATGCAACAATATATTTCCTATGCGATTTAATAAAAAATGGCACTTATCTAACAGAGAAATAGGAAGGTTTAGCCTAAACAACTGTTTTTTATGTCATTTACTGCAGTCATGCTCAAGAGAAACGTTTCCCTGCTCTAAAATTTCCGGGCATTTCAAAAGTCATATGATGAATTGAAGAAAAATCCGTTTATAGTTTGTAGACATGTTATGGGAGATGATATCGCGTCAGTAAAAAAGAACATCTTCTTATAGTTAAGTGGATGTAGGTATACACGTAGTATCACTACTGGAGGACGCAGCTCGGAGGATGGCATTATACTCCATGCTGCCCCTAAGCGCGGAATAACTTCGTACCTACCCCTATAAATTTCGTGGTAATGAAACATCGTATGCATGTCTACATAAGTGATACTTAGGTACTAGCTTAAATGCATTATAATTCTTATGCTATTCTCAAGAGAAGAAGACTTATGCTAATTTGGCGGGACATGTTCGCACAGCGTAAGAGCTGTACGCGGGAAAATGATGTTGTCTTGGAGCTAAAGAGTGATATTAATATTGTATGTAAGTGTAAAAAGCTTAAATTTGCATATAGCTCCGCGGAAATAAAGGAAAGCGAATGAAAATAAAGTAGAACGATGACTTGAAATAAAATTGATTAGTCCATACAAGAGAATACAGAGTTTGTGATGTTGCCAAGTGTCAGCGCCTATTTAATTGAACTTGATGAACCCAATGTCCTTGGCTCTCTCTCTGAAGCACTGTCTGCAAATATCAATCTTGTATTTGCGGATGATAGCCTTCTGGTTATTGCACACCTTGCATTTGCGGCCACCCTTTGAACCCAAGGGGTTCTTGGGATGAGAATTGAGAAGAGCTTGAGCACCCATGTTAATAAACTGTAGTATTGAAGTTAAATATCAAGACAGAAATTGTAAAAAATAGAAACAGAAGGTTAAATTCAGCACTCCAAATAAATCAAGCAGAGCACATTAGCGGCGAGCGTTTAGAGCGTCTTTCAGAATGAAATTAAACAAACTAAAGCATTCTGCCATAGCTATTTATGTTATTTAACCAATAACAAATCTTGTGATTGTAAAACACTTACCTAGCTCGCTGTTTGCTACAAAATAGTCAAGAGTGGTCGAGACGATGTGGTCTGATGTCCCATGCACCTTACGCACGGTAGTTCGTCATACGACCGACGAATAGGGTACTTTCCTCGAGATCCGCTGATTAGTGTACTGTTAGAAGCATCTTATCATACACCTTGTTGGTCTATAATCTACTTTTAAGCCCAAGGTATTCTTTAATTTTAGGGTTTAGATTGCTCACATAATCGATGAGCTCCGCACGGGACATCATGAAAAGCACGGGGGGCAATGAGGGAGGATTCTTCCCACGATTTGATTGGGAAAGGTTGCGACGGAAGATACACATGAACTTTCGCGCTGGATTAGATTGGGCAGCTCTTGGTAAAAAATTAGGCACAGGGTTAAGTTGGTGGCTGGTCACGACAGCAATTATTACAGCCCTACCATTAGTCATTGAATATAATCGTGAATTTGCCATAGAGGAAATTGAGCGCTTACAAATAACAGATGCGATTGAAAACCAAGGTATGTCACCTGCACAACTCCGAGCCAATGGTATGGCAGCCGCTGTTGCACCATCTGTGTTGAACACGGAGGGTGGCAAATAATTTGGGGATAGTAGTGTTGGGAATATATCGCATTAAATCTGAGCGTGCAAAATTGTTATTCCTAATATAATTATGTCCAGGATTGCACAGTATCGACAAAATACGAGAATTCCCAATGGTACTAAGCGTATGATTTTTCGGATGAAGTGGGAAGTGGATTATATTTGTTGCATAAAGTAACTATATTCTTTACAGTATTACAATAAGGTCTATTCCATTATTTATTTGTGGAATTTTTACTGTGTTTTGCTGACTGGCTATGCGACAGTATCACTCTAGATCAAGCAACCTTAGCTTTCTTGTGCGGAGGATGGATGTCAGTCAAGGGAGTGTCGTCGAGCCCAGCCATATCGCCAATACCGCCATCTACACCAGGTCTGCTTGCAAACGGATCATTTTTATCATAGCTGTTAAAACCTGATGGAGTAGCCCCCGGTGGTGGAGGCGGTGGCATGGGAGAATCTTCTACTCCGCCTTCCTGAGGCGGTGGTGGTGGCGGCAGCCCGGGGCTCTCGTCTATGTCACTTTGAACACGGCTGGTAAGCTTGCTCTCATGCGGAGCAGCCATGGCCACTGTTCGGATTGCTGCGATCTGCGTGGTGTTATTATTCTTCCATGTCTCATCATACGATTGTACTGCTTTCGCATTGGCATCGCCATGCATGGGGTGCG
>JACCDO010667063.1_pt1 | contig 13293 bp, 9 predicted proteins | sample 7446101 | NCBI WGS metagenome assembly JACCDO01 (sample SAMN15323440, study PRJNA562643) | freshwater metagenome | isolation source: river surface water | place: USA:Blue River Watershed | collected 2017-08-16
ACCGTGCTCGACGTGCGGACGGCGGACGAGTTCAAGGCCGGCCACCTACCCGGCGCGGTGAACCTCGACGTGCTGGACGACAGCTTTGAGAGGAAGGTCTCCGCGCTGGACAAGTCCAAGACCTACCTCGTCCACTGCGCCGCCGGGAGCCGCAGCGCCAATGCCGCGGCCGAAATGAAAAAGCTAGGTTTCCGCTCCGTGATTGACCTCGCCCCCGGCTTCAAGGGCTGGAAGGCCGCCGGCAAGCCCGTGGAAAAATAGCGCACCGCGGCTCACTCGCCGCCGCCGTATTTCTTGATCAGCAGGTGGCTGCGCGCCGCCGTGAGCTCCATGATGAACTGGTCGTAGCTCTGGTAGCGGTCGTCGGGATTCTTCGCCATCGCGGTGACGATGGCCTCGTTGGTCTTTTCCTCGATGTCCGGCAGCTCCTCGATGGGGGGCTTGAGGGGCTGCTCGACATGGGCCATGGCCACCTCGTTGACCGTGGGGGCCTCGAAGGGGACGTGGCCGGTGAGGGCGTGATAGAGGGTGCCCGCGAGCGAATACATGTCCGACCGGAAATCTTCCGTGCCCAGCGAGATGCGTTCCGGGGCGATGTAGTAGGGAGTGCCGAAGACGCCGGCATCGGGGTCGCGCCCGCCCTCGGCGCTTTGCGCGAGGCCGAAGTCCACGAGCTTGGGCTCGGGAGGTTCGTCGTTGTTGAAAAGGATGTTACCGGGCTTGATGTCGAGGTGCAGGAGGCCGTGGCGGTTGGCGCAATCCAGCGCGGAGGCGATCTTGATGCCCACGTCCAGCACGAGCAGCTCGTCCACGCGGCCATTCTCCTCGATGCGGCCGTCGAAGGTGCCATTGTCCGCCAGTTCCATGACGAGATACTTCTGCCCCTCGGCCTCGTCGAAGGCGTAGATGTGGATGATGTTCGAGTGGTTCAGGCCGGCGCACGCGCGCGCCTCGCGTTTGAAGGCCTCGACCTGGATGGGATCGGCGGCCATTTCCGGCTTCATCAGCTTCACCGCGACCTCGCGGTTGAGGTTCATGTCGAAGGAGCGGAAGACGGTGCCCATACCGCCGGAGGCAATGACGCCGCGCAACTCGAACTGGCGCAGCTTGACCGTGATCATCACCGGCCCGCCGCATTTGGTGCAGGGCTGCGTCTCGAACGGCGGGAGGTCGCTGGGAATGAAGTTCTTGGCGGCACACCGGCCGCACGAGACCATCTTCAGTGATTTTTTGCCTTCGCTCATTCCTACGGACTACGTGCGAAACCCTAGCAGCGCTGAGAATTTGCTCAAGACTTGATTCCAGTCCGCAGCGGTGGCCCGGCCCCGCCCGCTTTTAGGCTTGGTAACGGGCGGTGGTTTTGTTTCAACCTGCCGCCCGTGCGCCTGCTTTACAACGTGCTGTTCGCGGTCTTCTTCGCGCTCAGCGCGCCGTATTATTTCTGGAAAATGTGGCGCCGCGGCGGCTGGCGGCGCGGCTTCGGGGAGCGGTTCGGCCGCATCGCTCCGGAAAAACTTCAGCCCCTCGCGGGCGCGAAAGTTCTCTGGCTGCACGCCGTCAGCGTCGGCGAGGTCGGCGTCTGCGCGCAGCTCGTGGCCACGCTCCGACCGCAACTGCCTGGGTGGCGTTTCCTCGTCACCACCACCACCACCACCGGCATGGGCGAGGCGGAGAAGAAACTGCCGGCGGACGTGGCCCGGCTTTACTACCCGGTCGACTTCCCGTGGGTGGTGCGGCGCGCGCTGCGCGCCGTGCGTCCGGCGGCCGTGGTGCTGGTCGAGGCCGAGCTGTGGCCGAACTTTCTCTGGCAGGCACAGGCGCTGGGGCTCCCGCTGTTTCTGGCGAACGCCCGGATTTCAGACCGTTCCTTCCCCCGCTACCAGCGCGCCGGGTTCCTGTTCCGCGGGCTGTTCGGAGCGTTTGCCGGCGTGGGGGCGCAGAACGATCCCGACGCCGCCCGGCTGCGCGCGCTCGGCTGCCAGCCCGCGGCCGTCACCGTCACGGGCAATGTGAAATTCGACGCCGTGCGCCCGCCCGACCCCGCCCGCTGCAACGCTCCGGCCCTCCTCCGGCAGTTGGGCGTGCCCGAGGACGCCCCCGTGCTGGTGGCCGGCAGCACGCACGACGGCGAGGAGCGCCTGCTGGCCGCGATGCTCGCGCGTCTGCGCAACCGCTGCCCGGGCCTGTTCCTCGTGCTCGTGCCCCGCCACTTCGAGCGCACGAAGGCCGTCGTCGAGGAGCTCCGCGCCGTCGGCATTCGGTTCGCACTGCGCACCGACCTGGCCGAGGGCAAGACCTTCACGCCCGGCGCAGTGGACTGTCTGCTGGTGAACACCACGGGCGAGCTGATGAGCTTTTATACCCGTGCCACGGTCGTCTTCGTGGGAAAGAGCCTCACCGCTACGGGCGGGCAAAACCCCATCGAGCCGGGCGCGCTGGGCAAGCCGATGATCTTCGGTCCGCACATGGAAAACTTCCGGCCGATTGCCGCTGACTTCGTGGCCAACGATGCCGCGGTGCAGGTGCCGGATGAGGCGGCGCTGGAAGCCACCTTGATCGCGCTGCTGACGGATGAAGCCCGCCGGGCCCGACTGGGCGCGAATGCCCGACGCGTCGTGGAACGGAATCAGGGGGCGGCTGCGCGCACCGCGACCCTGATCGTGCAGCATCTGGCTGCCCGATGACGGCGGTCCCCCGGCTCAGGCCGTAACCGCCGCGGGGTCGCAGGAATTATTGCCGCAGCCACAACCACCCTCCTCTTGGTCGGCAAAATCGTGACCTTCCCAGCTCGGGTCCAAGCCCAAATCCTTGAGCATCTGGAGATCCTTTTCCACGGGCTGGTTCAGGGTGGTGAGATAATTGCCCACCATGAGCGCGCTGGCGCCGGCCGCAAAGATCATGCTTTGAAGGTCCCGCAGATTGACGGTGCGGCCCCCGGCGATCATGATTTCCTGCCGGGGCAGGATGAAGCGGAAGCAGGCGATGGTTTTGAGGATTTCCATCGGCGGCAGCGGCGGGTTGTGCTCGAAGGGCGTGCCCTTGATGGGGTTGAGAATGTTGATGGGACAGACGTTTGCGCCGATCTCGCGCAGGGACAGGGCGAGGTCGCAGCGGTCCTCGCGGGTCTCGCCCATGCCAATGATGCCGCCGGAGCAGATCTTGATGCCGGCCTTCTTCAGATAGGCGATGGTTTCCAACCGGTCCTCGAACGAGTGCGTGGTGCAGTGCTGCGGGAAGAAGCGGCGGGAGCTTTCAAGGTTGTGGCCGTAGCATTCGAGGCCGGCGGCCTTGAGGCGGTCCGCCACTTTCTGGCTCTTGATCAAGCCGAGCGAGGCGTCAGGCCGGGATTTGCCGCTGGCCTTCATCTCGGCGATGCGGTCGCAGACTTCGTCGAGCATGGGGCCTTCATTGAGACCACGCCACGCCGCGACAAGGCCGACGGCGGTGACGCCGTTCTTCTGCGCTTCGGAGAGCGCGTTCTGCACCGGCTCGGGGTCCACAAACCCGTAACGCGGCGAGCCGGTCTGGTGGAAGGCGGACTGGGCGCAGAAACTGCAGTTCTCCGAGCACGCGCCGGCCTTGGCGTTGACGATGGAGCAGAGGTGGATCTTGTTGCCCTTGTAGCGTTCGCGGATGCGGTTGGCCCAGGCCATCAGCTCGAAGATGTCCGCGGTATCCTCCAGGCCGAACAGCCAGAGCGCGTCAGCGCGGTCGATGCGCCCGCCGTTGAGCACGCGCTGCCCAAGGGCGGCGAGGCGTTCATGGGTGGTGGCGTCAAACGAGGTCGTTCGCATGGTTGACAGGATACAAAACCCGGCGCGCAAGGCAAGCCCGGCAACTTTGGACTTGGAGCGCCCGGTCCTTGCTCTAGAGTCGCGGGCCGTCAGCAATCGCTCCGCCCCTCGGGTGGCGGCACAAACGCAAACCACAGACACTTATGGCAGCAAAAATTGGATTCGTCGGAGTCGGCCGGATGGGCGCGAACATGGCCCGCCGCCTCAAGGAAGTGGGTTACCCCGTCACCGCCGTGTATGACGTGCGGCCGGAATCCGCCCAGAAGCTCGCGCAGGAGATCGGCTGCGAAGCCTGCGTCTCGCTCGCCCGCGTCACCGCCCTCGCGGACGTGATCATCACCGTCGTCACCGATGACAAGGCGATGCTCAACATCTTCACCAACCCGAAGGACAACCTCCTCAAGTGCAAGGACTCGGCCGCCGGCAAGGTCTTCATCAACTGCGCCACCATCTCGCCCAAGACCCACGTCGAGGTCGCCAAGCTCGCCAAGAAGGTTAAAGCCGCCTCCCTGGAAGCCTGCATGGCCTCCAGCATCAACCAAGCCCGCGCCGGCACGCTCTACCTCATGTGCGGCGGCGACGAGGCGACCTTCAACCAGGTCAAAGACCTGCTCGTGAAGCTCTCGGACGAGGGCAAACTGCTGCGCTACATCGGCACCGCCGGCAAAGCCGCGCAGGTCAAGGCGCTCGTCAACATGGTGATGAACATCAACACCGCCGGCCTCGCCGAAGGCCTCGGCCTCGCCAACGCCCTCGGCCTTGACCTCAAGACCGTCATGGAAGTCTTCAGCCAGACCGGCGCGAACAGCCGCGTGCTCGTCACGGACGGCGAGGACATGATGAACCGCGACCACTCCTGCTTCTTCAGCGCCGCGCACGCCGCCAAGGACAGCGGCATCGCCCTCGGCCTGGCCAAGGAGCAGAAACTGGATCTCCCGCTCGCCGCCGCCACCTACGGGCAATACAGCAAGATGGTGAAGGTGGGCCTCGGTGAACTCGACAAGTCCGGCATCGCCGAACTGACCTTCAAGGGCCGCGGCCCGAAGAAGGGTAAAAAATAGTCATCGGCACTTCTGACGCGCCGTCTGCCGTTCACCGGCAGGCGGCGTTTTTGTTTAAACCTGCGCGTTGAGTTTTTGTGAGGAACCGGGAAACCTTCCGCCGGCATGCTGACGCACCGCATTGAAAAAACTTGGAAGGACCGCCTTGCGCGCGTCCTGCCCTTCGGCGTCGGCGTCACCAAGCCCAAGCATTTCCGCGACATGTTGGGCATCGTGTGGCGGAACCGCGACAACCTGGGATACGCCTACAAGGTGCTGACCAAGGGCGTGTGTGACGGCTGTGCGCTGGGCGTCGCCGGCCTGCACGACTGGACCATCAAGGGGCCGCACCTGTGCATGACGCGGCTGAATCTGCTCCGGCTGAACACGATGCCGGCGCTCGACGTGAAGCAGTTGGAGAACGTCGCGAATCTCAAGACGCTCGACAACGCGCAGCTCCGCGAGCTGGGTCGGCTGCCCTATCCGATGCTGCGCGAAGGCAACGCGCCGGGCTTCAGGCGCATCTCGTGGGACGAGGCCTACGCACTCATGGCGAAGAAGCTCCGTGCCACCACGCCGAAGCGCTGGGCGATGTTTGTCACCGCGCGCGGCGTGACCAACGAGATTTACTACATGGCGCAGAAGGCAGCGCGCTTCCTCGGCACCAACAACGTGGACAACGCCGCGCGCCTCTGCCACGCGCCCAGCACCAGCGCGATGAAGCACGCGGTCGGCGTCGCCGCCACGACCTGTTCCTACAAGGATTGGTATGGCACCGACCTCATCATCTTCTTCGGCGCGAACCCGGCCAACGACCAGCCCGTCACCACGAAGTATCTGCACGAGGCGAAGCTGCTCGGGACCAAGATCGTGATGGTGAACCCGTATCTCGAGCCGGGCATGAAGCGCTACTGGGTGCCCAGCACGGCGAGCAGCGCGCTCTTCGGCACGGACATCGCGGACTACTGGTTCCCCGTCACGCAGGGCGGCGACATCGCATTCCTCTACGGTGTCATCAAGATTCTGATCGAAAAGGGCTGGGTGGACGAAACCTTCATCCGCGAGCACACCGCCGAGTTTGAATCCCTCAAGGCCGCCTGCGCGAAGCTGGATTGGGCCACGCTGGAGAAGCACGCGGGCCTGCCGTGGCGCAGCATGGAGGAATTCGCCGGGCTCGTGCGCGATGCGAAGAACGCCGTGCTCGTCTGGAGCATGGGCATCACGCAGCACAATTACGGCGCAGACGGCGTGAGCATGGTGCTGAACCTCGGCCTACTGAAGGGCTGGGTCGGCCGCGACAAGTGCGGCCTCATGCCCATCCGCGGCCACAGCAGCGTGCAGGGCGGCGCGGAGATGGGCGCTTACTCGACCGCCTTCCCCGGCGGCAAACCGGTTAACGCGGAGAACGCCCAGAAGCTTTCCGAGCAATACGGTTTCCCCGTGCCGGATTGGCCCGGCATCACGTCGGTGGAAATGGTCGAGGCCGCCGGGCGGGGCGAGCTCGATTTGCTCTACTGCCTCGGCGGAAATTTCCTCCGCACCTTGCCGGACCCCGAGCACGTCCGCACCGCGATGGCGAATGTTCCGCTGCGCGTGCACCAGGACATCATCCTCACCGACCAGATGTTCATCCCGGCCAAGGAAGCCGTGCTGCTGCTGCCTGCCAAGACGCGTTACGAGCAGGACGATGGCGGCCACGAGACCACCACCGAGCGCCGAGTAGCCTTCAGTCCCGAGATTCCCCGCCAAGTGGGCGAGGCGAAGGCCGAATGGAAAATCCTCCGCGAACTGGCGGCTGCGACTTACCCCGAGCGCGCCGCCCAGCTCGGCTGCGAAACCGGCTGGCAGATGCGCGAGGAAATCGCGCGCGTCGTCCCGTTCTACGACGGCGTGCAGCACCTGAAGGAAACCGGCGATGCGTTCCAATATGGCGGGGCGCATCTGTGCGCGGACGGCAAGTTCGCGACGGTGGATGGTAAGGCACACTTCAAGGCCGTCGCGCTCCCGAGCGAACCCGTCAAGGCCCCCGGCGGCTCGCTTCTCCTCAACCGCCAATCGGCCATCGCCAACCGCCAGTTCATGCTCTCAACCCGGCGCGGCAAGCAGTTCAACTCGCTCATTTACGCCGAGGTGGATCCGCTTAACGGCGCGCCACGCGACGCGGTGCTGATGGCGGCGGAGGACGCCACGGAACTCTCGCTCGCGCAGGGCGACCGCGTAACCTTGCGGAACGAACTCGGCACCTACCCGGCCACGGTTTTCCTGGCGCCGATCGCGCGCGGCAACCTGCAAGTCCACTGGCCGGAGGCGAACCACCTCATCCCGCGGGGCATCGTGGACGCCGGCGGCGGTGTGCCGGATTACAACGCCCGCGTGACAGTGGAGCGTGGTTGAAACAAAAGGGCGCGGATGCAAATCCGCGCCCTCGATGAGTGGCTTTGTCGAGGCTACTGGTTGAGCGCTTCAAAAACCTTGCCCACCATCTTCTCGGACGGCTTGAGCGTCTTCTGGCCCGGCGTCCATTTGGCCGGGCAGGCTTCGGCGGGATTCTTCTCGAGATAGGTGTTGGCCTTGAGCTTGCGGAGCAGCTCACCCATGTCACGGCCCACGTTGTAGAAGTTGACTTCAGACGACACCAGCTTGCCCGCGGGGCTGATCAGGAAGGTGCCGCGCAACGCGAGGCCAGAGCCCTCGTCATATACGCCGAACATCCGGCTGACGCGGCCGGTGGGATCGGCGGCCATGGTATACTTCACCCCTTCGAGCAGCTTCTCGGAATTGCGCCACGCCAGGTGGGCGAACTTGGTGTCGGACGAAACGGAAACAACCTTCACGCCGAGGGCCTCGATTTCAGCATGGTGAGCCGCGAGGTCGGCCAGCTCCGTGGGACAGACGAAGGTGAAGTCCGCCGGGTAGAAGACCAACACGGTCCACTTGCCCTGGGTCTTCTGTTCGGCCAGGGCGAACTTGCCAAACGAACCACTGGATGGCTCGTAGGTTTCCATCGTGAAGTCGGGCACGTCGGCGCCCACGGAGATAACGCGGTTAGATTGGGAGTCCATGTTCAGGTCGGAGTTAATGTTTGCTGCACAAAGCGGTGGACTGGTAGCCGGTTTGCGGCCGATGTCAACCGGCAACCTGCGCCGCCAGCTCCTCGGCCGGGTAGGTCCAGATTTCTGCCAGCGTCGGGTGGTAATGGGGCAAGGCCGCCAGCTCGGCCACGGTCATGCGCTTCGCCATCGCCGCGACAATCTCGTGAATGAGCTCGCCGCCGGCCGGACCCACACACGAGCCGCCCAGAATCTCGCCTGTGCGCGGGTCGGCGAGAAGTTTGACAAAGCCGTCCTTGGCCTCCATCAGCAGGGACTTGCCGTGGTCGTTGAAGGGGTAACTGGCCACGAGGAAATCGCGGCCCTGCGCGCGCGCCTGGCCTTCCGACAGTCCCACGGAGCCGACCTGAGGGTCCGTGAACACCACGCTGATGAGCAGCCGGTAGTCCATCTCGCGCGCCGGTCGCGCGCCCAGGAGCGTATGCGCCGCCGTCTCGCCCTGCTGGATGGCGAGGTGGACGATTTCATGCGGCCCCGCACAGTCGCCCGCCGCAAAGATGTGCGGGACCGCCGTGCGCATCTGCGCGTCGGTCACGATGCGTCCGCCCGCGGCCAGCGTCACGCCGGCGGCGGAGAGATTCAGACCGGCGGTATTCGGCGAGCGGCCCAGTCCGTGGAAGATCTCCTCCGCGCTCACCGTGCGTGTCTGGCCGGCGTGCTCGAAGGTGATCTGTTTCAACCCGTCCACAGCCCGCGCGTCCACCAGCCGCGTGCCGGTAAACAGCTCAATGCCTTCGCGGCGGAAGACGGTTTCCACCACTTCGGCGGCATCGGCATCAAAGTCGCGGAGCAGGTGCGGGCTGCGCTGGAGCAAAGTCACGCGGACGCCGAAGCGTGCAAAGAACTGCGCGAATTCGACCGCCACCGCGCCGCCGCCGAGCACGATGATCGACTTGGGCAGCCGCTCCAGCGCAAGCGCGTCGTCGCTGGTAAGGCAGCCAATTGCGGCCAGTTGTGGCAGCGGGAGCGGTGAAACCACGGAGCCCGTGCTGATGATGAAGTGCGCGCTCGTGAGCCGCCCGCCGCCCGACAGCTCGACCGTGTGCGGGTCCACGAAGCGGGCATGTTCGCGGACCAACTGAAATCGGCCGCTCTCCAACTGCTGCCGTCGGTAGCCGGCGAAGTCGGCGATCATCGCATTCTTGCGCGCCATTACCTGCGCGAAGTCGTAACGGACTTCCGGCACCTGGATGCCCCACGTGGCGGCGTGCTCGGCGAGATGTTTGACCTCGGCGGCGTAGAGCAGCGCCTTCGTCGGCATGCAGCCACGCAGGATGCACAATCCGCCGACTTCCCGGGCGCCTTCGATCACCGCCGTGCGCCGACCGCCGCGTGCCGTGGCGCTGGCCGCCGCGTAGCCCGCGCTGCCGCCGCCAATGACCGCCACATCGAAGTCGAACTGTCGCGCTGCACTCATGGCCGGAGGTTGCGGCGCGACCGGCGACAATTCAACGCCGGAGCGGGCAGCCGGTCAGGCAGCCGACGAAGACGGATCAATACGTGGCCCGGCCGCCGGAAAGATCGAACACTCCGCCCGTCGTGAACGAGCAGTCGTCCGAGCAAAGCCACGCGACCAGCGCTGCGGCCTCGTCCACCTTGCCGAAGCGGCCCATCGGGATCTTCGAGAGCATGTAGTCGATGTGATACTGTGCCACCTGCTTGAGGATGTCCGTCTGAATGACCGCCGGGGTGATGCAGTTCACGAGGATGCCGTTCTGCGCGAGCTCCTTGCCGAGTGATTTGGTCAGGCCGATAACGCCTGCCTTGGCTGCGCTGTAGTGCGAGGCATTGGGGTTGCCCTCCTTGCCGGCGATGGAGGCGATGTTGACGATGCGGCCATATTGCTTCTCCAGCATGACCGGCACGACGGCGCGGCAGACATAGAAGACGGCGTTGAGGTTGGTATCGACGACCGCGCGCCACTGGTCGGGCGTGTATTCCCAGAGTTTCCCGTTCACGCCCGCGATGCCGGCGTTGTTGACGAGCAGTTCGATCGAACCGCACTGGGCCTTGGTCGCGGCCGCAGCGGCTGACACCGCATCCGGATCAGTCAGGTCCACCGTCTGGGTGAACACGCTGCCGAGCGCGCTGAGCTTTTCCTGCGCCTGCTTGAGCGCCTCAGCGTCGCGATCCCAAAGACAAACGCGCGCGCCTGATTGCAGCAGCCGGGTGGCGATGGCGAAACCGATTCCGCGTGCGCCTCCCGTGACGATTCCGTTCTTACCTTTCAGATCGAGTTGATTCATGGCGCGGCTTGGTTAACGGCTGCACCGATGGCGGACAAGCAACTTTTGCCAAGCCTCCCATCACCGACGGTGTTGTGCAGGCACTCAGGCGGCCTACTCGTTGATGCCGCAATGGGCGTAGTCAGGCAGAATTTCCACCCCGGAGAAGCAGGTTTCCTCCGTTTCCGGTTGGTGCGGCGACTCGGCAATTATCCCAGGCCACCGCACCGCCTGGATCATCGGGTCGTCGGGGCGGAGGCCGGTCAGATCATGGTTCCCGCTGGCGAGTGGAACGAGACGCAAGGTGTTCATAGGTTGGCAGCCGACCGTGTCGCGTGCTCCGGATTGGCCGACAGTCAAAAACTGAGGGCGCACCGAGCGATGCGAAATGGTTGTGGGCAGAGCTTGGCAAAGAGGAGCCCGCGTAACCATTGGCGGACACCCCATTTCGCGATACGGCGGCCGCCTGACCAAACTAGGGGAAACGCCTACGAAACTGACCTCACCAGGTTGTGTCGCCGGGGCCTTCCGTCAGTCGGGCGAAGAAAACTCCTGTTGCCTTTCCGCCCCGCGCTCGTGTAGAAGCCCGCGCTACTCATGGGCAAAGCGCTCATCATCGCGGAAAAGCCATCCGTCGCCGGCGACATCGCCAAGGCGCTCGGCGGCTTCCAAAAAGACAAGTCCGGCGAGTTCTACGAGAGCGACACCCACGTCATCTCGTCGGCCGTCGGCCACCTGCTGGAGCTCGGCGTCCCCGAGGAACACGATGTGAAGAAAGGCAAGTGGACCTTCGCCCACCTGCCGCATCTCCCGCCCCGCTTCGCGCTCAACCCCATCGAAAAGTCCGAGGCCCGCCTCAAGACCCTTCAGCGCCTCATCAAGCGCAAGGACGTGGACGCGCTCATCAACGCCTGCGACGCCGGGCGCGAAGGGGAACTCATCTTCCGCCGCATCACGGAATACACCAAGGCCAAGCAGCCCATCCAACGGCTCTGGCTCCAGTCCATGACGCCCGCGTCCATCCGCGAGGGCTTCGCGCGCCTCCGCTCGGACGCCGAGCTGCAGCCCCTGGCCGCTGCCGCGGAGAGCCGCGCCGAAGCCGACTGGCTCATCGGCATCAACGGCACGCGGGCGATGACCGCGTTCAACAACAAGACCGGCGGCTTCAACCTGACCACCGTCGGCCGCGTGCAGACCCCGACGCTGGCCATCGTGGTCGAGCGCGAGGACAAGATCCGCAAGTTCGTCGCCCGCGACTACTGGGAGGTCATCGGCACGTTCGAAGCCCAGGCCGGACCGTATCAGGGCCGCTGGTTTGACGAGAAATTCAAGAAGCCCGACGCGAAAGATGCCGACGCAGAGCTGAAGGCTGAACGGCTTTGGACCAAGGCGCAGGCCGACGCGCTGCGCGCCAAGTGCCTTGGCAAGCCGGGCATCGTCACCGAGGAGAGCAAGCCCACCACGCAGATCGCGCCCGCGCTCTACGACCTCACCACCCTGCAGCGCGAGGCCAACGGCCGCTTCGGCTTCAGCGCCAAGAACACGCTCGGCCTCGCCCAGGCACTCTACGAGAAGCACAAGGTCCTCACCTACCCGAGAACGGATTCGCGCGCGCTGCCGGAAGATTACCTCGGCACGGTGAAGAAGACCCTCGACTCGCTGCGCGACCTGGCCGGCTACAGCGTCCCGGCCGAGAAGATTCTCACAAATGACTGGGTGCGCCCGAACAAGCGCATCTTCAACAACGCGAAAATCTCCGACCACTTCGCCATCATCCCCACCGGCGTGCTGCCCAAGGGCTTGTCCGAGCCGGAGCAGAAACTCTACGACCTGGTCACGCGCCGCTTCCTCGCCGTTTTTTTCCCGGCGGCGGAGTTTCTGGAGACGACCCGCATCACGCGCGTCGAAGGCGAGCCGTTCAAGAGCGCCGGCAAGGTGCTTGTGAAGGCCGGCTGGCTCGAAGTTTACGGCAAGGAAGCCGCCGGCGACGACGACGCGCCCAGCCTCGTGCCCGTGCAGCAGGGCGAGCAGGTCAAGACCTCCGATGTCGAGGTCAAGGGCAGCCAGACCAAGCCCGCGCCGCGCTACACGGAAGCCACGCTCCTCTCCGCCATGGAAGGCGCGGGCAAGCTTGTCGAGGACGACGAACTCCGCGAGGCCATGAGCGAGCGCGGCCTCGGCACGCCGGCCACGCGCGCCGCCATCATCGAAGGCCTGATCTACGAGCAATACATCCATCGCAACCAGCGCGAGCTGGTGCCCAGCGCGAAAGCCTTCACGCTCATCGCCCTCCTCAACGGGCTCAGCATCCAGGAGCTGACCCGGCCCGAGCTGACCGGCGACTGGGAGTTCAAGCTCCGGCAGATCCAGCGCGGCCAGCTCGAGCGCGAGCGGTTCATGGCCGAGATCCGCGCGCTCACCGAGCGCATCGTCGCGCAGACCAAGGCCTACGAGCACGACACCATTCCCGGCGACTTCGGCAAGCTCAAGGCCCCCTGCCCCAAGTGCGGCGGCGAGGTCCACGAGAACTACAAGAAGTTCCAGTGCCAGAAGTGCGACTGGAACATGTGGAAGGTCATCCTCGGCCGGGCCTTCGAGCTCGAAGAAGTCGAGACCCTGCTCCGCGAGAAGCAGGTCGGCCCGCTGCAAGGCTTCCGCAGCAAGCAGGGCTTCCCCTTCGCCGCCGTGATGAAGCTCTCCCCCGAGGGCGAGGCGAAGTTCGACTTCGGCGACGACCAGAAGGACGACGAGAACGCCGCGCCCGTGGACTTCACCGGCAAGGAGCCGCTCGGCAAGTGCCCCAAGTGCGCCGGCCGCGTCTTCGAGAACGGCATGAACTACACTTGCGAGCACGCCACCGGCAAGGACCGCGAGTGCGACTTCAAGACCGGCGCCATCATCCTCCAGCAGCCCATCGAGAAGGCCCAGATCACCAAGCTGCTGGCCGAGGGCAGGACCGACCTGCTCAGGGGCTTCGTCTCCAAGAAGACGGGCCGCAAGTTCGAGGCCTTCCTCAAGCTCGACAACGGCAAGGTCGGCTTCGAGTTTGCCCCGCGGGAGAAGAAGTTCCCGGCGAAGGGCGCGAAGAAGGACGAGTCCCCGCAGCCGAAGCTCGACTCCACCG
>JACCDO012024221.1_pt1 | contig 13289 bp, 13 predicted proteins | sample 7446101 | NCBI WGS metagenome assembly JACCDO01 (sample SAMN15323440, study PRJNA562643) | freshwater metagenome | isolation source: river surface water | place: USA:Blue River Watershed | collected 2017-08-16
GCGCCTGAAGGGCAGTTGAGGTGTTTGAATGACAAAACTGGTTCGCATGAGTCTGATTGCTACTGGTTTTGGGATGGCAGCTTCGTTAAAGTGGTCAGAGCCTTGGGGTGGCTTGGATTCGCACTAGAAAGCAGGTGGATGGGATGGCACTCTCCATCATGGACTTGTTCAAAGTTGGAATTGGCCCGTCCTCATCCCACACTGTTGGCCCAATGTTGGCTGCAAAAAGATTTGCAAACGCACTAGAGCGTGAACGGGTGCTCGAGAAAACAGTGCAAGTAAGTGTTGAATTATTTGGATCGCTAGGTGCGACTGGTCACGGTCACGGCAGTCCAAAAGCTGTGATGTTGGGGTTGATGGGAAATAGCCCAGACACAGTGGAGATTGATTCAATTCCACAAGTGCTTGAAAAAATCGCTGCAGAAAAGAAGTTGAGTCTGCTCGGTAAACATCTAGTTTCCTTTGACCCAGATGAAGATTTAATTATGCATCGTCGCAAAACTCTGCCGGCACATCCAAATGGAATGTCATTTACCGCATTTGATGCGTTGGGTGAAAGTTTGTTGTTTCGAATTTATTACTCAGTTGGTGGCGGGTTTGTGGTTGATGAAGCAGCAGCTGGCGTTGACCGGATTGTGGTTGACAATCGTCAGATTGCTTATCCGTTCCGAACTGCGAGCGAACTTTGCAGTCAAGCTACAAACAATGGACTTCGAATCAGCGATGTGATGCTTGCAAATGAAGCCTCATGGCGAGATGAATCCGAAACCCGTGCTGGACTTTTGCATATTTGGGAGGTGATGGATGCATCCATTACGAGGGGTTGCGCTACCGATGGAATTTTGCCTGGTTCGTTGAAGGTGCGCCGGCGTGCAAAGGACTTCAAAGCAAGTCTTGAGAAATCCGGTAATGCAGATCCAATGTCGTCGATTGACTGGGTCAATCTTTATGCATTAGCAGTTAATGAAGAAAACGCAGCCGGCGGTCGCATCGTTACAGCGCCAACTAACGGAGCTGCCGGAATTGTGCCAGCGGTTTTGAAGTACTACGTTGAATTCTTCCCTGATGCAAATGAAGAGGGGATTATTAGATTTCTTTTGACTGCCGGGGCGATTGGTGTGGTTTATAAAGAAACCGCTTCGATATCTGGTGCTGAAGTTGGATGCCAAGGTGAAGTAGGTGTTGCTTGTTCGATGGCTGCAGCAGGTTTGGCTGAAGTAATGGGCGCGACGGTTGAACAGGTGGAAAATGCCGCTGAGATTGGCATGGAACATAACCTCGGCCTCACTTGCGATCCAGTGGGTGGACTTGTTCAAATCCCGTGCATCGAAAGAAATGCGATTGCCGCTGTTAAAGCGATCAATGCCGCTCGAATGGCTATTCGTGGGGATGGCAGCCACATTGTTTCTCTGGACAATGTAATTAAAACTATGCGCGAGACTGGCGCGGATATGAAGATTAAATACAAAGAAACTTCACGTGGCGGCTTAGCCGTTAACGTGATTGAGTGCTAATTCTTTATTTCTTTTTCTTCACCATAGTTACCACTACATATTTGGATGTGTAGCCAGCGCCATTGAGTTTGAAATTGAAAGTCTTACCAGCCGCGCCACCATTCAATGTGATTATGAAACTAGCGCTGCCTTTCGAATTAAGTTGGATGTAGCAGCCTCGCGCAGGTGCAACATTTCGATCGCAGCCAGCACCCAACACATTTGTACTTGTATCAATCAAGATGCTCAACCCAGAAGCTAAGTTATAGAAATCTACATAGAGATACTTAAATGCGTAGTCAGAACTGGACTTGTAATTGAACTCCAGCAAATCAGAAGATGCAGGCATACTTGCTTTGAAGTTTCCGGATTTATCAGGCTTGGAGATCTCAATATGTTTTGCGCCAGCATTGAAACTCAAATTGGTCACTGGTGCACAAATTTGAGTTGTGTTTGCGACACACGCTTCAGGCGTTACCGGAACCTTACCCTTCACCGAGAATGTGACCGACTTGGTGGCCGATGTCCAAGCTTCAGGACCAACATATTTGTACTGAAAGTGCATCCCAGGCTCGGCATCGAGCAGAGTCACATAGAAACTCTTTTTACCGTCTGAATCTAAGGTGATTGCGCATTCTTTTTGGATTGTGTTTCCAGCGGCACAAGCACTTTCATCGTTTGAACGTACGATAAATTTCAATCCAGCAGAGATGTCGAAGAATTGCAGGGTTGCAGACTTTGATGCGTTATCTGATCCCGCATTAATGCTGAAGTTCAGCTTTGAAACCTTTGTACCAATAAAAGTGGTGGCAGAGTTTGTAGCGAGTGGCTTATTTGAATCTAAACTCATCGACACAGTTGTAATTGGCGCGCAAAGTTGGCTAGCAAAGTTATTGCATGCGTAGGTTGTGGCAGATGCTGAAGTGGTAAAACCACTTGTTACAAGAATCAGCGCAGCTGTGAAAATGAATGAAAGTAAGGATTTAATACGCATTGCGTCCCCTTGATTAAAGGACGACCGAGCGAACATCCTGTAGTTAGTGTATGTGGCAAAGCACTGCATCGAAGGCTTTTGTTTAGGCTAATGGCATGTTGGACTACTTTTTAGCGTTCTTACTCATATTCGCTGAAAATTGCCTGCCAGCTTTTGGGCCACCAACTTGGCTGGTTTTGGTCTATTTGACTCTGGGATTCAACTTAGAACCAGCCCCTTTGATCGTTCTGGCAGTTATTGCGGCATCGATTGCACACTGGCTTATGGCGCACTTCTTCCGCCGGATTCGCGGAAAACTTCCCAAGAACTACGTGACCAACATGGAAAACCTGGGTTCGAAACTTCAAAAGCGAAGTAAGACCATGTGGGGATTGTTCATTCTCTTCCTTTGGTCACCGCTGTCATCTTCTCAGTTGTTTGTCGCTGCTGGCTTGATTCCTCAAATCCGAATACTCCCATTGGTCATCGCGTTTGGAATTGGAAGATGTTTCACATACACGGGATATGTGATGGGTGCGGATGCCTTTTCGCACACCAACATTGGAGAGCAAATAATTTCTGAAATGACATCTCCGCTAATGATTGTCCTGCAGTTAGTTCTAGTCTTTGGTGTGATTGCTTTGGGAAGAATTAAGTGGAAGCCAGAAATTGAAAATGAATAATTTCAAATTGGGAGTGGCCACTGCTGCTTATCAAATTGAAGGAGCGGCCAACGAAGGTGGCAGAACTCCGTCCATTTGCGATTACTGCACGACATCCAACATATTTAGTATCGCGAACTCCACTTGGAGCACATGCAATTACTTTTTCTTGGATTTTTTGGCAGTCTTCTTTTCAGCCTTACCTGACGCACCTTTTTCGGCCTTCTTGGCGTCGCGGCGCTTTTTAGCGGCAGCTTCAAGATCATCCAGAATCACGGTGGCGAGCCAAAGGTTCTCTTCTTTTTGAAGCGAAAGGCCAAAAGTGCGCTTGTTGAGCGACTTTGCGATTACCTTGATTTTTTCTTCGCGTTTCATAAATCCTCCTGCAGGCTTAAAGCCTAAACCATAACTTTAGAGATATTTAGGAAATTGAGGTGAACTTTTAGCGAATTTGGCTCATTTTTTCAGACGCCAAAATGTCTTTGACCATCGGAATTACCTTGGTTGCGTAAAGCTCAATCGAGTGCATAAGTTTTGAATGAGCCATCGGGCCATTTGCGTACTTGAAATCAAAACGGTCAGCGCCAAGAGCCCGAATTGAATAGGCAATCTTCTTGGCGACTGTCTCTGGGCTTCCTGTGTATAGGGAACCAAAATGCACTTCGTTCAGGTAATGATCTTTTGTAACCGGACCCCAGCCTCGCTCGCGTCCAATTCGACCAAACATCTCTTCATAATTTGGCCACATTTCTTCAATTGCTTGTTCATCGGTGTCTGCGATGTGACCAGGCGAGTGAATTGAAATTGTTTTCAATGGCTGGCTGAATTTTTCGGTTGCATTGCGATACAAATCTGCAAGCGGTGCAAATCGAGCTGAATCTCCTCCAATAATTGCGATTGCAAGGTGTGCACCTAGTCGCGCCGCACGAACGACAGATTCTGGAGTTCCGCCGACTCCAACTCGAAGTGGAATTTCACCACGTTCGGTTTTTGGAAATACATCTTGATTCTTAAGTCCTGCGCGAGTTGTGCCACTCCAAGTTGTTGGTTTCTCTTTTAGAAGTTCAACCAACATTTCTAGTTTCTCTTCAAATAAAACGTTGTAGTCAGAAAGTTCGTATCCAAACAATGGAAAAGATTCGATAAATGATCCACGACCTGCAGTTATTTCAGCACGGCCATTTGAAAGTGCATCAACAGTTGCGAATCTTTGATAAACGCGGACTGGATCTTCGCTAGATAGAACAGTGACTCCAGTGCCAAGAGTTATTTGTTTAGTCACTGTCGCGAGGCCAGCTAAAACTGTGTCTGGGGCAGATATGGCAAAGTCCGAACGATGGTGTTCGCCAACATTGAAGTTGGAAATCCCAAGTGAGTCTGCAAGCACACCCTCTTCAATAACATTTCGCAGAGTAGCTGCAGCCGATATCGGCCTTCCAGAGTCATCCTTTTGGGTATCCCCAAATGTGTCCAAGCCGAAACTCAGTTTTTCAACGTTCATGGAGCAAGCCTATTGAGACTGCCCTTAGCAAAACTCATTCAACCTGATAGACAATGCCCATGACTACACACCGCTCTGAAATCTTTGCCCTTGCTGACTCCTACATTGATGAATCAGCAGCTTTTAGCCCTATTAATTCCACTTTCCTTGGGATTGCTGGGCGAGACCACGAATTAGATGATTTCTCAGTAGCTGCATCTGCAAAAGCGGCTGACCACACGCGTGCAACATTGGCAAAACTAGCCGCTCTAAAGCCAATTGACGACATCGATCGGATTGCACGGGATGTGATGGTGGAACGCCTTGAATCTGGGTTGAAGTTGCATGACAGTATGGAAAGTCAGGTTTTGTGGGGAGTTATTAGCTCGCCACCATCGAGCATTCGTCAGGTTTTTGAAATGATGCCACACGAAACTGATGAACACATTAAGAATATTGAATTGCGCTTGTTGGCGGTTGGCGAATCCTTGAAGTCATGGACTTCAGCTATTGATGATGTTGCGAAAAAAGGTAAGACGACTGCCAAGCGCCAAGTCAAAGGTGTAGCAACCCAACTCGAGCAATTTGCTGATGGTGGCTACGAAAGTTTTGTGAAAAGTATCGATCCAGATGGAAAACATCCGGAATTAGTCACAGCCGCAAAAGTCGCGCAAGCAGCGTGCAAAGAAACTTCGGTTTGGTTGCTTGAGAATTATCTTCCAATTGCCACCGAAAAAGATGCAGTCGGGCACGACCGCTACATCCAATGGGCACGGTACTTCTCTGGTGCGGAATTAGATCTTGAAGAAATTTACAACTGGGGTGTCCAGGACTTGGCATACATAAATGAACGTATGTGGAAAGTTACAGCAAAGGTAAAACCTGAAGCCAAGTCATTACGCGAAGTTGCTGACTACCTAGAGACCGCACCTGAATATGCCATTCACGGAGTTGATGCACTTTTGAAGAAGCTTCGCGACTTCACCGATGAAGCCGTGAAAAAGATGGATGGCGTTCACTTCGACATCGATGAATCAATTAAATTCTGTGACGCACGAATTGCACCGGATGGAAGTGCCGCCGCTCCTTACTACATGCCTCCAAGTGAAGATTTATCTCGCCCCGGAACTACTTGGTTTCCAACTCTGGGCAAAGACACCTTTAGCTGGTGGCACATTGCATCAACTTGGTATCACGAAGCAATTCCAGGACATCACTTGCAATGCGCAACTGTGATCATTGAAAAAGATCGCTTAAGTCGTTACCAGCGAACTGATGGTTGGACAAGTGGTTACGGCGAAGGCTGGGCACTTTATGCAGAACGTTTGATGGATGAACTTGGTGGCTTTGATGAGCCAGGTATCGAAATGGGTTACCTAGCTGGTCAAGCGCTTCGTGCCGCACGCATTGTGGTTGATATTGGAATGCACCTTGAACTTAAAGATCAAGATGGCAAGGTTTGGAATGCTAACTCCGCTTTTGATTTGCTAGTTAACAGCGCGTTGATGGATGAAGACTTTGCCAGAAGTGAAGTTGACCGGTACTTGGGTTGGCCAGGACAGGCCATTTCCTACAAAGTGGGAGAGCGCTTTTGGATGCAGGCTCGCGAAGATGCCAAGACCCGTCTTGGCGATAAATTTGAATTGAAGAAGTTCCACTCGTTTGCCTTGAAGCTCGGCCCAATGGGTCTAGATCCTTTCAAAAAGGAATTAGCTGCTTGGGATGGAAACTAAAATTCTTTGCGCCAGATATATTGGCTAATCGAATTAGTGAATCCCATTTGCTCGTAGACATGATTTGAAACTGGGTTTGAATACCATGCTTCAATGTAAGCGTGCTGGATTCCCATTTTTAAACAACGGTTCAGGCCTTCAGCAATTGCGATTCTAGCTAATCCAAGATTTTGATGGTCAGGGTGCGTGCAAACAGGTTCAACTACTACAAAAGATTCCTGTTCATGCGCAGTGAAACCGGCATGAGCGGCAAATTCTCCATTTGGAGCGACAACCACGATCTCTAATTCTGACTTGTAACTTGGTGCGAGCGTAGCGAAGTTTCTGTACTCCTGCGCAGAATGAAAAGTTCTACCAAAAGCCGAATTCAATAAGTTTGCCATTTTTTCAAATTCATCATCTGTTTCACCCACATTTCGCAATACATAACCTTCAGGAAGTGGTAACAAAACTTTTGGACTTGAAAGATTTTGGTAGCGTTGGTTTTGTCTTCCACTTGTTGGATGAAAATCTAATTTAGATAATATTTGTTGACGCATTAAATCGTTTTCGTTGCACCAAACTTCCAGCCACTTCTTTCCATTTTTCTCTTGTGCTAAGTTTTCGATTGCCCACTTAATTAGAGTTTCTTGTGCTAAAGGGTCATCGGGAAGTGCTTGTAAAAATGCTCCGCCGTCATACTCCGGAATCACCACAGCCCGGATTGATGAATCTTCATTGAAGAGAATCGCCACTTCTTTGGCTATCGCTTGTCGAGTTTGCAACATTTCAGAATCATTTCGATGGAAAATTTTCCCTTCCCATCGTCTCGGTTCCCAGTTGTAAAGTCTTGGTAACTTTGCATTTGAATCGAGTAAGAATTGTCGGATATTCATAATATCTGCCAAGGTTTGGCAAGTTTTTATCCGCATCCGCCTATTTTGCCCTAGTAGGCATCCATCTTTACTCATAAAATCAAGGTATGAGTATTCACATCGGCGCGAAACCTGGGGAAATTGCCAAGACTGTTCTGATGCCGGGAGATCCGCTGCGGGCAAAGTGGATTGCAGAGAATTTTCTTGATGATGCGGTGATGTATTCCTCGGTTAGAAATATGTACGGGTTCACAGGAACATACAAAGGTAAACCTCTTTCTGTACAAGGCCATGGAATGGGCATGCCATCGATGTCCATCTACGCGCATGAACTTTTCAATGACTATGGAGTCGAAACTGCAATCCGTGTTGGAACTTGCGGTGGTCTAAAGGGAGTAAAGATCCGCGACGTTGTAATTGCCATGTCAGCATCAACAGACTCGAACATCAATCGCAAGGCCACCGGAATTGATTTTGCACCACATGCAGATTTCGACCTATTGGAAAAGGCTGTTTCGGTTGCGCGTAAACATGGCATTTCGCATCACGTCGGAGGGGTTGCAACTGTCGATAGCTTTTATGAAGAAGCAAACATGATTCAACTTCTCGAAAGTTACCGAGTGTTAGCCGTAGAAATGGAAACCAGTGCTCTCTACACACTAGCTCTGAGATTTGGCCGCAGAGCGCTTTCGCTGTTGACAGTTAGCGACATGCTCGCAGGTGGCGAAATAGCAACTAGTGAAGAGCGGGAAACCGGGTTTAAGTCCATGATTGAAATAGCTCTTGAAGTAGCGGAAAGCTGATGCGCAAATTCATTATCGGTCTTATCGCTTTATTGCTTAGTTCGTACACGCTTTCTATTTCCGCAGTCACAGCATCTAGCTCGTTTATAAAAATTAGCGAAATTGATTGCAACGCGGAATGGGTTGAAATTGTAAACACCAGCACACTCACAATTAATGTGAAGAATTTTTACTTAATGGTGATTGAAACTGATGGAAGTGCTCTGCAAAACAGTTTCACTTTACCGGCGGCCAAAATCAAGCCTGGAAAATTCAAAACCTACACCGAAGGTGAATTAGGTTTTGGAATCGGTTGTGGTGACGAATCAATAATTCTGCAGGACTCGAGCGGAAAAGAAATTGATCGGGTGGCTATTCCAAATCTGCTTGAAGAAGTCACCTGGAGTCGATTCGCAACGAGCTGGGCAGGTGGAACTTCAACTCAGAATGCGGCAAACTTAAAACTTGCTGAGGAAGCTCCGATTGACCAAGCTGCTTGGATTTATGACCAAATGCAGTCCTATCGAATTAATCTAAATATTGACGCGCAATACCTCGACCCAAACAATCCTGACGGATTGATACAAAATCCAAAAGAGTACGTACCTGCAACTTTCCGGTTTAGAGACGGACAGGATGTTTTATTGCCAGTCGAAGGCGCATTAGAAGTTGGAGTAAGAACAAAAGGTTCAGTTGGGTCAACTGGTGGCGGCCAGGTCAACATTGCAAATGGGAAAATTGGCCTGAAAATAAAATTTAACTGGAGCGTGCCTGGGCAAGAATTTTTAGGCTTAAAGCGTTTAACTTTAAACAACATGATGCAAGATCCTTCAATGGTACGTGACGTTCTTTCTTATCAGTTATTCACTGATATGGGATTAGTTGCACCAAGAACTGGCTTCGCTCGTGTTTATATAAACTCTGGAAGCGGTTTTTCTTACAAAGGTTTGTATCTAAATCTTGAGTCTTATGATGAAATCATGATGGCTCGGTGGCGCACTTCAATGCAACACATGTACGACGCTATGTGGTCTCCAAGTTGGAGCAATTCATCGCAAGCCTGCACAGGTCAGTGGTATGCGCCAGAAATTCGAGTAGACGATTACAGATGCAATTTTGAAGTAGACCGCGGTGACCCAGATAACGTCGATGACATCGGTGCACTAGCGGATGCACTAGATGATCAAGACTCTCTAAGCCCAGAAGCCAAGAAAATTATTAGCGTGTCTCAAGTTGGTAGGTTTTTCGCAGTTGAGAAATACATCAGCCATTGGGATGGTCAGTCCGGGACTCCATCTTGGACTCCAAACAATTATCGGCTTTTCAGTGATAAGAACGACAAAATTGAGCTCTTGCCATGGGGAACTGACGGAACTTGGTATGAATTTTCGCCAGTTCCAGATTGGCTTTTAAATGGCGGGGTTACAGTCGGTATGGAGCCATTTGATTTCGCCCAAAGCAAATTGTTCATGCAATGCATTGCAGATGATCAGTGCAATTCTGAATATCTAAAAGCTTTGCAAACTATCTCGCAGATTGCTCAATATCAAGATTTGGCCAATACAGTCTTTGATGCGCATACGGAAGCCAGAGCGGCAGACACAATTCGATGGAGCGATGAACTCTCTTCAGCTTGGGAACTTTCGAAGACTTTAGAATTTATGGACAATCGAGATGACATGGCCCTGGCATACGTAAATGAAGTTGCAACAGGTCAAATCCGGTGGGTTCCTGTTAAGAAGATTATTTCCAAAGGCAGTAAATTGACAGCGAATCATTTGAATGCATATTCCGATGTATTGGGCACATTCACTTATAGCAAAAAGCTTGGAGTAGTGCTCAAAAAAGGCACACACTTAATCAAGGTCACCTTCACACCAGAGAACCTTGATGACTGGTCGGTTCAGCAAAAAACCATTAAATTCACGGTTAAATAACCGAAAATTATCCGAAAGTGGTTCAATAGGCATATGGCTGAGAAAAAAGATAAGGCTGACAAGCCGGTAGATCCAAAAGCTGCATTTTTAGAAGCTTTGGAAAAGAAAAAGAACAAAGGCGCTATCCCGCACGGTGGAACCAATGATTCTGGCAAAACTGGCCCGACCAAATCCGGACCTGATGCTGCGCGCCGCATGTTCCAACGCCGCAGTGGCAGCGCCTAAGACTTTTTCCGTTTAACTTTCTTCAAGGTTTCGGTAGAAGGCGCATCAAAACCAATCTTGATGCTAGATATTCTCAAAGCTGCCACAACGCTAATTGTTATTAGCTCAAGAATTTCTCTGTTGAGGTATGGATAGAGCCCAGCCAAAAAGGTGGCTCCAACAAAAGCAGCCGTGGCAAACCACGGGCCATCTGCACGCAGGACAACTGGCTGATTTCCAACCATCAAATCCACAATCGTGCCACCACCGATTGCTGTTACTAAACCAATCAAAACACTTGGCCCAAATGGGAAGCCATAAATCAAGGCTTTTTCAGTTCCGATGACCACCCAAAGTCCGAGTGCTGTGCCATCCAGGATTGGTCCAAGCAAACTGTTGTTTACCAATTTTCTAGCAACTGGTAATCCGAAAACCGAGCCAGCCACCGCAACCGGTATGTACCAAACGTCGTGCATTGCAACAATTTCCACTTGCATGAAAATGTCACGCAAAATGCCACCACCAAGCGCCATCACGACGCCAATCAGCATTACACCAACAAGAGAGGTTTTCTTCTGGGCTGCGACGGCAGCACCAAATATGCCACCAATTGCTATGGCAACCAGATCGAGTGCGGTAGGGAGTTGGTTAATCATTTAATCTAGTTTTGAATGCGGCTAACAAGTTTCCAAGTTGCTGGAAGCAAATTTGCAGCAATCGCGATTTTGATTAAATCCCCAATGATGAATGGTGTTAATCCCCAAGCAAAAACTTGCGTCCATTCGGCGCCGGTCACATTCTTTAGGTTAACCAAACCTGCTGAATAAATAACAACGTTTCCAGCCAGCATAATTAAAGATGTTCCGATGATGGATTTCGAAAGACCACGTTCTGAAAGTTTGCCAACCACAAAACTTGCGATGATGAATCCAACGACATATCCAAAACTCGCCATTTGAAAAACTTGAGTTCCAACAATGTGAGATCCATCAGCTTGGGGCGTCAAAACCGGTAGGCCAGCAACAGCAAGCACCAAGTAAAAAGAGGTTGCGGAGATAGAACGCCAGGTTCCTAGAGCGCTTGCAGTCAGTAAAACTGCAAGGGTTTGTCCGGTTAGGGGGACTGGCGTGAATGGAAGCGGTATCGATACCTGTGCCATTGCAGCGATAAATGCAGTTCCAGTGAAGATGGCCACCAAGTTCTTGACCCAACTTAGTGATATTGACTCAACAAGCACTCTTGGATTTGCGGTAGTGATGGACATGTTTCTCGCTTTCAAATCAGGGTCGAATTGTGCCAAACGTTCTATTCGTGGTTCGCCAAAATTGGTTACTGAAGGGTCAACTAGGCTCAACCTTATGCAGGAATCAACTCGGGAAATCACCAAGATTGCAATTCCGGTCAGCCTTGAATTTGTAATTATGCTGATGCTCAACTGGGTCAATCAAGTGATTGTCGGGGCACTGGGGGCAATTGCCATTGCATCAGTTGGCTTTGCCAACTCCATGACCTTCATTCTGATGGTGACCCTCGGTGCAGTTGGCATTTCGGTGAGTGTCTTAGTTTCAAGAGCTTTTGGCGGGAAACGAGTTCATGAGCTAAATGTGACAGTAACAGTCGCAATTACATTCGCAGTTTTGGTAACCGCTTTTTTTGCGTTAATCATTTGGATTTGGCCACAAGAATTGATGACGATAAGTGGTGCATCAAAGGAAGTCGCCCAAACTGGAATTCATTACCTGCAACTGACAGCTCTGTCTCTAATTCCGAATGTTATGAGCGCGGTGCTTAGTGGTCTGTTACGTGCTACAGATCATCCTCGCAGCCCTTTAGTCGCGACAGTTTCAACAGCTGTATTCAATTCGGTGCTGGGCTACATGCTGGTTTTTGGTTTTGGCCCGCTACCGAAAATGGGCGTTGCGGGAGCAGGGCTTGCAACATTGATTGCGGCCGTTTTGAAGGTATTGATTCTGGGGTATCAGGCATACGTAATCCACAATGTAGCAAATTGGGAATTGCCTAATTCATACAAGGAAACTATTGAAGTTGTGAAACCATTGTTTGTATTAGCGATTCCTTTAGGTGTCACCGAATTGGTTTGGACAGTTGGAATATTTGCTTACAACATTGTCCTGCAAAAACTTGGAAACCTTCCACTAGCTGCTGGGCAAATTGCAACCACCATTGAAGGAATATTCATTGTCGCAAGTGTGGGGCTAGCTAGTGCGGGTCAAGTTTTGGTCGGTAGAGCTGTTGGCGGCCACGACAGCAAACAAGCTTTGGCGTGGATAAAGAAGGTTAAAACGTTAGGTCTTTATTCTGGAATATTTTTCGGTGCGCTACTTGCAAGCACCACATTATTGCTTGGAATTCTTTACCAAGAAGCAGGTGAGCAAGTTAGAAGTCTTGCAGTCATTGGCATTTTGCTAAACGCAGTTATGCAACCAATCAAGGTGCGCAATATGTTGTTAGGCGCAATGGTTTTGCCAAATGGAAATGACCCGAAGGGGATTATTTGGGGCGACTTACTTGGTGCGTTTGTGGTTGGTGTCCCGTTAGCAGTTTTACTTGGATTCCCAGCTGGTTGGGGATTTTTTGGAGTCATGCTGGCACGTTCGCTCGACGAAGTGGTAAAAATTGTCGTTTTCTCATACCGAGCTAGAAAAATCGATTGGGAAAAAGTTATAAACAAGCAGCGAGAAGACAGTGATGTATTACCCAGTTGATCCGCGTGGAAATCGGCTCACGGTTGGATTGCGCACTTTGGATCTGAAGAATTGGTTTGAGTTTGACGAATACTTTGAAGAAGAAATTGCTGAAAAGCGCAAACTTGATACGGCAGGCGCCGAAGTCTTTGCGTTATTGCATGAAGGAGAATTAGGGGTCGAAGAATTTCTTGAGCTCGCGAGTGAAAACCTTCAGACATTTCATCCAGAAAAATTTCAACATTTCGAATCCCTCCTAGATTTTTCAAAAGTAGTGCAAGAAGACATTTGCATAATGTCAAATATTGATGGCAAATGGGTTTTGACTGCTGCAGTGCTATATGCACCCTCTCGATGGAAACTTTTCGACAAGATTGGTAAGTCGCTTGAAGGTATTCATCAACCTGTGCCGGGATATCAAGAACAAATTGGCAACGCTGTTGAATTCACTTTCGATAAATTGACC
>JACCDO010647115.1_pt1 | contig 13288 bp, 10 predicted proteins | sample 7446101 | NCBI WGS metagenome assembly JACCDO01 (sample SAMN15323440, study PRJNA562643) | freshwater metagenome | isolation source: river surface water | place: USA:Blue River Watershed | collected 2017-08-16
ATATACTCGGGTACGTCTTCAGATTTTGATTATGGTGGTATTTCCATGGACCTATTGGTTACTAACATATCACAAGAAATTTTATCGGCAACAACTAAATTTACATCGGCAACTACAATTAATTTAATTATATCATAAAATGCCATCACAACTAATCATATCGGGGGAGACGGGAGGAACACCTCCTTATCAGTTTTATGTATGTGACCAATATATGAATAACTGCTTCTTGTTGGGACCAACAGGTGGTACATTTACATTAAATGCTTTTTTTTCAACTGCTCAAGTATTACTTATAAAAGTTGTTGATAGTACGGGATGTATGACATTCAAACTTGTTTATTGTCCATTCGATACGTTCTTTATATTAACTGAGACAGGTCTCATAATAACCACAGAAAGTGGTGATAGTTTAGTTTGGATATAGATGTTAATTACAATTACAGGTATAACAAGCGGAAGTAGCCCATATAACATATACATATGTGATTCAAATAACACTGCTTGTTTTTATGTAAGTGGAGTGACATCAATACCACCTTCAGTTGTGATAGATACTGATAATTTTTTTCCTAATGCACCTGCGGTGTATCTTAAAATTTTAGACGGCACTTTATGTGAGAAATTATATTTATTAGAATGTGGAGTATATAGCTTCCAAGACACTAATATTTTTATTTTTATGGACGGTAATATTAATGTCTTCCAATAATTATTTCCACAATATTTATAAAGTGATATGCCAACTTATAATAGACTAACCGACAGAACCCTAGCTACGGGTGTAACTCTTACTGATTTAATTCACATAGTAATTACTGGTGATACCTCTCAAAATGCTGCGGGGTCATCTTATAAAGCAACGATTGCCCAATTAGCAAGTGTCATTTCAGGTACTACTGGTAGTGCAGGCTCTAGTGGAACTAGTGGAACTAGTGGTGGTGGTGCCGGAACAGGTCAATTTTTACCACTTTCGGGTGGAACTATTACAGGAAGTACGGGATATATGATTTTTAATCCTAATGAATTGGGAGGTAGAATGAATGTTTCAGGGTTTACCTCTTTACCTATATATCAGGTAAGTATATCACCTTATTTAAGTAACCCAACAGCGTCGGTTCAGCTTGGTATGAGAAGTTGGAACGATGCAACATATCCTGGTTATGGTAAAGTTGGTGATGCATTTTTATACGCCAGTAATGATACTAACGGATTAAATATTATTAATCGACAAGGTTCAGGTCTTGAAGATTATATTAGATTTTATGCGGGACAAGATACAAATGGAACAAGACCCGATATACATATCCAAGGCTCAGGTTCGACCAGAGGGTACGTTGGTTTTGGAACCATAAATCCAACTGAAAGAGTAGATGTAAGTGGAAAAACAAAAACAATAACTTTCCAAATGACATCAGGCGCAACTGCAGGTTATGTAATGGTTTCTGATGCAAGTGGAAATGGTATATGGTCAGCAGCAACAGTAAGTGGAGGTTCAAGTGGTACTTCAGGAACTAATGGTACTAGCGGCACAAACGGAACATCAGGTTCAAGTGGTAGTTCAGGTATTAATGGAATATCTGGTTCTTCAGGCTCAAGTGGATTATCAGGAACATCTGGCTCTTCAGGCTCAAGTGGATTATCAGGAACATCTGGTTCTTCAGGCTCAAGTGGATTATCAGGAACATCTGGCTCTTCAGGTTCAAGCGGATTATCAGGAACGTCTGGTTCTTCTGGAATTGACGGTACATCGGGCTCAAGTGGATTATCAGGAACATCTGGCTCTTCAGGCTCAAGCGGATTATCAGGAACGTCTGGTTCTTCTGGAATTGACGGTACATCGGGCTCAAGTGGATTATCAGGAACATCAGGTTCTTCTGGCTCAAGTGGAATATCAGGCACTTCTGGCTCAAGTGGATTATCAGGAACATCTGGCTCTTCTGGTTCAAGCGGCTTATCGGGGTCTAGTGGTAGTTCAGGATTGTCAGGAACATCTGGCTCTTCAGGCTCAAGTGGATTATCAGGAACATCTGGCTCTTCAGGCTCAAGTGGGACGAGTGGTAGTTCAGGATTGTCAGGAACTAATGGAACATCAGGTATTTCTGGTGTAGATGGAACTAATGGAACTTCAGGAACAAATGGAAGTTCAGGTATTAATGGCTCAAGCGGTTCTTCTGGAACTTCAGGTTCAAGTGGAAGTTCAGGTATTAATGGCTCAAGCGGTTCTTCTGGAACTTCAGGTTCAAGTGGAAGTAGCGGCACATCTGGGTCAAGTGGTTCTTCAGGTACTAGTGGAAGTTCAGGTTCTTCAGGAACAAGCGGGAGTTCGGGTATCAGTGGAGTTTTTACAGGAGGTACAATATCAGGTCAGACAACTTTTTATAGTGGTTTAACTGCAAACACAATTTATACTGACTACATAGACTTTAATACAGGTGCAACAGTTACACAATCTCAAGGTAGAATAAGTTGGGACAGTGGTACTGGCTCGTTAAATGTTGCGGTTGGTGATAACACTACAGGGTTAATTGATTTACAAGTAGGTCAAGAGGAAATTGTTAGGGTATACAATGCAGAGGCAACACAGTTACAAAAAGGTGAAATTGTTTATGTTTTTGGCTCACAAGGAAATAGACCAAGTGTCAAAAGAGCAATCGCAACTTCAGATGGATACAGTGTTACTACTTTGGGAATGGTCAGCGGTGATATTAGTTCTGGTGCTGAAGGATATGTTACAACATTTGGTATCATATCCAACATGAATACTTTGGGTCTTTCAGGGGGAACAGCAATATGGCTGTCACCAACAGTATCGGGTGGATATACAACTACTAAACCAATTGCTCCAGAACACATAGTTTTAATTGGGTATGTGGTTAGAGTTTCTGATACTGTAGGTTCAATATTTGTAAACATTTCTAATGGTTGGGAAATTGATGAATTACACGATGTAAGAATAAGTGGCGCAACTGATGGTGATTTATTAATAAGAAGTACATATAGTGGAAGTCCTGTTTGGGTTAACTCAAAAACTTTGGGTGGAAATTATGTAATAACAGGTAATACTGTTGTTGGTGGTTCATTTACCGCAACAACAATATCAGCAACAACATACCAAAACTTACCTACAGATATTAGAACAACAGGTGGAACTTATAGTAATAACACATTCACGTTTACAAACAACACAGGGGGAACGTATTCTACGTTATTTAATACTGTAACTGGTTTAACGGTAAATGGTAATTTAACAATTACAGGAGACACAACATCACGAGAAGTATATGGAACAACCATTTCAGGAACAACAATATCAACACCAACAATAGTGTTGAGTGGTTCTAATCTTAGCTCTTCTTGGACATCATATACACCTGTTTGGACGGCAAGTGTCACTAATCCCGTAATTGGTAATGGAACAATAGAAGGATACTACAAATTAATTGGTAAAACATGTTTTGTTAGGGGTAATATTGTGATGGGTAGCTCAACAACATTTGGTTCAGGTGAATGGTATGTATCGATGCCGTTTACTGCAGCTAATGCGGATGCTATACTATTGACGGCCACGTTATTAGATAATGGTTCCGCTTGGTATAATGCTACTATGGTTGGGGCAAGAGCTGGATTTAACACTAAAGCTCCGATACAATATCAAACTACAGGTGGAACCGCTAACGATGTTAATTCAATCCAACCGTTTACTTGGACAAATACTGATAGATTTATTTGGAACGGAAGTTATGAGATAGCTTAAATGTTTATTTATATTTAATATTTCATAGTATTTAATTATGAAAATATTTGTACAAATCGCGTCGTATAGAGACCCCGAACTTTTACCCACAATTAGAGACTGTATTTCAAAAGCAAAACATCCCGAAAATTTAACATTTGGTATTTGTTGGCAACGAGATGAGAATGAATCAATGGAAGAATTTGCAAATGACCCAAGATTCAAAATCTTAGATTACCATTGGTCAAAGAGTAAAGGTTTATGTTGGGCTCGTTCAGAAATCCAAAAACTATGGAATGGTGAAGAATATACACTTCAATTAGATTCACATCATAGGTTTTTACAAGATTGGGATACCGAGTTAATTGAAATGATGAAATTAACAGGTTCAGAAAAACCAATCATCACATCATATGCAGGAATGTATAGACCAAGCGATAATCAACTATTAAATGTTGAACCATATAAAATGGTTGCATCAAACTTTACTCCAGGAGGAACAATTCTTTTTAGACCACATACAATTGAAAATTGGCAAACATTAGATAAACCAATTCCCGCAAGATTTGTCAGTGGGCATTTCTTTTTTACGATTGGAAAACATTGTGAAGAATATAAGTATGACCCAAACATTTATTTTGCTGGTGATGAAATTAGTCTTTCAATTCGTTCATTCACATTAGGTTATGATTTATTCCACCCACATAAAACCGTTGTATGGCATGAATATACAAGAGAAGGTAGAACAAAACATTGGACCGACTTTAATACAGAAAATTTAAGTACAGGGGTTGTTGAAAAACCTTGGTGGGAAATGGACAATGACTCAAAAAGAAGATTGAGACATATGTTACAAGAAGAAGATAACAATATTGATTTAGGTATTTATGGTCTTGGTGAAATAAGAACACATAGAGATTATGAATTATATGCAGGAATTAACTTTAAAGAAAGAATGTTACACCCGAGCACAATTAAAGGTGTAAATCCACCAATTAATGATGAAACTGAGTGGTATTTAAAACAAAAAGAAGTTTACGACTTAGAATTAGAAATTCCATATACCGAAAACTTTAAGTTTATTTATATCGGAGTGGAAGATGAAAATGGAGATGTTATTTACAGACATGATTTAACAACATATCAAGAAAAATTAAATGTAAAAATTGAAAGTTACGAAAAACCAAGAAAATGGGTTTATTGGGTTAACGACATAAACGGAGAATGGTCGACAAGACTAGATTATTTATTATGAATATAGGAGCATTTTATCAATCGGGTTATAAATTAGTTGCCTGTTATAAAGCATTAGAACAATTACGAAAAATTTATCCAAGTATACCCGTAGCGTTATATGAAGACGGTTCGGATATATTAAAACCAGTTGCAGAAAAATTCAATTGTGTTTATAAAAGAACAGATGTTTTAGGTCAAAACTTAAGACATTCAGGTAGACCTGTTGTTGGTCTCGAAAGTAATTTAGCATGGTTAAAAAGAATTTATGATGCTTGTACTACAACATTAAAAGATGTTGAATGGGTGATACATTATGAAGATGACGTATGGTGTAAAATGGAAATAACAAAACCACCAAAGCATGACATAGCGGGAGCTAATGGACCCGCATACACTGAAGGATTATACCAATATTTAAAAGATAGATTTAACGTAACAGACGAATCAAGAAACCATTGGTCACAATTGGGCTCTCTCCAAAGTTATGGTGGTTGTGGTGGAACAATTTTTAGAAGAGAGGCATTTATTGATGCTTACAACCGATTAGATGAAATTGATTGGGAAAAAATACAACAGTTAGATACAAGACCTATTGAATGGTCTGATGCGAGTTTATCATTTATAATGCAACATGCCGGATATACAAGTAGTATTTGGAATGATTGGGCACAATACGATAGTAAAAATCAAGGAAACTGGTTTGATAAAACGGGATGGAGTGTACCGATGGAAGAGCAACCTGACGTGGCTTTTATTCATTTATACAAACATTTTTACAATTATGAACCTGGAGACATAGATTTAGATTTATAAAATAAACTTTTGATTATTTATATATAAAGTTTAATCCTGAATGGCAGATGTAATTTTAAGTAGTTGTTGTTACAATATTGTATATAGTGCAACAAGTTGGGGTTTTAGTTCAACACCTGGCGGAGTATTCTCAGTTAGTGGTGATTCTAATTTACCTGATGGTTGTTATACAATAATAACAGGTGTTACCGCATCTACCATTAGTTTTGATGGTAATGCGCAAGGGGTAACAGGATGTACCGACCCATCCTGTTTAGACTGCTGCTCAAGTACATTATGTATTGACATTAATAATTCGACCTATAGTGGATATAGTGGAAATTACCAAATAAGAGGTGGTTATAACAGTTATCCTTATTGGTCGGGAGGTACGGGTAATGCGGGATTTATTTATTATAATGGAACATTTTGGTGTTTATCTGCAACTTTAGGTGGTAGTTGTCTATTCTTTGGTTCAAATCCAACATCATCATTATGTCCTGATTTAGATGAAACAATAATGTATACGGGTAGTTGCTCGACACCAACCCCACCTTTAGACCCATGTTCATCTTTGGACTTTGATGTTTTATTGGAATGTGATATAACAACACCAACCCCCACACCAACTCCAACACCAACCCCTACACCAACTCCTACACCAACACCTACCGCAAATATTTGTAGCGGATTTACGGCTAATATTACAATAGATACGGTTACACCGACACCAACTCCAACGCCGACCCCAACTCCAACACCTACACCGTCAATTACTACATCGGCGGATACGGTTACGTTTGTTGTTGATAGTGGTTTCTTTGAGTGTGGTAATATAAAAGAATTAAGGGATTGTAACACAGGTGAAATGTACTACATTAGTGGTCCATTATATATTTCAGGTACAAGTGCTTCTACAGTCACTACGACAGGTACAACGGTTTATGGTATTATAAATGGAAATACTGTATGTGCGACATATATCCAAAATAGTAATGGTAGTGCAAATGCTTATGTACAATACATAATAACAGCATACACTGGAAGTTGTTCGGTACTTTGTGTTACACCAACACCTACTCCTACAGCAACCCCTACACCTACACCAACTCCTACACCTACACCAACTCCAACACCTACATATGCGTTTGGAACTTTATTTGTCTTCACTTCATGTACATCTAATAGTATGATTACACAGACAGCATATCCACCGAACAACGTTTCAGTTGGTCAACTATTAAAAACAACAAGTGGTGATTGCTACACTTACGTTGGAAATTATATAAATTACGTTGCACCATCAGGATTTGTGGTGGCTAACATAAACGAGTTTACGGCAACTACTGCCACAACTTATACAGATTGTGTTGATTGTTTAACTGTGACACCAACTACTAATTCATACAATACATGGAATGGAAAAGGAGGGTTCTCCTTAAATTGCCCAGTATGTCAAATAACAGATTTTGGAAAAGGATTGACTTTCTATACGTCTAATTTAATTACCACATTAACAAGTGGTGTATGTATCTTCTCAGATATTGCATTAACTATACCTATTACTGAAGACTTCGTTCAATACGAAAATTATATTTACAGTGTAGGTAAAGATGGTATGTTAACACAAAATTGTAGAGTAAACGGAAATTGTAAGTAATATGTCAGTATTAGTAACTATAAATTCAATAACATCAGGTACCGCACCCTACGACATTTGGGTGTGTGATGATTGTAGCACAGGGGCTATTTGTCAGTATATCGCAACAACATCAACAGTACCCTATAGTTTTACTTTACCTACTGTGTTTGAAACATACCCCTCATATGTGATAAAACTCATAGATGATAATGGGTGTATATATTGTAACGAACAGTGTTACTATAAACAGTTTGAAGACGGAGATTGTTTTGAATTTATGAGCAACGAACCATACGAATTTGAATAAACATTGATATATATTAAATAAAAAATGGCAACTTTAACATCAAGGACATTAGCAAGTGGAGCAAGTTTAAATGACCTTATACACATTGTAATAACAGGTGACACTTCACAGAGTGCAAATGGTTCATCATATAAGGCGAACCTTAGTCAGTTATTACCTTTGTTTACTGGAAGTACAAATACTTTTGTAACGGGTGGTACTTACAATAACACTACAGGTAATGCTACATTTACTAATAATGCGGGTACTTCATTTACGGTGTCTGGATTTACAACAGGAACAACTCAGGTATTATTGACAGGGGGTACCTATAATAATACTACAGGTGTTGCAACTTTCACAAACTCAACAGGTGGTACTTTTACTGTTAGTGGTTTTACGACGGGAGCAACAAGTGGTACTGAAGTATTTGTTACAGGTGGTACGGTTAACTCTACGGGAGGAACAGCTACATTTACTAACACTACAGGTGGTACATTTACTATTACAGGTATGACAACACCATTTAGTGGTGGTTCAGGTAACTGTATTAACAGTTTATATACCGATAACATTTATGCTTGTAATAATGAAATTACTGTTTACCATAGAGTTCAATCAACAGGTTCAGATGCACAAAATACATTAAGTTTTGCTTGGGGGTCAAACAACTTAGCTTCGAATGATTATTCATTTGCTTTTGGTACTGGCACTACCGCTTCAGGTTATGCCTCACACGCTGAAGGTATTAATACTGTTTCGTCGGGATATGGTTCACACGCCGAAGGTGAAGGTACTATTGCGTCGGGAGCTAGGCCTTCACATGCTGAGGGGTTTTTCACTGTTGCAAGTGGGTCTTCATCACACGCTGAAGGGGCTCAAAGTACTGCTGGAGGGTCTTCATCACACGCTGAAGGTAATAATACGACTGCATCAGGGTCTGCATCACACGCTGAAGGTAATTTGAGTTTTGCCTCAGGACCTACGTCACATGCTGAGGGAGATTCAACAACAGCAGGAGGCCAAGCCTCACATAGTGAAGGTTATTCAACAAACGCATCGGGTGATTACTCACATGCTGAAGGTTACGGTAGTACATCACCTGGACCTTTTTCACACGCACAAAATAAATCAACCACGTCAAGAGGTTCAAGTTCATATGCTGGAGGAAACCAATCTGTAACAGATGGGCAAAATTCATTTGCTCACGGATTTATAAATTATGTGGGTGGAGAAAGCACTGCAGTTCTAGGTGGACAATACAATAATGTGTTAAGTGGTTCAACAAATAACAGTGGAATTTTCGGTGGAGAACGTAATGTCATATCAGGGGATACATCATATAGTGACCCCGCATATAATAGTGTGATTATAGGTGGTTCAGGAAATACTGTTACGTATCAAAATTCTTCAATAATTGCAAGTGAAAATTCTAAATTGACTGCTGACCACTCTGTCATATTAGGAGGGTCCAATATAACCGGAACGACAGCAAATACGGTATTTGTTCCAAATTTTGTTTTATATACTGCGTATACATACACACCAACCGGTACTACAGATTTACCAGGTGTTCCTGCAGGTACTATCACATGGGATAATAATTACTTCTATTATAAAGGAAGTACTGGATGGAGAAGAATAAGTGGAGCAACTTGGTAATATAATATGGGACTTTTAAGCGGTAATAGTTGTAATATAATAACATTGTTTCCTTTAGGGTTAGAGTGTAACTCAATAAATGCGTCAACACCGCAATCAAGTAATGGTGTTGTTACATTATACATAACAGGTGGAACACCACCATATAACGTTACGTGGAATACAGGAGCTCAAGGAACATTACTCACAAGTCTTACTCCTGGTGAATATACAGCAACTGTAGTTGACTATTATGGTGACTTTACCGGTACTACAACCTGTACTGTAGATTATGATAGTTTCTATTTAGAGCAATTTGAGGATTGTTCTAATAGTGGTACATATGCTTATTATTTAGCAAACTTAGTAAATCCTCAATTCAGTGCAAGTTCTGTTTACGAATTAACAACACAAGTTGGTTGTTGGACAAATAGTGGAACTACATTATATACAGGACAAACTTATATTAATAGTTTTGCAGATATACTATCAGGACCATATTCAGGTTGTTCAGAATGTTTACCACCAACACCACCGACACCTACATACCCTTCACAACTTTGTTTCCAACAAACACAAGGTACCACATTAACCCAAGTAGATTTTTCATCAGGTTCAACAATAAATGGATACCCATCATGGACAAGTATTACACCATCATATTTAATGTATTACAATACAGGTACTACAAGATGGGAAGTAAGTGGATACACTAATGGAACTGTTTATAGAATATCACCAACAATACCACCTACTGGAAGTTGGGTCATAACAGGACCAAGTGCATTTAACACTTCAATTAACGTTGTGACTGGTGCTTGTGGTAACCCACCACTTACACTTACAGTAAATGCTAATAACCCATTGTGTTCAACACAGGCTAATGGTTCTGTAACAATAGTAGGTAACGGAGGAGTACCTTCATACACGTACTCGTTAAATGGTGTTACATATCAAAACTCAAGTACATTCTTAAATTTAAATTCAGGGACATATACCGCTTACATTAAAGATTCTTTAGGTACAATAGCAACCCAAACGTTCACATTAACATCACAACAAAACTTCCAAAACTACAATGTTAATTTAGTTCTCACACAAGGAAATACGGTTTCTGTTGGTAATTCGTTTACTAAAACGTCAACTTGGTCAATAAGTGTTTCTCCAAGCCCACTTCCTGGTGGGGTTACTGTTAATATGAATTTATTATTTAATATTGGTTGGACTGGATATACGGCAACACCTACAATCGGACCAACAATAACTAATTCTATAACCACAAACAGTAATCCAAATACAACGGTTAGTTTGGTTTCAAGTGGTAATACCACAGGAACAACAATTTTAAGACCTGGTTGTGAAGGAGCATTTATTAATACAAGTGCAAGAACAACCACGTACTCAGTACAATTATCAACCAACGGGTTAGCTTCAGGTACTGTCGTACAATATATAAACACACCATGTGGTGAAATTAATGGATGTCCAAACAGTGGAGTTTTAAAAGATACATTATCATTACAGAACATAACGATTTCACCAAACCAATGTAGAAGTATTAGTAGTAACGTTGCACCACAAACAACGACACTAACGAAGACAGGTATTATTTGTGAAAGAGAATAAAAAAAGAAAAAAAGATATTTATAAAATATGTCTTACATAATTAAAAATACGGCAGCATTAATTAACACGTTAGTAACTGACGCGGGTAGAAAAAAAATATCACAAGGTAAATTTGATATTTCATATTTCCAAGTTGGAGATAGTGAGGTTTGTTATAACTGTGTTAATAACTTGGACCCGGTAAATTTGAATGTATTGATGCCACAATTTAATACTCAAAATTTGGCACCAGTACCACAAAAAAATAGAATGGAAATTAAATACCCAATCTATTTGGATTCAACATCAGGTAGTACGTTTGGTATTCCATTTGATGCATCGTATATTGATAGTGTATATAACTCTGCAGCACCAAGAGGATTCTTTACGGGTTCAACAGGGACACCGGTGACATATAGTGCTTATACTTCTTCGGCTTATACTATTAACCCAAATTTTGTTGTACAAAACACAGGTATTACATCAGGTACTGTAATAACTATTTCAGGAACATCAATCAACCCTAGTGTTTCTGGTACGGTAACACCTGGTATGTTTATGACATTATTTACTAATGGGAGTATATCTCCTATACAAAATTCAGGACCACTATTCACCTATTTAGTTGTTGGTGTAACTGGAGACACCTCTACAGGTGGTACAATCACAATTCAAGTTGATAGACAATTACCTAACTTAGGTACTATGGGTATTACAGGATTTTCACAGACACTATTCTACCCAAGTGGTATGACGGTATTATATGATACTGTAACCCCTGAACCGTTTTGGGCAAATGATGTGATTAATTTTGAAACAAATTGTGACGTTTCACAAAGAAATGTTAATGTTTGGAATATGAACATTCCATGGACTGAGTCACCTGCAGGTTTGTTTAGTAATGCTTACGAAGATTACAATTATTTTAAATCTACGGCTTATACAGGTTCTAAAGAATATTTTGGATATAATTCAAATACAGGTCAAGAGGATACCGATAGTACATTTTACTATAACTCTTTTTCTGAAAAAATTATTTTATCACCATCTGACCAAAAATCAATAGCTATCGTCCATTATACAAACCAAGCTATAGATAATTTCTATGGTGAAAAATTTGCACAAGAAGAATATGATGCAAATAATCCAGGTGGTACAGGTCAAGCAAGAAACTTTAAAGTAAGTATTCCGTGGTTAATGTGGCATAAAAATTCAGGAGCAACGATTGGTGAAGAATTTTATACAGACCCATCAGGATTTACAAGTTTGAATTTATTTGAACCACATTATATTGAATCTAAAAAAGACCCTAACTTTAATGAACCGGGTTTAAGATACTACCACCTATGGGATACACACCCAAATACTAACGGTTACCCTAATAGAGTTGGTAAAGTATTCCCTGACTACAAAATGATTATTTTTGATGACGATGAAATAGTTGCTGCGTTGAATTACAAATCAAATAGAAGTTGGACTTTACCGGCACCTAAGTTAGGATTAGTAACACCAAACACATTTAGTGGTGTATTAGGTGGGACGGCGGGATTAATAACTGGAAATACCGAAGTTTTACACCTTACTTACATTTTTACCAATACTGCTTTCACACAATCATTACACTGTAATTATTATTCAACAATTACGGGAAATGACCAAAGTTTATTACCGGGAGCTTCTGACGTATTGATTAGATTTGGAAACGAGTTCCCGTTCTTACAGAACACATATACATCACCAAGCGGATTTACCGCTACGGGGTTAAAATTAATTGCACAAAAAGTATCAACAGGTACAACAAGACCTGTTGCAACATCTTGGAAAGAAATTGATGTGACTTCACAGTTATCAGCAACAACCGTTGGTGGTTATATAAATGCAAGTGGTATGACTAATACTACTATACAACTTACTAAGTCGATGTATGATACAGCAAGTACATACAATTTAAGTAATTATTTAAATTTAGTTCCTCTTGGTTCTACAGGACTTACGTTAAACTTTGGAGGGGAATACTTCTTCTTTGGAAATATTCAAACTGATATCCAAGCGACTATTTATGTAATGAACTTCCTATGTAATTTAGGACAAACACAATTCTTTGATTCATCTAATCCGACATGGACAGGTAACAATCCTTATGTGACTGAAGTTGGACTTTACAATGCAGATAAAGAACTTATGGTTATATCTAAGATACAATCTCCTGAAAAACGTCAGGGAATACAACAGTATCCGATAAAGTTAGATTTTTAACCTTTTATGGCAGAAAAACATGATTTAAAGAACTCACCAAAAGTTCTTGGTTTAGACATTTCCACAAAAACAATTGGGTGGAGTTTATTTGATA
>JACCDO010392348.1_pt1 | contig 13286 bp, 8 predicted proteins | sample 7446101 | NCBI WGS metagenome assembly JACCDO01 (sample SAMN15323440, study PRJNA562643) | freshwater metagenome | isolation source: river surface water | place: USA:Blue River Watershed | collected 2017-08-16
CCTAACTACAAAGTAGTTCATTATTTACAAATAAATAAATGTTTCAATAATTTATGGAGCATGGAGATGGCTTCGGTAACTCGAACAGGTTTTCTTTTCATAATAATTTTTTCTAAATTTTTTTCAAGGTACATGAGACATTGAGTAACTAGATAAAGATGAGGTTTTGCACTAAATTTCACAATATTTGAATCTATAAGTGACACATCGATTACATAGTTGCTCTTTAGTGCGTTGATGCTCTCGCTTTTCAATCCCAGTGCGCATTCTAATGTTGGAATAAATGTATCTGGATTTAGTCTCTTCGTCAATGTCACAGCATACCTATAAGCTAGTTTGATCATTTTATAGCGATGACTAATATAAAATGCTTCATATATAGAGTCACTAGACATATTATCAACGGTTGACTCTAGTATTAGGTCATCGACCATGTGTGAAAATACTTCTTGCCACACATAGTACGAGCCAGTTAATACAATTCCCTCCGCTTCACCTGGCGTTGCTTTTTGTTTCTCCAGTAAGTCATTTAATAGTGCATACAGCTCTTTGCTATGTATTAATATGGCTGATGGTGTTGGGCATAACATCTTTACCATATGACCGTCGTTATTCACTAGTACAGTTGGTCCACCTCGTAAAATAACAGATAAGGCTTTGGTATCTCGATTACTTTTACTTGCTGTATCCGTTAGACTGAGTGGCTTTTGTAAAGCGTAACTATGTGATGTAAATAAGCTCATAATTGCTATAATATCAGACAATTCCGTTGGATCTTTGTACATATTTTCTAGAAGTTTCAGGAATAATTCACCATCAACACTGTTAGAAGGTACTGACACTGTCTGACTCGCTCGTTGCACATTACCACTCCATATTAAGGATCCTAACGACGGCAGTCTCGGTACCACACAAAGAATACTACAGAATATATTTGCTCTTAGTTTAGGGCTACCAGTGTGGACTAACGCACTCATTATTCGTGTGTGTACTGACTGTTGCGCATTTAAATTAATTGCTGTGTTTTGTAACAAATTGTTAGCACAGCTACGAATATAATTTTCGGGGAAAAGGGCGGTTGCTTGTGGTGCTGCTGTTCGTACTTGATATCCGCAAGCAATCATCTCAAGAAGCGGTACTAATCCTTGTTCAACGAGCGACGCCCACAATTCCTGATTATTGACATTCTCTGAACTAATATTTGCAATTTTAAGAAATGAATTCATGACTTCAAATGCCTTGTGCCGGCATAGTTGCTTACCATGCAACATGCCATAACACAAGTATTTTAGGAATCCGCTGCGACACAATTCATCAAATGCTCGCACTCGAGTAGTTGTACTCTTGCTTGATCGGCGATTCACGGAAGCTTTCTTGCTGTCTCTACTGTTTAGACTATCATTAGTGTCTTGTGAAGTGACTCCAGTCCGACTACTCTTGACAGAGCTAGTTGATTTAGTAGATTTTGTGCTCGCTACTGTTGCACGAGTCTTTCCACTGTTTAATATAGCTGTTTGCTCCTCCTTAATCCTGTTGTCTAGCGCAGTGATAGACTGTCTTATGATTTCTTGTTCCTCAACCAAATCTAACTCCAGTCGGCATGACAGTAGTGTTAAACATACGTATTGATATTGCCAGTGAGTAGAGTGTATCATATTACAACACTCATTCAATAAAATTACATTTCTGGCTAGCAAAGGAGCAGCTACCAACGCATCAACTAGCATATTCATTACTCGCATTAAGCACTTGTTGTACCAGTATTTTGCATTTGATTTCAAGTTAGGTGATTCCTTTTCTAGTTTATGGAAAAGTGATAATATTATTGTAACGTGGTCAGTATTTAAACTTATATCTTTGGATTTCATTAGAATTTCTACAACATCAAGCGTGTTATGTATTCTCACAATAATTGGATACATATAATACGCTTGTTCATCCCAATTACCTGAATATCTATCTAATAAGTAACTTATCTCTCTAGTTGCTAGATTCAACAAATGATCATAACAAGTTATTGTGTCTAAAAAGATAGGTACGTAGCATACAAACATGGCAATCATAAACCAACCTAATCCACTTTCACTTTCTGATTCTATTTGATCAAAATTAATAGTATAGTCTATTGCAATATCGATAATATCCTTATTTGATAAAAAGTTAATAATAATATTGTACTCCTCCTGTTTAAAATCGTTATGGAAGTTCAGCTTATTTATCATTGCTGTGGCTAGGTGTAAAACGGACTTAAAGAAACCACTATGCTTACGTAGTTCATTAATTGGCGCATGAGACAGAGCTTGTATCCACGATTCTCGTGTGACTGAGTTATTAATACATTGAATTATCCCATGAAGGACCTGGAAATAGGCATGGCATGACTCATGGTAGCGATGGGAGCGCAAAATGACAGAGCAAGTAGTGGCATCCATTAACAATTCACTACTCACATTGACATTACACACAACATCGCCCTGTCTTCACAGACATCTCGTTCTAAATTCGTTTTTTTCAAAAAATGAGAAAAAAATTCTAAAATTGGTACCGGTTTGGTACCGACATAAAATAGGCCTTTTAACGCTATATACATAAGATATATCGATAGCAAAGAGGGTCAAATGTATCTTGTTTCACATATCAATATTATCTTATCAAATCCTGATTTTACTGTCAAGATTCAGCGTCGGTTGCAGTACGGAACTATGGATTCGTACGTTCGCTAAAATTTACAAATATCCGGAAAATAAATGTTTGTCTTGTGCCTTTTTCTTTGCATAACTGCGGCTTTGGCATTTGAATTTCACGTGGATCCTGAGTGGACTGCATGGAAAGGCTGCATAAGTCATCATGAAGCGAAGGTACTGATGCAGGCCAAGCAGCAGTACTTGGTAGATCCAGCGGCAAGTACAGTGGCAATTAAAGCGTCAATTGATCTTAGCAAATCGATTGAAGAATTGTTAATAAATAGTGAAGGTGTGCATAATAAGAATAATGAACTATTGATAACTTGGCAAGAATTAGATGATATTTGCACTGAAAAAAGAAAGGGCTGTTATTCTATATATGATGATGGTACAAAACCCTTTTTAATATCGACGCTGTCTAAGTCAACTGGAATACCTGCGTCGTTAGTTGCGCCAATAGAAAAGCCAGGAGCTCCTACAATGGTCTTGGGTGGGTTCACTATGCATAGAATCATTAATACAACACCTTATGATGATACCATGGCTAAAATTGATGCCATACAAATATTCAAAGGTTCTAAGGTATTAGATACATGTTGTGGTCTTGGATATACTGCTATTGAAGCAGCAACTAGAGGAGGTGTTGTTACTACCGTGGAGTTTGATTCTGCTAGTTTAGAAATTTGTTGTCATAATCCTTGGTCAAAACAATTATTTGATAATTCACTACCTATAACTATAAAGTGTGGTGATTCTGCTGAAGTTATTAAGTCGATACCAGACCAATCGTATAATGTTATTGTGCACGACCCACCAGCTAGAGCCTTGACTCGGACCAATATATACGGGAGTACATTTTATGAAGATTGTCGGAGAGTTTTAACGAGTAATGGTCAGTTATTCCACTATATCGGAAATCCAGATAGTAAAGAGTCGGGTAGACTCTACGCTGGCATCACTAAACGGCTCCTGGAGGCTGGTTTTGGCAATGTGAGGAAGGCACCACGAGCATTTGGATTGGTTGCTTCTAATTAAGACTATATTGTAGTATTGTGAGAATTTGTTATTATGTAATTAACATTGTTTAGATGAATACAAAAATAACAGGACGTGCACCAAGGCGAAGTAACCAAGAATTAGTTTATTTGCGCTTGGTAAACGTCGTTTAATATTATTTGGTAAAAGTTGGTTCAAATGATGACGTGCGAGTACTAACCAAACTGGTAGTACAATGGCATCATGTTTCTTCGGCGTCCCTGCCGCGTAGTCCATACCGCCTTCTAAATCGTGATCATTATCGTTGAATAGCTGCCTTTCAACTCTCATATTTGACTGTGATGCCAATGTCTGCATATGAAACTGTTCTAATGTCTTTAATTCCTCTTCTAATCGGATTCGCTCGTCCTCCAACGCCTCGACTCGCTTATTAGACACATCTAACTGACTTCTACAATTTTCTTTCAGTATTTTCATTTCATCTGCTATAGTTAGCTTAGCTGCTTCTGCTACATTGGCTTGTCTATTAGCTGATTCTGCTTCTTGTCGCAACAAAGTTATTTGTTCTTTCAATGCTGTAATCTCTTGAATTGTATGACTTAACTGAGTATTTAAGTCTTTTATCATCTGCTCTTGCTTCGCAATAACATCTTCACTACTCTCCTCTTCATCGCTTCGCGCCACTGATACTTCCGTTGTATTTCCCGTGTTTAATCCTTTCTTTTCGTCATTCTGCAGGTCGGATAGCTCGTGTTGTAATTTGTCTATCGTAACTTGTGCTTGGTTATAAGCACTTTCAGCTTTTATGGCACGATTTTCAGCTTTTTCTAAACAACTTTTGAGCTCGTTTGCTGCTCCTTCCCACTCATTTTTCTCTCGCTGCACGACTGCTATTCGTTCATTTACTTTTTTTAAATTTTCTAAATCACGCTTTTTTTTTTCATTAAACTTATTTATTTCATCATCTGTGACTTGTAACCGTTTCTTTGCTTCTTCTAACTCGTCACTAACTCGTGCAAAGTTGGCTTCTAGCTCCAAATATGCTTTCTGTTGCGCCGTATTCTTGGAAATTGCCTCGGTTTTGGTGTTCAAATCTCTTGATTTGGCCTCTAATTGTTGTTTGAAATAGTTGACCTCTTCTACCAGCCCTTGCACCTGCTCCTTGGACTGAGTACTGGCTTCTTTGTACACCTTCATCTCTTCAGTAATAAGCCGAATTTTCTCTTTTAAGTTGTTATTATCACCTTGTGCCGTGTCCAATGTACCGCGAATGGTGGTGTTTTCTAGTATTTGGTGCTGTAAATTTCTCTCTAACTTGTCAACTATCTGTGCATGTTTGTTATCTTCAATGGCCTTGTCTTCATCTCGCCGTTGAAGCTCTGTTTTATACGTTTCTAAGTGAGCTAGCAATGTGTTATTCTCATTTTTTATTGCCTCAACTTCATGTGATTGACGATTACTTGCCTGTAGTTGTTGCAGCTCCTGTAGCTCTCTTTGGTACTCAGATGACTTTTCTTGCAGTGTCTTTATAGTGTTTTCTGCGTCTTTTAATTGCTTTGTCAACTTTTTAATAGCAACTTTTTCTTCGACAGACTTGCCCAGTGTCACAACAGCTTCCTGTAGCTCGGTAGAGAACAGACCCAACGTATTTTCAACATCCAACTTTAAGTTATCGCGCATCAATTTGACATCATTCAACTTCTCCTTGAGTGTAGCAATATCACTTACAGCCTCACTGTTAGTATCGCCGCTGGAAATATTTTCATCTGCAGCGATCGGAGTGTCTTTCAATGAGTTCGCACTAATTAGTTGTTCATTCTTTAGTTTCAATTCGCTTAGTTGCCGGGTCAATGCTTGTTCTTTGGACACGTAGACGGACTTTGCTTGCGCTAACTCTGCGGTTAACTGCTGTACCTGTGTCTCCCACTCCTGTGTATCATCAGCATGCTGCGCCATAGTTGCTTCCATAGTCTTGATACTACTTAGTGCACTACTTAGTTGACTCGCTAAATTATTGTTCTCCACTTGTAAAGCGGCCATAGAACTCCTGTGGCTATCCATTGCGCTTGTTGAAGAGTTAATTGATGCCATTAAGTCTTTTTGAGCTTTGTTATATTGTTCTTGTAATGATGCAATGGAGTTCTTCAGGTCATCACGTTCAGTAATAATAACTTGTAGTTCTGTGGTAACGCGATTACTGCTCTGCTCATGGTTTTGACACTGTCGCTGCAACGTGGCAACTTCTTGCTTGAGACGGTTAATCTCGTCATTTAAATTTTTATTTTTACTAGTTAAGGTAACGATTTCTTGATTTTTATCCGCAACTTCAGTTGACCCATCGTGATCTTGTGGAATATTATTTCGCTGCTTGCTTAATCTTGAATTAGACATTTGCAACTCTAATACCGTTGCATTTAATGCATTCTTCTCGTCAATGACTGAATTTAGTTCAGATTGTAACTCATTTACTACGTTGGATAATTTTACTTTTTCTGTTTTCAGTAATGACAATTCATTACGTAATGTAATCAATTCATTGTCGCGACCAACATTCTTTACTGTACTTTGACTGTTAATATTTGACCTAAAATTTGTTGTACTACTCATTTTGGTGGCAGATGGTGTAATTGAACTATTTCGTTGTTTTGATTTCTTGTTATCGTAAGACTCATCAAATTCCCATGAATCATCAGTTGTTACATTAGAACTCTGCTGCACAATACTCTCCATGGGAGGATTACTAGCATTATGGCTTCTGTTTTCTCCATAACTAACATTAGAGTCATCAACACCGTCAACGACGCTGTGATCATCACTCTCATTCTCATTTTTCAATGCTGTGACCTCGTTGTTGTCCAAGAAATCCTGTGCATTATCAATAGCACGCTCTGTCAACTCCTTGATATTCTTCAAAGCGTTCCACATTGCAGCAGGCGTATCCAAACAAAGTTCTTACGGGATGTTCCGTTTGTTTTCTTCTGGAAAATCTCGTCAAACAAATGAAATTTAAATACCGGTTATAGTGTATCACTTTTGAAATTTTATTAACGTGGCTTATAGAGGTTCGTGTCAACAGTCTGCTACTGGCTATTCATTTTCTTCTAATACCATCTGAAACTCGTAAATTATATTGTTGATTACAAAGTTAGAAGTTTTGTTTTGGATTACGTAATACTTGGTGGGTAGATGCTTCACTATTCAGCAATAGGATCAAGATTATACAAAATGAGACTAAATGTTTTAAAATTCTTGTACGTAACAGGATAATGTAGAAGCGTCTACTCATTATACTCAGAGATCTCAAGATCTTTTACCCGGAACCAAAAATTGCGATTGAACATCGATAACCAAGTTAAGTACGGTAACAAGAACATCTTGCTGCTACTATAAATGTCTTCGCTTACAGTTCCAGGTATGGGTTGGGCCTCGCGTGGTGTCTTTCAATTGGGAAAAGGGAAAACTCTAGCAATTCCTATGTCGGTGCATGCATCGGCAAGAGAGAAGCTTTGCTCCTTAATGTCCCAACGAGGTATCAGTACAGGTATAATATTGATAAAAGGTGGTGACGAGTCATATCAATATGATACTGATACTGAGAATATTTTCAGACAAGATTCTTGGTTTAATTATTTATTCGGTGCGAAAGAACCAGGATTATATGGTACTATTGATATAAGTAGTGGAAAATCAACTCTATTTATTCCGCGATTATCAGATGAATATGCCATCTGGTGTGGTGAAATATATCCTGCTTCATACTTTGTTGAAATGTATGGAGTTGATAGTGTTTTATATCTTGATGAAATGACAGAATATTTAAAATCAAAATTAAGTAATGAAGTACAATTACATGTAATGCATGGTACAAATAGTGATTCAGGATCAACAATTGAACCACCAAAATTCAAAGATTCTGAATTATTTTCTCAATATATGAATACTTCAATTCTATTCCATGCATTATCAACTGCTAGAGTAACAAAATCACCTAATGAGATTACCGCTATGAGATACTGTGCATATGTAGCAAGTAATGCTCATGTAAAAGTAATGCAATCAGCCAGTAGCTGCACTTCTGAATATGAATTAGAAGCAACATTTTTGTATGAAATATATAAAAATGGTGGTTGTCGAAAAGCTGCTTATACTTCAATTTGTGCATGTGGACCAAATGGTGCAGTATTACACTATGGTCATGCTGGTGCACCTAATGATCGACAACTAAAACCAACAGACATGGCTTTACTTGATATGGGGGCTGAATATCATGGTTATGTCTCAGATATTACTTGTTCATTTCCACTTTCAGGTAAATTTACAGATGATCAAGCAGCTATATATACAGGAGTATTAAATGCTCAAACTGCTGTATTAGCAGCGATGCGTCCTGGCTTTTCTTGGCCAGATTGTCATAAACTTGCTGAAAAGGAAATTATTAAAAATTTATCATCAATTGGAATATTAGTTAACGGTAGTGTAGATGAGTTAGCTTCAGCTGGTATGGGTGCAATATTTTTTCCTCATGGATTAGGGCATTTAATAGGTTGTGATACACACGATGTAGGAGGATACATAGAAGGAACACCATCTAGACATGCACAACCAGGATTAAAGAAGTTGAGAACTGCAAGAATATTAGAAGAAGGAATGGTTTTAACCAACGAACCTGGTTGCTACTTCATTGACGTGCTTCTGGATAGTGCTCTAAACAACCCAGAGACAGCGAAATATATTAATAATGATGTTTTGTCACGCTTTAGAAAGTTTGGCGGAGTGCGTTTAGAAGATGTGGTATTAGTAACGGCAGATGGGGCAGAAAATCTTACTACTTGCCCACGTACTATTACCGAGATCGAGAGTGTTATGGCTGGTGGTACATGGCCTCCAGCAAATGATGCAGCACCGCAACTAAAGCGAAGATGGGTCAAGCTATCTGCGGGCGGTTTAGGATTTGAAAATGTTTATTAATTTTTTAGATTTCTTTATTTACATGTCATACCTCCCTAGGTGTAGTGGAAGATTTTCAGTTATCATGTAACCGTCACAAAATACTATTATTAAATTTACTTCAAATTCTATTTTAAATTTACTTGAAATGATTGTGGGGCATGAGAATAACCTGGGAAATATCATATACATTGGAACAATCATATTACGGCATACATTACCTTCACCTATTTGTATATTTTGAATCTCAGTAGCTTCTCTATTAGGATTTCCATCTGTAATAACTGTTTCTACTCTTACAAGTTGCAACTCTAGTGATCTTATAGCTGCAGCAGACTCCTCAATGGTAAGCTCGCCAGTAAAGGGTTTGTTTATAGTGCAAAAGGATCGATGAATTTTACCAGATACTTTAAATTTTGGTATTGTTGATAAGATAGCAGGACTCACATTCTCTAAACTGTCTGGAGAAATATCAAATGTAACTGGTGTTGGATCCTTTGGTTTTGCAGAAGGTACTTCAACAATAAACTCTATTTCTCTATATAATGATTTCTTCATCATGCCTCTGTCACAACTTATTTGAATACTGTAAATGACTGAAACATAAACCCCATGGTATGACTCTATTAATGCCTGTCCATCTTTCGAGTCTAGTACAAATTCAAATGGTATTTCTGTTGATCCATCTGCAAACTTCCCTGCTACTGCAACCTCTTGTTGGAATGAGAATATTTGTAATGGTTTTCCAACCGATGAAATATCTGTGCCTAATCCAAGTCCTCTATTAGCAAGAGAAAGATGTACAACACCCTCTGCATTTAGTTGTACTCCCTTATGTGACCAACCATTTTTTGCATTAATAATTATTGTACCCTCAACTGTCTCGTTAAGATGATATACACGATCTAGTCGCTTCAACTTAACATCAATGGATGATGATTCTAGTCCACTCATGGCGCTCTTCACTTATCACTCGCTATCCACAACCAAAGTTAAACTCTTTGAAGGAAACAAATGAACCCAACTAATATAATTGATTTCAAGTATCCCCCGATTGGATATAATATGATCTAGGGAAACCCGGACGGTACTTCAGCTATTTCACTGTTTAGAACTAATACTTACTAAGAAGGAAATAAGTGAAAACTCAAAATTAACTTCGATTCTCATATAGTGAAACTGAAAGAACGATGCAAACTTTACGAAGCAGGTGTAATCCCTAAATGCGGATCAGCTATGCGGCCCCAAGTTGATACCTTTCTATTTTTTTAAATCGGGAGAAGAAGATGCAGTATCGTCAGAGCGATGCGGAATACTTGGAGTCATCTGAGCTGACGCACTATGTCAAGAACTTATTGCTTCATCTATATCCTAGTGCAAGTGGTGCGGTAAGCTCAACAGACCATATTTCATCTTGCATCAATTATTTCACGAAAGTTCAAAAATGTCATCATGTGCTTGGGGCAGACTATGTGTTTATAGGTAGTACAAGGCATAATCGTCGATCGTTTATATACTTAATTATAGATACATGCAAAACCATACCTCCTAATGAGGAGCTATCATCTACTGACTATCAACAATTATTACAAATGCTATGTCCAGATATACCAAATGAGTTAGTAAATTGTGCTGTTTTATCTATAGATCCTATTGAAGGATACAGCAATCCTGTTCGTTATCATCATCAAAATTTATGTGTTGCTGTATTTTTTCATATCATATATGAAAAATGGTTGAAATTAATTGAAGAATATTTTATTAAAGAAGGAAATTCCAATTATTTACAACTGATAAAACTAAGAATTTACGTTGATGAAGTTGCAAATGGTAATAATTTTATAGAAATTCCACCTACTCATGCTGTAGAGGCCGTTATAAATAATATATCAAAGGTGCAGCAAGAGATAACCTACACTAACTTTAGAAAAGAGCTATTTAAACATCCATATATTGCATCTGAAGTATGTAAAGTTCCTCCACATGCAGAGCCATTCCAAGATGTAACCAAGGAAGATGATGTAGCCAATAGTAATATTAATGTAGTACCAGACGTGACTAGTCAAACTCCTACTGATGGTATAAGTATCAGTGGAACATCCAATGATTATCTATCCCTTTAATTCTATGATAAATGCTGTACTTGTTGTAATTTATATATAAATAGTAATCGTGTTACTTTAATGCGATCCTTTTCATTTTGATTTCCTGTTGTTTCTGGGTCAATAAGGAAGTATTAGAACGATTTTGCTGGTTTTTTGAAACTTGATATTTACACCGAGCAACACTATCTATAAGTCCCCATATCCCATCATCATCCTCATCATAGTCAATTCCTTGAAATGCTAATACTTCATTTTTTTGAACATCACCTATTATGTCTTTCATCTGCACAATTGCTAACTCAGGACGCCAAGGTTTTATTTCTACTTGTGGAGGAGGAGGGGGGATAAATATACGCTTCTCTGGTATCAAGAGTATATCTTTATAACTTGGTTTACCAATTCCGTTTATGTTTGAGTTAATTTCAATTGTAGACAATGATGTGACGACTTCATTTACTTCTTCTTCCTCGTAATAATCATAATTCTCATCGTACTCCTCGTCTTCGTAATATTCATCATCGTCGTCATAATAGTCGTCAACGTCATTCATGACCGAATTTTATTTTAAATATGTATGGTTGATATTTTAGACTTGGTTGATATTAATACTAGCAAGTGACGATGGAAACGGGAATTTCATCTCTGAAATTTCTCCGGCCTTGACCGGTAATTGACTCTTTTTTATTCACGTGATAAGTTACTGTATGGTATATAATCGCATGTAACTAGCGGGTGCTACTGACTTTCTTTGTCGTACTTTGGTGACTTCATCATTCTTCTTTTTCTCCGCGTAGAAATTCGCCGGTACTCAAAGTAAAAATCGGGAAAATAATTTTAATCTCTGTAGCATGACCTTGATTTAGCTGTTGCTATATAGCCTTTTGTTAATCATGGCGTGTATTTGGTTACATTTGCTACTGTTTTTTCCCTTGTTAGCATGGTGCCATCGTCAGAATATTGCGTGTTCAGATCCTGATGTTACATCAACTAGTAAGAACAAGGATCGTAAATTTTTACTGCTTGGTAGTGAAGGGGGTGAAGGTGCTGGATTGGGTAATTTATTGATTTTTTATCCTTCTGCATTCTGGTTTGCATCATTTACTAATCGTAATATTATTATTGCTGACGGTAGTGTTATTGGTGAAATGTGTCGTATTATAAAATGTGGATTTCCATTTGCATCTGAAATTGCTCTAGCATTTCCTGAATTGTTTAAGGAAGATAAAACATTGAAACATGTAGAAGATATTAAGCATACGGATATGTTGGCATACATGGATGGATCTAAAAATATAACAGCCAATGTTGTACGAGGTTGGGGATATCAAGCTATGAGTGATTGGTGGGTATATTTTAATACTACAGTACATTGTGTACATAGAATAACAGGCTGTGACTTGGGTGATATACCTTGTGGTGATAGACATGCATATCAACGATTAATACGAGGTCCATTTCAAGAAAGCTTGACTCAAAAGGAAGAGAAACGTATATCAGGTGTACCTAATCATATCAAACACGCAATATTATCGCTACCACACTCCTACGCACCAAGATTAGATGCTGCTATTCATATTCGGACTCAATTTTCTCATTTTGAAAATCAGGCTGATATAAACGATGTTCATTACAAGAAAGAAGTTTCAGACTGGCTCAACTCAAGTGAATGTGCCACTGTTTTTAAAAGTATAGAAGAAAAATTAGTAGAAGAGATAACAGCTGTTAGACTTAATGACGGCAATGCAACGAACGACCAGGATCCTATCTATGTATATCTGGCTTCGGATAATGAAGAAGTTAAAGATGCATTCATAAGTCTGCTTGAAAAGCGGCATGGTGCTGATAACACTATTGATCCTGGTCATTTGGCTATCAATGTGATGCGGGTTGATAGCGCTGGTATATTTCATGTAAAAAATTTAAAGAAAATGCAAAAATTAAGTAATAATGAAGGAATATTAGACTTGATATTCGATTGGTACGCACTTACCCTCGCTAACCTGGTCTTTGCGTGGCGTAAGGGAGGAACGAACCAAATTAGCACCTTTGTGCACTCAGCGCAACGTGTTAGTGGAACGACAGATAGAAGCGATGTAAGGGGTCCCATCGGTCATGGTATAGGCACGAAAGGTATGCAACTAATACAAAATAAACGAGGGAATTATTATTGGGATCACTTTTGGGCATACACTTTCCTGGAAGATTATCAAATCAAACGACGCGCATAAAATGTATGTATATGATGTTTACTTGTATGTATTCTATGCTAATATAGTATTTGGAAGGATGTAGCTACATAATCTTACTACTTTGCTAACGATCGCACTCACTATTGGAAGCTTTGTTTTGGATTACACACAGACAATGAATATAGTGTAGTTTGAACTGGTTATAAAAGTCACGCGCTCTTTCATTCTTACTGTTGGTAAGTCCAGAGCCTTGGGTGTGGTCCACCGTGAGGCACTCTTAATCCCTTTTTTTTTTGCTTTCACTTTTTCGATAAAGTTACCAAATAAGTTTTGCAAAAAATGAAGCTTTTATTGCTTCTATTGCC
>JACCDO010110062.1_pt1 | contig 13285 bp, 12 predicted proteins | sample 7446101 | NCBI WGS metagenome assembly JACCDO01 (sample SAMN15323440, study PRJNA562643) | freshwater metagenome | isolation source: river surface water | place: USA:Blue River Watershed | collected 2017-08-16
AATTTAGAAGTACCACGAGGTAAAGTTACTAATTTATAACGCATAATCTGTGATTCATCTGGGAATGCTTCAAGCATAGGCATAGCTTCAATAGCTTCCCCATAATATGCAGATCCAGATGGATGGGATGGATTATATAAAGTATAATCGATTTCATCATCTGCTAATGCAAATTGAGTAATTTGAAATGAACCATCATTTCTTGCTAACAATTCACGTCCTTTTTTAGTTAATATAGCATCTACGGTTACTGTAGAGTTATTTAAAATTGCCATAATTTATCTGTTATTTTGGTATAAATATATATATTTTTAAATTTTTTAATTAAAACGTACCTCCAATATCAGATGATCCAATATCAATTAATTTTTGATTTACTTCTTTAGTTATGGTATCTATATTAGCTAATATATCAGGGTGTATATTACTTGGAATTATAAATCCTAAAGATGTTGCACCTGGTTTTTTATCAAATGATAATATTAGATTATTTTCATCTGGTTTCTGGCTTAATATTACAAATTTATTAATTGTACTACTAGTATAAGTAGGAGTGGTTAAAGCACTAGGTAATTCAGTTGATAAAGTAATATAAACTTTATTATCTACTTTAGATTTAAATGCAGAAGCTATATTACCTTCTAAATAATTATTACTACCATAGTACAGTAATATAACATCTCCAGATTTAAGAGAAAAAGTATAATCAACATCTCCGTATCTTTTGTATAAACTATTTACAAAATTACTTCCACTAGGCAAATACTGATAATCTAAGAAGTAACTTAATTCTTGACTTAAAACTAAAGTATTATTACGTATTGTTCCTATATTTGTAGAACCGGAAATATATGGAGTAACAGTATTTACAGCATATGGATTACTTCCAATTTGGTTTGAAATAATTTCATTACTTAAATATCCAAATCCAGTTTCAGATGAATATCTTTCGAGAGATGCTGTAAAATTGTTAGTGCTAAAGTTTTCTGCTTTGAATTCAAATCCAATTTTATCAGTAAGTGTAAAAGATTGTTCAGGAGTAGTTATATCAAAGTATAAGAAACTGCTTAAACTAGGTTGGGGAAGTGTATATAATCTTCTATTTAAAGAAGGTAAAATCCACACATCAGTACAACCGTCTTTTAATGTGTTTATAGTTGTATAATAATCATCAATTACATAAAGCGTAGCAGAAGTAAAAAATCTACAATCTGAAGTAACACCTGGGGCTGCTTGTACGGCACGTAAAGTAGTATTAATAGGAAGAGTTTCTACATAATTATTACTTCCGTCATAAACTTTAACTGCGGTGTCTAGGACAATAGTAGTATCTAATTTTTTAGCAAATCCCCAATCAGTTCGGCGTACTGAAGTATTTCCAGAAGCATAAGATACAGATTGAGAAGCTAATGTTGTAGAAGCTCCTACACTAGGGATTTTATTAATATTAAATCTAAAATTTCCAGTTTGGTTATTACTTTGAAATTGTAGTTTTACTATGAATTTAGCGTTAAATGTTTGAGTTCCTGTATCTTGAATACTATAAGTAGAAAAAGTATTTGAACCATTATCCAAATAAAATTCATTACCATCAGAATATAAAATATTAGCCTCATCTACATTTTTGTTAAAGGCTGAAAATATATTTCCTGAATTAATAGGGTACAAATTAGTAGAACTTCCACTTATAAATCCTCCTTCTAATTCAATTCTAAATTTTTTAGATAATGTCTGTCCACTAAAGTTAAAATATAATTTATCATCACTATTTTCTACTCCAGAATATAATATAGGGAAATAAGAATACCCACTATTGTAAATATTTTTAATTCCATCTGTTGCTCGTTGATCTGAGTATTTTTGAGGAGCAAATTGGGTAACAGTTAACGTATCACCTATTTTAAATGTATTTTGAATCTCATGCCAACGTTTATTTTTTCTATTTAGTTCTGTTAGATTACCATTTTCATCTACAAGATATTTTATAGTAACATTATTCCGTTGTGGGAATTCAAATAACTCATTTTTTTGTATTTGAGTAAATAAACCTAATTTTCTAGTATTATGATCAATTACTGCTGTTTTACCATAAGATATATCGCCGTTGTAAGTAGAAGATGCTGAGCTATAATTATTATATGTTAAACTTGATAATCTAGTTCCATCATAACGTGAATTTTGAAATCCTTTTAATGATAAATTACTTTCTTGTAATTCTGCACTTGATGAATATTCATTAACACTTGATAAAACTTGTTGATTTGATATAGAATATAATTTTTCAAGTTTTTGTCTTGAAACAGAAGTAACGCTTGAAGATATATTATTTAATGTTATATTAAAATCAGTATGTTCAAATTGATTTATATTAACAGATTCAGTAGGATGTAAATAAACATTAGGATTTGAATTTTCAAATACATCATTTATATTAGCATAAGAACCTGTAAACTCCCCAGTATAGAATGAAGATTTATTTCCTTGTATCTTATTATAATAATAATCATTATCTTCAGAAATAATAGGTGCATTATATTCTGCATCGTAAACTATTTCTTCAGTTACTTTAGGTTTATATGATTTTATTTTATTACGTTCAAGTACAGGAGATTTTATTGTTATACCTGTTAAAGTATTTGCTCTAGCAGGAACAAAATCTTTTAACATTTTAAATAAACTATTATCAAAATATTTTACTAATTCAATAAATCCTTTATAGTCTAATTTTTGAGCGCTACCTGATACTGCAGAACTAGCAGATATGAAAGTATCACGGAATGTATTTAATGAATCATAAGATGATGATTCCATTAATCTTGGATCACCAATATACTCATCCAATGAAAAAGTTGGATGAGCTACAGCAACAGAAGCTGATAGTCTAAAGTTTAATTGATTTTGAGGACTAAAAGACAAATCAACAAAATGCAAATCAGTTGAAGTAAATTCATTTGATGATGTTAGTGGATTTTGTAAAGATATAAATGGAGATAAAACACTACCAGTAATAGTATTATTTTGGATAGTTATTTTATCATTATCATATCCTTTTAATTTATTTGTTTTAGTTGAACCCCCAAATTCTTTTGGTTGAAAAATACTACTTGTAATTCCAAATGTAGTAATTAAATTTTGTAATCCAGCAGATGTACCTTTTGTTTTAGATAATAAAGGAATATTATGATATATCCTTTTATATAATTCTGCTAATTGATCTTTTTTAGGGATATTATTTAAATAACTACTAGTTACAGAAAAATCATCAATAAATAATGTACTACCACTATTTACCCCTCCAATGTAGTTATCAAACTCATCATCTCCTTTACTATTATATAATTTAACACCTAAAGATTTTAAAGCATCATAGACGATATCTTTCGAAACACCTTTTTCTAAATTGTTATCTGCATTATATAATTCATTAATTGATGTTATATAGATCCATATATTATCAAAATAATGACCAATCATATCTATAAAATCATAATATGGTTGGTAGTTTGTTGGGTCATTTTTAATATAAGTAGGAATTATATTATATAGACGATCTAAATTTTCTTCATCATAATTAATTGCAGAACTAGTATAAGCACTATACCATGTATTAGCTGATGATGTAGTTGATAAAGTATATGGTCTTACTGTAGATGTTTTTGGCCAAGCATATGAACTCGATTCAAAATACATATAAGATTCAAACCCATCAAAATTAGTTATAATATCATTTATTTTTAACTTAATAGATGAGGTTTGTTCATTTTTTAACACATTAGTAGAACCAACAATAATATTAATATCATTATTGTAATTCTCAATTTGTTTTACTTTACTATAAAATATTTCTAAACGTTTTTTAGCAGAACTAAAATGAATAAAATTTTCGAATGAAGTATAATCAATATTTAAATCATACGAATTATTATTCATATAATTTAATACTTTATGATATGAAGAACCAGTTAATGAAGATACTAATGAATTATAATTTTCATATTTTGTTCCTATATTTTGTTTAATATCTATATCAATATCAAAATTAGGTCCACGTAATTGAGGAACTGGGGGAGGTAATACAGATGCATCTAAGTTAATATTAAATACATAAGGTTCAATAATTTCTTCTGTAATCCATCCATTTTCTTTATCTTGGATATCAATAGAAAGTGGTTCATATAATTTCAATAATAATGTTTGAGATCCAGTATCTACAGCAGCATTAATTATTAAAAACTGTCTATTATCAGATAAATTAAATATATAATATTTTGTATCAGATTCTGATTCAATATCTTGGATTAATTTCTCAGCAAGAGATTGTAAATTATCAGATGATATTGATGTTGAATTTAATCTAATTTCTGTTCTATCAGATGATATTTCAGAAATAAATAATTCAGCTAATTCTGAATTTGATATGTAAGATTTTTGGAAATTATATTGAGTTATAAATTCACCCGAAATATAATTTAAATTTTGTAAATCCTGAATAGGATCTATTTCAATTATTGGTAGTTTGTTATCTAAAGTAGCTCCTACATCAGAAGGTAATTTAAAACTTTTATAATTATAATCAAAAGATATTAAATTGTTAGAAATATCATAAACAAATAATTCAATATAATCATTTTCAAATCCAAAATATTGATCTCTTACTTCAGGAGATAATAAATTTAGATCTTCATTACTAATTCTAGTTACACGACTAGTATTATTAACATTTCCAACTATTCTGATATTATTTGCCATTATTTTTTAACTGTATCTAATAATGTTTTATTTACATTTAGTAATTCGCTTCTTAATGAAGTAATTTCATCTAATAAAGCTTGAATATCTGTTCCTTCATTAATACTAACTCCTAAATATTCTGCGGTTTGATTTAGTATAAAACGATGAGATTGAATTTCTCCTTCTTTTGGGATTTGAAAAAATAAATTTTCATATAATTGAAAAAAATCATCAACAGTAAATACTTCTTCAACAGTTCCACTATCACTTAGTAGTTGTTTAAATCTATTATCTACTACTTTATCAAAATTTTCTTTACTAAATATATTTTTTTCAAACTTAATATTTTCAGCCATTACCTTATAACTTTAAAATAATTATTATCTTCTAATACTACTGTACTTCCACTTATTACTCATTTAATTAATATTTGATAATATCTTTCAGGTTGTAAACCATTCATATATAAATCAAAATAATTACCATTTAAATCAGCAGATAATTTAGTAAATGTAGTATCAAAATCAATTACAAATTCTTCAGTTTTAATATCTTTTATAGCATAATAAGAAGAAGTAGGTAATAATTTAGAATTTAAATATAATGAAGAAGTTTGAAATGTCCTAGTTGGGTAACGATCCCTTACATTTACTCTAAAACGATTAATTGAATCTTCTTGATATTCTTTTTTATTATTGGATAAAGATATAACTATATTATCTGACTGAACTGTTGTTAATGAACCTGTAGAATATGTAAAATCATTCCATCTAAATTCTAAACATGGAGGATAAATAGTATGAGTATCAGTTGAAAAATATTTAGTTTCAAATGGTGAACCTGTGGTAAATTCTAAAGAAGAAGAATGTTTAATTATAAATCCATCTTGATAATAACTAGAACTAATAGCATTAGTTACATCTAATTCAATGTCTTTATTAGTAGTATAAGTAAATGATTGAGTAGCAATTAAATTACTTCCAGTATACCAACTTCCTCCTCCAGTATTAGTTCCGTTATATGCATTAGTAGCATTAGTTGTTAATGATATAAATGCACTACCACTTAATGTATCTCTATACTTCCAACTAACACCATCTGTAGTAGAAGGGACATTAGCCGCACGACCAACACCCATATTCCAAGAACCAGATATTGGATGACAATATATAGTATAATCTAAAGGAATTTCTGAAGCATTAGCTAGGTATAATTTTAAATATGCTTTATAATTTTTTAAACCTATTTTATTAGTTAATAAATCAGATATTTCATTATTAGAAAATGATATTAAAGCTCTAGAAACTTCTCCAGTTTCTTCTATTGATTTATATAAGCTTATGTCTAATATTTCATCCAATCCAGCATTTTTAGTAGGATATTGTGAATATATAGAAGCGTCTTTTGTGGGAAATAATTTATATACTGCCATTATTAATATGTAATTATTCTACCGTTAATATCATTATCAGGGAAACGGATTTCAAATATGCTAGGATCTATTGATGGATATAAAATACCATTTCTAGTTGCAGCATGAATATCATACCCATATGGAGAATAATCTCCACCTTGTTTGTTTATAATTTCAATTTTTGGAACCGATCTAACACCAGGAATTTGTAATAAAAGTGCATTAATTTCGGATAATATAATAGGTTGATTTATTTGCCACGAGTCTATTAAAAAATATGTTTTAAGTGAAGATATACACGTTGATAATAATTCTTTATTATTGTAACTTGGGTCTGAATTAATTTCAAAGTTAACTCCTATATTAATATAAAATGCATTCTTAATATTAATAGCATCTGTAATCATGCGATATTCATTAAGATATGTTTTTAAATTTGATTTTAATGTATTATTAGCATTAACTAATTTTTTATTCAAATCATACCCTAAAACATATAAATCTAAACTTAATGGATTTTCACTTAATAAATTACCAGTTGAGTTGAATGTTTCTTGTGTTATATAAGCCTTAGCAACACTTCCATATCTTGAAGGTAAACTTAAAGCTCGTACAATATAATCTTCTTTAGTTACTGCTCGGTTTTGTGAAGTATATGCGTTTAATGTATTTAAACGAATTTCTTCTACAGTATCACCACTTCTACCTCCAGTTGATGGGGATGGATTATTTACTAATAAATTGTTTACAATTAAAGTTTTAATATTAGTATCTGATGGGCTATATTTGAACCAACTATTTGCGTTTGAAATATCAATTTTAGTTATCGAATTAGCTGGTAAGTTAGATTCAACACCTCCTCCTACTAGATATTTTACATGAAGATTTGAAGAAGGAGCTATACCATAATTTTTAGTATAAAATATTGAAGCTTTATTATAATCATCTATTCTATCAGATACACTTGGAACTAATCCTAATTGAATATTATCAGGACTAGGAACAATTTGAATATCAGTTTGATTTGAAATACCTGATCCGAATTGTAACTCAATAGATGAAGTATTTCTAAGTCTAGTAACAAAACGTTTTGGTACTCGTTGTAAATTAATTAAATAATCAATTCCATCACTTCCGGATGTGGGATTTGATGTTGGTGTAAATATTGTTTCTTGTGCTAAATAAGGAACTTCATACCATCTATTCCCATCTGAGCCTGTAACTTCTAATATTTGTAAGATATTAGAATCTTCTATAATAGCAGAATTAAATTTAATAGGAGAAGAAAATGAAAGTGTTGTTTCTTTTATTTCAGCTGATATAACAGATACTGATTTTTTAATTAAAAAATAATCACTATTATAATATGTTATTAAAGCAGAGGACGTTTGAGAAAAATCAACATCATCTGTTGTTATAAATTTAGTAAAACTAGTATTATCAGTTAATACAGTATTTGCAGGAATAACTAATGAATAATCTAAATTAGGAGAACCTCCATTTGAAGGAACTAATTGATATAAATCAACATCAGTAGTAGAAGCATATGATGATTTTGGACGATACCCAAATGAATAAGCTAAATTATATAAACTTTCTTGTTCTTTAGCTAAATTTAAAAAGTTTTCTTGAATTTGAGCATCAATATAAAATGAAGAAACATCACCAACATACGACGCCATTTCAATAAACATATTTCCTGGAGATGCTTCTGAAAAATCATTGTATGTATTAGGAAAATATGTTTTAGCAAACTCTTGTAAAGATGTTTTAAAATCACTAAATGATTTGTTTATATATTTTATATTTTTATCTTCCTTTATCATTTTAATGTAGAAAAGTCTATTATAATTTTATCTTTATTACCTGAGATTTTTAATTTGTATTCTATTACAACATATAATGTATTATTATCAATATCAGGGGTTATTTCAATATTTGTTAATATAACTTCAGGGATATATATTCCAACATTATCTATTATTTGAGTTTGAATTTTTCTAATTAAATCGTTTGTTATAGGCTCAAATAATAATCTAGGTAGATCAGCACCAAATTCGGGATTTAATACTCTTTCTCCTTTATATGTTAATAACAAATTAATTAAATTAGATTTAATTTGTGCTTGAGTTGAATATGTTTTATTAAAAACTCCACCCCCATTAAAAGGAAGACCTATTCCTACAGCTTTATTTTTATCTAGATCTCTAGGATCTATTCGAGTGACTACAGGAATTGGCATAATTATTCGTTATATTGTCTCATTGCCGCTAAATCTTGAGGAGTCATAGTAGCAGCAGTTTCTGCTATTATGTCCAAATATGGATTACCTGTTGAGGCGGTTTGAGGTTTAGAATATATAGGTTGAGATGGAGGAGTTAATCCCATTGAAGCAGCTAAGTTTTGTCTATATGCTACCATATCTACATCTTGAGTTGTAAAACTCATTGTTTTATTTTCTTGTATTGGAGTAGGTTTAACCTGTGATAATTCTTCTCTTAGAACTTCACGAACAGCTTCTTTAATAAGTTTTTTAAATACGTCTACTTTCATGATTATAAATATTAAGCTACAAGACCCTCTTGGTCAATTGTTAATTTTAATTCTTCAATTAATATTTCAGGATTTAAAGTATAAGAATTTGAACTTCTTAATACTTCATTACCATCTAGGTTAACAGCAACAGCATAATTTGGATATATAGGTTGAGAAGGACCTTCTCCTGGTTGTGATGGAGGGTTAATTTGTTGAGTTTTATCAACTTTAATAAAGAATTTAAATCCTTTATAATCAAATCCACTTAAATAACCTAAAGGAATAGTATTATTTCCATCAGTAGATGAAATTAAATTTGGTATTTGTTCTAAATCACTTTCTAATATTCTATCTAATGCTAATAATCTATTTTTTTGAAAAGTTAAATCATCTTTTAATTTATTTATTAATATTAAAGAAACTTGAATTAAAGGACTAATTTTAATTAATAAATTTTGAATTTTTAATAATATTTTATTTAATATTAAAGTAAAAGGAAAAAACGATAAAATTTCAATTACTGCAGATAAAATTAAAGTTAATGTATTTAAAATTTGAATAATTTGCTCTATATTTTTTAAAAATCTTTCATTTTGATCTATAACACTAACTGCTATATTTCTTTTTATTTTTGCTGCGTTAAGATCAGCAGATGTTTTAATATTAGATATTATTTCATTAGTATCATCAACTAGTTTTTCAATTTTAGTATTACGAACAGCAATATTTTCTAAAATAATAGTAGTAATAAAAGCAATAGCTTCTACTATATCACTAAAAGATGGTTTTCTCCTTGTTTTATTTTTTTGTTCGTATAGTTGTTCTTTAAATTTAACTTTTAAATTTTCTGTTTTTAATTTCGCAATCTTAATATCTTCTTCAGAGATATTTTCTTCTTTATCTTGTTGGGCTTTTAATTCATCTATTTGTTGATTATATAATTCAATTTGTTTGTTAATCTTCTTATCTAATTCTGTAAGTAATTTATCTCTATCTTCATCTTTAATATAGGGATTATTTCTTATCTTATTACGTAAGAAAGGTGCTGTAATTTTTATTTCCCTAATTTTAATTTTTAAATCAAACTGTTCTTTTTTAAGTTTACGAATTTTAGCTTTATTAGCATATTTTGATTTTGCTTTCTTAGATGCTTTAGTTGCTCTAGCTCCTACAGCCGCAATAGATTTAGATTTTAAATCTGCAATAGATTTAGTATCATTATCATTATTAATTTGTGGAGTTTCTTGTGTGTTCTCGGCCATTATTTAGCTATAAAAACAGTTTCTGAATATATATTATTTAAATTCCCACGTAGTGTATCTAATTTTCCCATTAATGTAGCTGCGTGAGTATTTAGTGCTGTTGATGGATAAATATTCTTTGCATCCGAAGCAAAATTATTTAATATTTCTAATAATTTAGATAATAGTTCAACTGTTGCCGTTCCTAATAAAGCAGGTTCAGTTGATGTTTTATTATCAGAATTTAATCCTAAATATATTTTTGGACTATTTAATAATATACTATTACTTGCATTTAAATGAATAATTTGATTAGATCCTAATTCAATATTAGTATTTGCATGAAGCATTATTTCATCTCTTCTCGAATTTAAAGTAATTCGATCAGATGATAATATAATTTGATTATTTGAATATTTTTGTGGATTTACAGGAGAAGTTTTTGGATTTTCATCAATTAATTTAGATACATTTAAAGGAATTAGTTGAGAAGTAGTTAAATAAATAGATGAAGCATCATTATTTATATCTTCAACATATGGTTTAACTGATTTTTTTGAGAATTTATATCCATTAACTAATAAAGTAATCGGATCCCCATTATCACCAACTACAGACCAAAAATTTTCAGTTTCATTAAACTTTAAAGTACTACTTAAACGTAATCCTTGTCCCCATCTGCCATATATTATATGATCTCCTTCAAAAGGAAGTAAAGAATTAATTGTTTCTTTTTCTTCAACTGTATTTCCTAATCTAATAGTATTAAATCTATCAACATTAAAAACAGTTTGAGAATTATGATGTATGTTATTAAATAACTTAATTGGAGTTAAATAATACATTTGTTTCTTATCAGTTACATCAGAAGAATCATATGATGGAAGTTCAAGTAAAGTTACTAATTCTTCAATAAACGGAATATATGAATTAAAAGGAAATAAAGGTTTAGCAAAATTTAATTTTCTTAATGACTCATCATTAATATCTGTTGGGATTGGTTCTTTTGGTGAAATATAATATACATTTCCTATATTAGACCAATCATTATAAAATCCGGGGGATTTTGAGTCAATAACAATGTGAAATACTCTTCCAACAATAGAAGATTGAGAATTATTCCCTCCTACGGTACTTAAAGTATTAAATAAAACACCTTGATTATTCCTTATTACTGTCATTTACTATTACTGGTTTATTTACATCATCGCTAATTTTTTGAACTTCTCCTCTCAATTGTTCTAATTCAGCATCACTTAAAAAATCACCATCTCCATTCCCTCCAGAATTAGCCATAGCACGTTGTACAATACCTGCCATTTTGATTAATGAATCATCATTTTTAACAGACACATCAAGATATTCTTTAATTAAAGGAACAACCATTAAAGCCGACTGTGTGTCGGCTACTAAAGGTTTAAGACTCGTAATTAAATCTTTTATCTGTTTTTCCTTTTCTCGTGAATTATCGTATATATTTTTTAAAAGATCGGAAAAGGATTTATTACCAAATATTTTTTGTTCAAAATCCATAATATTTATTTTATTATAAATATATTTTTTTAGATTTTTACAAATCCTGTTTCATAATATTCGTCATATAGATTGTAATATACTTTTTTTAATACTTTTATCACTTTAGTTATCTGAAAAGTATCAACATCTATCATTTCACGAATGTAAATGTAAATGGCTTTTTTATTAAAAATTTCTAAATTTTCTTTTTTACGAAATAATTCTAAAATAACATCAGCTGTTTTTTGATCTTGAACTCTTGGAAAAAATTTTTCAAGATGAACATCCATATAACGAACAAAATAAGAAATAAAATCATTTAAATCAGCATCATTATTAGATTCACGAACTAAATCTTCAACAATTATTTTATCTTCATCTACTTCTTCTAAATCACCTTTACCTTTAATTTTTTTATAATTTTTTTCATTATAAATAATTAAATAGCGTTTAGCAATAGTTCCAAAATAAGAATAAGCTTTACCTTTAGATTGATCGTATAAATGAAGTTTTTCAAGTAAAAAAGCTACTACTTCATGTTTTAGCTCATTTATAGTATCAACATCAGTATAATAAAACTTAAATGTATGAATAATATTTTCAGCTAATTTATGAAAAGCATAATCAATTCGTTGATCAAATATGCGATTACGTTCTTCTTGATCTTTAGATGCTAAATATTCTATAATTGCCTCTTCAGTATCTGAGGTGAAATATAGAATTGATTTTTTAGGTTTGCGTTTACGTATAGTTCCTTTTTTAGTTAAAAGAACTTCTTCCTCTGGTGGGGATATTAAATCCATATTAATTATTTCGAGTTTTAAAAGAATTCAATTGTGTTTGAATTTCTTGTAATGTCTCAAAGAAAAAACCGATATCATCATCTGCTTTAAATGCTTGCGCAACTTCAGACTCTCCTATTTTTTTATTCGACAATTCTATAAGTTCAGAAATACTAGTAATATATTGATTTTGTTGATCAACAATTTTTTCTAATCGCTCTGTTTTTATAAATAAATTATAACACGCATATAATGTTGCTATAAGTATTGTAATTAAAGTATATAAAATAATTTCCATATTAATCAAAAAATGTATTCATAATATCTTTTAAATTAGCATTTTCTGGAACCGATATTTGAACTGGTTTTTTATTTGGTTGAGAAATAGTTTGTTTGGGTTGTTCAACCGGAGTTCCATTTAATTTATCTAACCATTCACGTTCGAATTCAACACGTGCTGCTAATAAATCAGCCTGATGAATGATATATGGTAATGAAGTACGTACTTTAGTTTCTGGAGACCATGACATTAAATAAGGTTTATTTGCTTCATCATATAAACCATCATGTAATTTGATTGCTAACCATTCATTTTTAGAAACTTCAACACCAATTTGAGATAATAACCACAAACCTCGGTCTGGAACGGTCATATAGTCCATTTGGGTATTAAAAGTATAAATTTCACCTCGATTCTTTACATGCCATTCAGATGGATTAGGTAATACGGCCTCATGTTCTAATGTTCCAAACTTTCCCAAATCATGATTAAGTGCGGAGAAAACAACTTCCTCACGTGTGAACACAGGTTTGACGCCGTATTTTGTCCAAATCTCAAAAATATCTAATGAAGCCGATACCACGCGGTTAACATGCTCAATATATCCTCCAGGGAAACAATTATGATATTGAGGTTTATGCGACGCCGGAAGCAAGATAAAACGTTCCTCATATTTGTTATAAAAATCAATTAATCGTTGTTTACGATCCCCAGTAATATATTGTTCAATATAACCTAAAAATTGTTGCCAGTTTTCTAGCAATTGTTCTTCATTTAACATAACCTA
>JACCDO012250320.1_pt1 | contig 13283 bp, 10 predicted proteins | sample 7446101 | NCBI WGS metagenome assembly JACCDO01 (sample SAMN15323440, study PRJNA562643) | freshwater metagenome | isolation source: river surface water | place: USA:Blue River Watershed | collected 2017-08-16
AACCTTTTTCAAGAATGAGGGCTTTGCAAATCATTTCTCTCAGCAAAAAAGAAGGTTTAGAAAAGATCATTGCAACCGACCTTAATCATTTCAAAAAACACAAATCTTTCAGAGAATCCATTGTCTTCTATATCATCGAGATAACCAGGGCGTTATGCTATTGTCATTGCCCCAAAGAAGCATCATGGTTGTTTCAACAATATACCGATTTATATCAGGGAAACATCGGCTTTTGGGCTAGTATCCATCGCAATACGCTCTATCTATATGCCAGCTGGGCTTTTGCTTTAAACGATGAAAAAGAAAAGTCAAGAACATATCTAGAACTTTTCAATTCATCTCTGATAGAAAATTTTCAAGAGGAGTGTATTTCAAACGACCTTGCTGTGGTGAAAAAACTTCTCCGTTGAACGTCCTAATTCTGAGAGACTTTAACCTTCCCAACCAACTGCCCCTTAATTTCTAGTACTTTGAAGTTGTAATCACCTATCACCATTTCTTGTCCTTTGACCGGGAAGTTTTCCAAACAGTGCAATATCATTCCATTGATCGTATCGTACTTCTCCTCATCCTCCTCCAACTTGAGGCCGTATTGATCATTAATATTTTTGATCTCATCCCTTCCCGTAAAGATATAACTCCCATCGGTTTGGGGATTACTCACCAAATCTACTTCATCGTGTTCATCTTCAATCTCACCGATAATTTCCTCAATGATATCTTCCAAAGTAGCCATCCCTGCTGTTCCGCCAAACTCATCTACCACTATAAAGACTTGCTTCTTCTCCCTGATGTTCATGCTCAGCATCTCCTGCGCGGGCATGGCTTCAGGGATTATAGCTACCGGACGAATGAGGTTTTGAATACGGGTGGGTTGACTCAACAAATCAAATGAATGAACATAGCCTATTACATTATCGATGTTGTTTTTAAATACCAAAATCTTAGAAAGCTGAGACTCAACAAATTTGTTTTTTAAATCAACCATGGTCGCAGTCAATGGAACAGCAACAATTTCATTTCTTGGAATCATACAATCCCTTGCCTTGACCTTGGAAAAATCAAGGGCATTTTGAAAAATTTCAATTTCATGATCCATGGTGGTCGTTGGATCTTGCTGACCCGTCACCTTTTCCAAATAGTCATCTAAATCAACCCTTCCAAACACACGCTTCTCATTTTCTGCATTGGCTTTCTTGCCTAAAATCAACTGCGCCAACAACATCACCAACATGGCAAAAGGCCAAAGAATGATGCACCACAACAACAAGGGTACTGCCAAGATGTTCAACCAACGATTGGGTGAGTGGGTTACCATGATTTTGGGCAAAAATTCACCAAAAACCAAAATGATGATGGTTGACAAAATGGTTTGAACCAACAATAATCCTCCGTCACCTAAAAAATGAGCAACTTCGTGCAGATTGTTCTCAATGCCCAAAACAATTTGATCACCCAACTTCATCCCAAAAACCACCAAACCGATATTGTTGCCCACCAACATGGCTGACAAAAACAATTGTGGACGATTAATAAAATAAGACACAATATTAGCGGACCACAAGCCTTGTTTCTTGTCCAGCTCAACCTTCAAATGATTGGCGGAGAGAAAGGCCATTTCCATTCCACTGGAAAAGGCACACACCAAAACACTGATGATTACCCAAAGTAACCAATTGTCTGCAGCCACTTCCATTTAACCTTGTTCTTGATTGCGCTTCATGCGCTCGTACATTTTTTTCCTGAAAAAATACCAAACAAAAGCAATCACTGGAATGACTAGATTGTTGCTTTCTTTTTCAAAGCCATTTAAATAAATCCTGAAAATTGCATAAATGGAAGTGGCCACCGCCACTGCCAACCAAAAATGTATCAGCAATCGAGTAAATTTATCCATTAGTCTATAGTATTATTGATGTTCATTTGTCCAGTAGGTTTCAAAATCTGGTACTCAGTAAAAGCTGCATTGCTGATCAGACCTTTACCATGTAAAATACCCGTCTTGGTCTGAATCGTGACCCAATCATCTGTCTTGATCAAATCACTGTCTCTAAAAAAAATGACGGACTCAGATAACATGAACTCATTGTCGCTATTGACCATCCTTACATTTCCATTGGCTTTAAAGACTCCTGATTTCTCCCAAAACTCCCCAGTATTTGCGGTCAACACCGCGTCTCCCTCTTGGGCATCATAGAAAGTCATTTTAAAACTCTTCCTAGCCATTACTACACTTGTGTCTTGAACATAACGCTCAAGGAGTGGTGACTCCAATCGCGTGGTGCGGTCACCTTTTTCTGAAAAAACATAATCTGCATTCACGATAGATTGGACTGGATAATTAAAATCATCCGTAACAGCCTTTATCTCTGCAATTTCATTTTGACATGAAATACAACAAAGAAATATGAAACCGATGAAATTTAAATCCTTTTTCATTAATCGTATTTTCTGACCAAAAACCACTTCTCAAATGGCTGCATTTGGAACCCTACGGCAATAACATTTTGATGGGTAGCCAATGATTCTCCGGCTGATTTGCTGATATTTTGAAAAGAAAAATGCAAAGCTGAGCTGGATTTAGAGGCGCGCAATGGGATGGTCAAACCTGCCGACCACGACTTTGTTGCCACTGAATTGCCATTCAACTGTATATTGTCTGTACCCGTTGTATAACCCACACGATAACGAATACTCGACCAGAAATTGGTGACACGTTCAGAAGCAAAAGGTTGGGCTTCTGCAAAAAACGCAGTTCGTTTTGATTTCGAAAAATTGCCAAGAGTATTCAAACTAAAAGTGGTTTTTGGATTGCTCCAATCTTGTTCGGTGTACTGCACTCCGCAAGAATACCTTCCGCCTGCCTTATTCAGCCATGTCAACATTCCAGCAACTTTCCATTGTTCAGGGACACGCAATCTGCCTTTTCCACTCACTGAAACAAATCCAGTATCCAATGTGATATCCTCTCCTGCGTATGGTACCGTGCTTACACCATAAACGCGTTCATTGGCTTTGAGATCAAAAGACGGAGAATGTACCAACGTGGAGGTAAGAATTACAAGGTGCTGTTTACTCGACTTTTTTGTATTTCCAATGAGCGGAGCTTGGTGTATCAAAGAAATGTCATAACGCAAGGTCTTCACTTCCAACCATTGGTCGAAACGGGTATCGTACATCTGGGTGTTGTCAAAATCCATCTTGCGATGGAAACTCATGGCCCCGAACATAAAATTACCATTGATACCCAGTGACAATTGTTGACCCAGGTAGTGTGCACTATCCATTCCAAAGGAAAAACTCTTGGCTCCGCCAAACACCAATTGGTGTATACCTCCCTCACCGCTATGAACGACATTACCTGTCAATGAATCGTTCACAGAGAAAGCATTTCCCATGTTGTAACCCACGCGACTGTAATTATTAATTCCTAGCGCAAATCCATATGGAGAACCGTTTCGTTTAAAAGCAAAGGCCACTTCTCCTACCTGACCTCCTCTGTAAGGGGAGGAAGAAATATCCCCCTTGTACTTGGTTTCATTCACCATCATACTGGATTGAAAAGATGTTTCCTTCAACCATGCGTAGGAAGCGGGATTGTCCAATAATACAACATTTAAATCTGAAGGAGCAAGGGATACACCTGACAAGCCTTTGCAAAAAGCATTGTCCTGAATCGTTCTCTCTCCTATTCCCCAACGTGAAAATGGATCATTCATCGTGTACTGAGATGAAGCCATTCCTATCTCCAGAAAAAGCCCTATAACAATCAATAAAATTTTAGCCTTCATTTAACCAATAATTTAAACCCCAAAGATTCAAGAACTCAACCACCAAAAAACGATCTTTGAATTGCTTTTCCAAATGTACAACATCACTCCCGGTAATTACGACCTGATTTACCTGCTCCTTTTCACAAAATAGGTCAATCATTCCTGATATTTCCTGACGCCATCCCAAAACTCCTCCGTTCCACAAATTACGCGATGTGCCTTTTTCCGGGATGTTCTGTCCATGATCCATTAAAGGAAGTTGAGCTGTGAATCGGTGCATGGCATGCCATCGCATTTGTAAACCAGGAGAAATGGCCCATCCGCTAATCAGTTCATTTGTTATGGTGGTGTAGGTTATACAAGTACCCAGATCTACCACCAAAATCACCTTTTTATCGGGGCACTTAAAATATGCCCCTAGTGCCGCTGCACATCGATCGGCGCCCATTTCAGATGGTTCGTTGTAATCAATTACAAAAGGAGATACTGACCGAAAAGAGAATGCATTTACTTCAAATTCGCGGAGCCACAACAATGGGCCACGAACTGAACTTACACCAATCTTTTCAGGGGGATACTTTACCCGCCATTCATTGCATTGAGCAGGAGTAGGATCCTCGTGAAATTGAATGACTTCCACCAACACATTATCAAGAAAAAAACCCCATTTGATAGAGGAATTTCCAGCGTCAATACACCAATTGTATTTTACCATCACTCTTTGTGCAACAAGGTAACCAATCCACGGGCCTCAATGGGCTGACCACCTCCCATGGTATAACGGATATAATAAACATAAACACCCTGAGGAATTTTATCTCCATCATCCGTTATTCCAGTCCATCCTTGGTTATAATCATGACTTTCAAACAAGACATCTCCCCATTTGCTGTATACATACATTTCATAGAAATCAAGCGGAGCGTAGGAAATAACAGGTCTAAACACATTATTCACGCCCCCTGTTACTAATGCATTCGGGATAAAAAACTTAGGTTCATGAATCAAAACAACTTCATTAGAGAATACTGAAAAAGTTGTATCATAATTCAAAGAAAGATTGGATTTCACTTCCAATCGATAAGTGAAATATCCATCTGACTGGTACAAGGAGTCCACAAAATCATCGTAACTCAGCTGATTGATGTTCAATTCACTCAAAGACTCGTACCATCCAAACTCACCTACTTTACGGTGCAAAATATATTTATCAATGCCCTCAGACCATGTTTGATAGGGCTTCCACTGAAACAATCCTTCATAATTATTTTCTACCCTTAAGCCTTCCAGCAGAACATTCTGGCACACATTACTCACATACACAGTATCATTGCATTGGTTGAAAACAAGTACACGAAATTTGTATCTAAAAAACTCAGGATCTAAATCATTTACATTGAAAACAACAGGTACAACTGCGTTGGATTTCTCATCCACAAAATTCCAAGTTTGAAGAAAGTCATCATATCGCTGAAGTTCATATTGATGCGGTGTTGGAGTGGTAGAAGTTTGAAAAGTGATGGTAATGGTATTGTCCAATTCTACAGATACGCCAGACAAATAATTATTGGAAGGGGGTAAAGGATAATTGAGTGTGATGGATTGAACATTGCTAACGGCAAAATAGCCATCATTAGCTGTAGCCATGATATAAAAGCTATGGTTTAAATCAGTGAATCCATTTAAATTAACGGCCCATTGCGTTGTATTACCGTTGACTTGACCCAACTGAGTGTAGGTGCCATTTGCTTCAGCATGAAATATGGAGTAGCTAGCCACACCATTTTCCCAACCCTGATAGGCGGTCCATTGCAATTGAATTTGGTCCGTACAAGGAATTTGATTCAACGGCGAAAGCAATACAGCGCAATTACAAATACTGCCAGTCACACTGGTATTGGGTGAGGGTGGATTACCATTGGGACAACCATCGAAAGCGGCCATCAAATAACAACCAGATTGAGTAGCGCTGTTGACATTGATATCTACATAGGATGTTGTGGGAACATATAACGTCTCAGCAATCGCTACAGATCCGCCATTGCACCTATAAAGAATGTAACCTTCTGTGTCTTGAGATGAGCTTGGATCCCAAGATATCATTGGATTTCCATTGGAAACACTAACAGAGGTAATAACAGGAACAGTGGGAGGGGTTTGATCATTAAAAATATCCTCTGCCACGTTAGATACATTCAAGCAAGTTCCCATTTGAGTGGAAACGACAAAAGACATCAGCGCATTGCATGTAGTGACTTCAACACTGTATCCTCCGCTCCCGTCTGTTATCAGAGCGGAGTTGTTCCAAGAGGTATTGATGTCGTCCCATATCAGATTGTATGCATTACCTGACTCACCTGACCATTCGACATCAGCATAACCTAGAGGGGCAGATGAAGGTGTGGCTGTTAAAAAAGTATTGCAGTGGGTAAGACCTGGATCTGCCAAAAGGTTGCCAAAACCTGTATTGTACTCTAATACAACATAATAACAAATCTCATTGACAGCTGCATCATTGATGTTATCTAAAAAATTGGTGGTCGTGATGTTGTTGATTTGCGCAATTTCGAGAAATGCTCCTCCAGAAACGGAGGCAAATAAGTGATAAGCAACAAACTCACCGTTGGGATCGTCCGGAGCAGTCCAAAGGATGTTAGAAAAACCGTTGACATCTACTTGAGAACAATTGATATCTGGAGAAAACAACTGAGCAATAGCATTTTGCCTCCAAACAACCGTGCCTAGAATAATCAGAAAAATAGAAATATACCTTTGAAATTTTGTCATTTTCTACAACGGCAATTTTTGAAAGGCTGAATTCAATTCTTTCATGGTCTGGTCAATGATTTCTTTGGCAGAGCTTATGCTGTTCAATCGTGCAGAAACTTGACCAATTTCCAATTCTCCATCTATCATATCACCTTCATACATACCTTTTTTGGCTCTGCCTCTACCCAATAACGCTTTTAATTCTTCATTTGTTGCACCATTGTGGTAGGCCATCTTCACTTGATCTGCAAAAGGGTTATTGAGCAGACGAACAGGTGTAATTTCTTTCAATGTTAGATGGGTATCTCCCTCCTTGGCTGCAATGACCGCTTGTTTAAATGACTCGTGGGCTGAAGATTCTTTACACGCTACAAACCTTGACCCCATTTGGACCCCCTTGGCGCCTAATGCAAAAGCAGCCAACATGGATCGACCATCTGCGATACCTCCAGCTGCAATGACTGGAATGGTAACTGCATCCACAACTTGTGGAATCAAACAAAGAGTTGTGGTTTCCTCACGACCATTGTGCCCTCCCGCTTCAAAACCTTCCGCAACAACCGCATCACAGCCGGCCTCTTGCGCCTTGATGGCGAATTTTGAACTGGACACAACATGAATTAATTTACATCCTGCAGATTTAAACTGTTCAGCATAAAGCTTTGGATTCCCCGCTGAGGTAATTACTACAGGCACTTTTTCCTCTAGAATAATCTGAATGTGATCAGCAACTTGAGGATATATTAATGGCAGATTAACAGCAAAAGGTTGATTTGTAGCAGCCTTGCACTTCTGTATTTGTGTTCTGAGAATGTCCGGGTACATTGAACCTGAGCCTATGGTGCCTAAACCTCCCGCGTTGCTCACTGCAGCAGCCAGCTCCCAACCTGAGCACCAAATCATTCCACCTTGAACAATGGGATAACGAATTCCAAAAAGCTCCGAAATATCATTCACGCTTTAAAAATACTGCAAATTCAAAGACTTTTTTAATTTTTTGAAGCGAACAAAAAAAACCTTATCTTCGTTGCTCACTTTTCTGAACCATGAAAAAACTAGTCCTTTTATTGGTATTGGCATTTGCTTTCAGCGAAAGCGCTGACGCTCAGTTCAAATATGATTATGGATTCAGATTTGGTGCCGCCAATTACCTTGGCGACATCGGAGGAAAAAATCTACCCCGAAGAGACTTAATTGTCGACATGCATTTACCAAGCACGCGCTGGGCTGTCGGAGGTTTTATTCGCAAAAGAAAGAGCAAAAAATTGGCCTTTTCCGGCACCTTTGATTATGTTCGAATTCAAGGTACTGATCAATTGACCACCTATTTCCCAAGAAGAGCGCGCAACTTGACTTTTAAGAATGACATGTTGGAATTGGCAGCGCGTGTTGAATACACACTATACTATGACAGTGATTTAAGCAATCAAGGGTATTTTAATCCTGATATGAAAATATATGTCTTTGGTGGAGCAGCTGGTCTATTCAGTAATCCAAAAGGATTAATGAATTATAACGCAGCAAGAGATTACTCTAGGACTACAGGTGAAGATATTGAAGGGCAATGGATTGCTTTACGTAAATACAGAACTGAAGGCCAAGTAAACCCATATTCACCCGTGACCTTTGCGGTTCCAATGGGCATAGGGATGTACTTTACTTACATGAAAAAATGGAGAATAGGATGGGAGTATTCTTGGAGAATGACCTTCACTGACTTTCTGGATGATATCTCAGGCCTTTATCCAGATCCCGTGATTATCAACGAAAGCAATCCGGATGCTCAAACCTTGCTCAATTCTTACATCTATCACAGTTACGATGAAAGCTACATTGGTAAGAATGTGAATGGTACCTTTATTCCTGCTGAGACCAATCCAGATGGTATACCTCCAACAAATTTTTATACCAAAGGAAGTCCAAGAGGCAATCCCTTGAACAACGACAATTACATGACCTTCCAACTTTATGTCAGTAAGGTTCTTCGTTCCAAATCCAATTTCTACAAATCCAAATATAGCTGGATGCGTGGAAGAAGTGGAGGTGGTGTGCGTAAAGCAAAAATCCGATTCTAAAAGAGGATTTAAAAATCCATATTCAAAGACAGATAAAACACGCGAGGCAGCACTTGCCTGTCGTCTATGCCCCATGCCCAATCCGCTCTCATGTAATAACCCAATACCTTTGAACGAAGACCAAATCCATAGCCAAAAATCACCGGTTCTTTGAAACTGCTAACGGCCACGGTGACCGGGTTTTGTACTACTGTAACCGTATTGAAACCATTCTTTTGATCGTAAGGTGATTTTCCTGTCCAAGCACTGCCTGCATCTGCAAATCCAATGACTTGGAAATACCTTAAAAAATCACTACTGATAGGACGTTTTGAAAAATAACTAAACAAAGGCAATCGCACTTCTGCATTCAAAGCCATAAAAGAGTTCCCATTCCGAGCGTTGACATAAAAACCACGCATCGGCCCACAAAATGAAGCAAAACGATAATTCATGGTGTCCGAAACTTCTGTAGAATTGTCTACCTTTTGAAAAAGCCAATTGTCCACACCACCCAAATAATGGACAATCTTTTGGGTTCCAAATGATGATGCGCCTGCCCATCTCACCGCACCGATGATATTCCTGTGCAATTTGATATAATGTCTGAAATCCCCTCCAATCACTTGCATATCAGATTTAATGTTCCAATCGTCAACACGTTGCATCCGTTCATACCATATTTTACCACGTGTTCCTTGCAGCAAGTTCATGTCCAATGAACGCGTATTGTCGATAACATACTCCAACAACATACCCGCATTGTGCTCATTAACATTGGGGTTGGCCAATGACTGAGGATCTACGGACAAATCTATGCTTCTGTCCCACCGGTATTGGATACTCGCTCTGAAGGATTGAAACTCATCTATTGGATACTTCAACTGTTGAGTGACAAAGTAAGTCTCTTGACGGTATGCACTGAAGACTCCGCCCCAACGCTGAGATCTCCGTTGAAAAGTGGTTTTTTTATCCAATTGATCTTTGTTGTTTTCAAATGCAATTCCAAAGTCACTATTTCTGATATCAGCCGCTATTCTCACCGCTGCCATCAGACGATAATCCTCCATTAAATCACTCAATGAAACTTTAAATAATCCACTCATTCCTGGAAAAATACTGCTCGGACCTGATGCAGCACTTTGGTAAAAATTGGTGACGAAAGTATTGTCCAATTGTGTCGATGCGAAGTCCGTTGTAAAATTCAAATCATAATTGCTTCTTTTCCAATCATTCTCTTTGTCCTTTCCTCTTGACGGTACAGCTTCATCAAGCACTAAGGTTTGCTTTTCCAAAATAAAATTTTTCCTCTCATTGTAAAACTGATAATCAGAGACATTGATTCGGCCCAATTGAATATCCTTAGGAATAAAACGTAAAGTATCATCCGGCAATGGAATGATTGTTTCTTGTCTGTTGAGAATAGGAATACTTTGGTGCTGATTCAAGTTCAATTTATTTATTCTGGGAAAACCAGTAAAATCATGACGAACAACCCAAGACTTCTCTGTCTTCAACCATTGCTCTACTTTCGCCATATAAGACAACTTTGCCAATTCCCTTAGATGAGGTTCTTTTCTATAATGAACAGATGTATCCACAAAGGCAATAACAGAATCCCATCTCACCTGGTAAAACATTTGTTGACCATCTATATGCTCAACACATCCCATTTCATCATTGCCCCAATCAAATGCAAATCGCAAAGGATTTCTTGTTTCATAAATGGTCTCAATCTTGGGAGTCATTTGAGCAGATTCTACTTGATTCAATCGATACTTCCACTGTCCGTCAATGTTGGATTTGGAGAGAAATATTACTTTCTTATTGGGCAAATAAACTGGGGAATAATCATCCTCATCAGACTTCGTCAAGGACCTTGGAGTGTTGGCGATGGTGGGCATTAAAAAGACATCGCTGCGCCCAGCCAAAACTCCAACAAATACAATATTCTTTCCATCGTTGCTGAAGCGGGGTTGAAGGATTTTATCTACGGCAAATACCTCTTTTTCACTCCACCCCTTATCGACAATATTGTACTGAGCAAACCGCATGAAGCCGCGTTTCTCATAAAAAACAGCCAACATCTCCCCTGATGGATGCCAGGCAATAGCGGGGTAGGTTAAATCATCTGGCCTATCTTGCTTGGGCTGTCTTTTCAAAATACAATCCAACTTTTTTGAGGTTGTATCATACACCCAAACACGGTATTGTCCCCATTCATGCGTGATAAAAGCCCACTGGTCTCCTTTGGCATTGACCATAAAGTCACGATAGATAAATCGTCTCTTGGCTTTCTTCTCAATCTCACCCATCAATCTCCTTCCCGCCAAGTTATTGGGCAAACCTTCTGGTTTTGTCATGGGTTGAGTTTTTAGCTTGAAATACTGATAAAACTCCTCTACAATTCCATCCAATGTTTTGCCCAAAACAATTTCAAAACCGGCGTCCACTCCTCTTGTAAACTTGGACATTTGAACAATACTTGGAATGACACCAGAGCCGTATCGATCTTCGATAAAGGTCCAAAATGCAGCTCCTCCCAATGACGCCGATTTATTTTTCCAAAAATTAATCTGGTGTTTCCTACGTCTCAGTTCATTGTACATAAACAAATCCAACTCTTCCCCAGGGGCTCCTGATTTCCAGTAGGCCAACCCCTTCAAAAACCATTCAGGTAGGGAAGAAGAAGCTGCAGCCTTCACTGCGTCCTTCCAACCATTACCCAAGATGATTTGATTCAGGGATATCGCCGTAAGGCCTTGCTTGAGTTGACGGGAATACAATTCATGATCACCTTCAAAATAAACAAATAATTTGTTTTGTATGATTTGATCCGTACCCATAATCTGAAAGCGCTCATCAAGTGTAGTTCCTATGTTACTCTGGCGCATATCGGATTGACTGAGATACACCAAAATATAGAATCTTTCAGTTGGTTCAAATCCAAAAAACTTGGTCAACTCATCACACACCGCATCACTTTGCTTAGCGGTTTCTAAAGCCAATTTCTCTCCACCCTGGTAGAAATAAACATCGGCATATTTTCCCTTGAAATAGGACCAATCAAAATGTCTAAACTGCACCCTATTCTTCCCAAAATCCAAGTTGCTCCCCTGATAAAACTGAGACCACACTTTTCCGCAAAAGAAAAGGATTAGAAAGGCCCATAAGAAAATTCGTTTTATCATTGCCGCAATTTAATGCTTAAAGCTTTACAACATGTCAGTACAAACCATAAAAAGAAACAAAATTGACGTCCATTGCCTCACTGTAGGTCCCTTCCAAGAAAACACTTTTGTTGTTGTACACGACAATGAAAAAATAACCATTGTTGATCCAGGCGTCAGTAACTCTTTGGAAGAATCAATGTTGAAGGAATGCATTGAAAATATCCAATTACCTGTTCAACAAATTATCAATACGCATTGCCATATTGATCATGTTTTAGGCAATGATTTTTGCGTTTCACAATTCAATGCTCCATTGTACTATAGTGCAAAAGATGAGTACAATTTGGAACGCGCTATCCAAATGAGTGAATTGTGGTCCATTTCCTACAAGCCATCGCCACTGGCAACGCAATACATTGACGAAGGTGATACCATTGTATGGGGCAATAATCCTGTCATAATCTGGCATGTTCCCGGACATTGTACTGGGCATCTTGCATTCATCGATTACGAAAACAAATGTGTCTTTAGCGGTGATGTCTTGTTTTATGAAAGCATTGGAAGGATTGATCTCCCTGGTGGTGACGCGGATGCCATTGAGAAGTCCATTCAACGATTGTATACCCTACCAGACGATTTTGTTCTATTTTGTGGGCATGGGCAACCCACTACCGTCGGTCATGAGAAAAAACACAATCCATTTTTCAAAGGAGATCGCATTTAGGCTCTTTTCAATGTAAACCCAAATGTACTTCCGATATCCTCCGTGGAACGCACAGAGATGGATTGATGATGTGCTTCAATGATGTGTTTGCAAATGGCCAACCCCAATCCTGAGCCCCCATCATTTCGAGATCTACTTTTATCAACCCGGTAGAAACGCTCAAAAATTCGTGGTAAATGTTCCTTTGCGATTCCTATTCCATTATCCGCAACTTCACAAAGGACATGTTCCTCCATGTCGTAAAATCGTATTTTGATCTCCCCTCCCTGAACACCATAGTGAATGGCATTAGAAATTAAATTGGTCAACACTTGCTGGATACGCTGCTGATCACCCATCACAAATAGATTCTTTGGACTCCCCTCTTTTAAATGAACATGAATGGACTTATTTCTTGCCGCATTTTCCAGTGTCTCCATGGCATGGTGAACAATTTGTATCAGGTCAAATCGCTCTACACTCAAAGGAAGCGCTCCACTTTCTAGTTTTGAAATTTGATCCAAATCACTGATCAACGAACCCAATCGATCGGCCTGCCTGTTGGCCTTTTCTAGAAACATTTTTACCTGTTGGGTATCTTGCAAATCATCATCCAACAATGTTTCAATATAACCCTGGATGCCAAAAAGAGGTGTCTTTAACTCGTGTGCCAAATTTCCAATAAACTCCTTTCTGAAATTGTCCGTTGCATGGAGGTCCTTCAACTCCTTGATTTTATCTTCAACCCAATTTGAAACTTCTTGCTCAATATCCAAAATAACATCAGAAGCCATAGGAACTGAAGGCCGGC
>JACCDO012347819.1_pt1 | contig 13282 bp, 17 predicted proteins | sample 7446101 | NCBI WGS metagenome assembly JACCDO01 (sample SAMN15323440, study PRJNA562643) | freshwater metagenome | isolation source: river surface water | place: USA:Blue River Watershed | collected 2017-08-16
TTGCCAAATCAACACCCGAATCACGGTCAATATTTCTCGACATTCCATCGTCAAACGTGTGTTTGTTTTCCTCGTAAAAAGTCTTGTATCTCCGCATCTGCTCAGGTGTTGGTTCGGAAATAGGAAAAGGGTCTCCAGAAAAGAATCGGTCTACTAAGGGCGCAGATTCGTCAATAGGTTGCATTTTATTTTTCAACATTTGTAGTTAGTTTTTATTGATTACTTATTACCCAGATTTTTTCTCAATTTTTTAATTTCTTCGGAAACTCGTTCAATTTTGTCTGACATCTGCGTAACCAAAATTATGTGTTCAATATCCATTTGCGATGAATATTGAATAACACCGTTTGTGTATTTTGCAACATATGCACTGACAACAGAAGCTGTATCAAGCAATCGAAACAATGGATTAATGACGCTGCCCAACAAAACACCATCATACCCACTGTCCAGCATAGAAAGCTCCTCGCTCATAGCCTGGTTCATATCTTGGACATCTACTTGCTGACAACTGTTCATGTCGGAACTTTGCAATTGTGCACCACGGGAGAACAATTGTAAAATCTCATCAATGTTTGTTTGGACAATATCGGTCATTTTCAGTCTTTAAGTTGTTTTCAAATATGTTTTGGTAGAAATCAATTTTTTTCATCGCATATAATAAATGTCTCTCCGAGATTATAAAATAGACACCCCACAGTATTACTTCTACAAAGCACAACATGAAACTCAGGGGTACGATTATGTCACAACAAAACTGGAACAATATGCGATGTTAAATAATACAAAAATGAAGATGAACCGAGCATTGGAACTGATGGACACATTTATTGACCCGAGTGATCCAGATGCAACAAATGAGAATTCCATTCATGCTTACCAGACTGCCGAGAGAATCCGGGCTAAAAACCCAGAGAATCGGGAATTGCAAGTTACCGGTCTAATTCATGATTTAGGTAAAGTTCTCTTCAGTTTTGGCGAACCTTCTCTCGCAGTTGTTGGAGACACATATGCAGTTGGTTGTGAATTCCCCAAATCAATAGTGTATTATGATACGACCATGTCGGCTAACCCCGATTACCAACATCCGGTGTATTCGACGAAAAATGGGATTTATGAGCCGGGTTGCGGGATAGAGAATTTAACTCTGACATTTGGACACGACGAGTATTTGTTTCGAGTACTTCAGCAGAATAAAAATCATGGTTTAAGTAAAAAGTATCAAAATATGATTCGGTTTCATTCGTTTTATCCGTGGCATACAGGTAAAGAGTATACGCACTTTATGCAGCCAGGTGATGAGGAATTGATGGAAGACATTTTAGAGTTCAATAAATATGACTTGTATTCCAAGGAGGATACGGACTTTGTTCTGACAGATGAAATACGCACTTATTATTCTGGATTGTTAGACGAATATTTCCCCGAGCCATTGGCTTGGTAAAGACGGTTTAGAGAGAGAAACCTTCAAGCGCAAGGTTTTCCACTCGGAGATACTCTCAATGCGAATTGTAGGATTTAGTGCATTCACGAGTGCAACCTTTCCTCGCCATTCACCATATTTGAACCATGAGTTTGGATATTGTTCAAATCGCTGATTTCCGTCGTCGAAGGTGTTTATCATATAAGTCACGGATTGTTCGGGTTCAAAATAGTTCCATTTGTCCATTTTTACAATTAGTTGTTTGCGAAAAAATACATAAATATTTATCAATTTTATTACCAATGATATACCCAATCAAAATAAATAATTTGGGCAAAATAATTTTATTTGACAAATGCGTTCTCCCTTTAGGGGATTTCGAACTTCCCCAACTAGTCCGGAATTTAACCGATGCACTCTATATACATTCATATAGCCAAGTATTTATTGTAACAACAAAAACAAACATATACTTGTTCAATAAGACGAACTGCATTCAGCTCAGTAATACAGATGAAACTAAAATCATTTGTTTAACAAATCATTGTATCATACATGATAGCAACCAGTGTTTTATTTATGACAATACACTTACAAAAGGTGACTATCCGTTGTCAAAAATAATCACAAATACAGATACAATATATTATGCAAATGAACAAATCATCCTTTGCTCAGGTTCAACACATTTATATTTTCCGTCCGTTTCGTCAGAGCCAATTAGTTTGCCATTTATAAATGTCCCGTACAAAGGTTTTACATATATATTGAGACCTAACAAAATTAACGAAATTATCGGGACATCCAATGGAATTTTCATATTGAGGTCGGGTAGTAGATTGTTGTTGTTGGACAATGAGATTATAGAAGGTAATTGTGATACATTCTGTTTTCGCATTTCCAAGATTTTGAATACATACACATTTTCCCCCGATATGAAAATATACGCAACGAAAAACCAATTTACAATTGTGGACAATGACAAAATGTATGTAATTCCACTTGTGGAAAATATTTGTATGACACACGATGAATTAGAAACCAAAATACAGTCTGCCATTTTTCAAGTGGAACCAAATGTCCAAGTTATCTCTCTAAACGACAATTGCCAATTGTATAATGCAGGGATTAAGGCTGTTAATTTCAATGACAATTTAACTGGATTTACGCCATTTACTTTGGCGAGCTCAAATATCCAAACAATGGGAGAGGGTTTCGTAATTGAAGATGTGTTGTATTATAATAACTCAAACTCGTTTGTGCAATCAAGTTGCACGAACCAACAGTTGATAAATTACATTTATACCTTGAGTAAAATCTTTTTTACTCCAAATTCATTGTTGTCACAGTATTTTATAAAGAACAGCATTGCAAACATTGATACTGAATGGACAGAACTGACAACCCGGTATCCATCATCACTCGGAACAAATTATTCATTGGACAAATTCATAACAATGTTTTATAGTAAAAACATTACTTACACGAAGATTCAAAGTGTTGTGTTGAATACGGACATTTTAAATATTTTTAGAGTCGTAACTCCAATACAGGCTTTAGATACAACGAAAATTGATGTAACTTTACCGGATATGTCGGAATCGGAGTCGGAATCGGATTCAGATTCTTATACATCGTATTGTAAGAGAAATAATGATAAAAAGAATGATAAAAAGAATGATAGAAAGAATGATAGAAAGAAAAAGAAGGGAAAGAAACATAAATATGAATCCAGAACATATGATAAAGAACCGATTATCCAAATATTTCAGATTCTACAATCGTTTTGTAAATAGAAAAATTGAGATTGTTTTTATGTATAATAAAATATATCAAAACAATAAAGAATGGAAGAACACAAAGAATGTGTTATATGTGCATCCAACTACACTTCGTATATGCGAAAACGAATCAAGTGTGAGTACTGCGATTTTGAAGCATGCAAAGAGTGCTGCTCGACATATTTGCTGAATGTGAATACACCCGGGTGTATGAGTCCTGCTTGTAGTGGAATATGGTCTCGCGAGTTTATCAGTGACAATTTGACCAAAGTGTTTGCTTCCACCAAATTAAAGAAGCACAAGTCCAATATGCTGTATCAGGAGCAACTTACTTGGATGCCAGACACCCAATCAGAAGTAGAAGAAGAACGCAGACAAAATCGTATCAGAAATGAAATTTATCAATTAGTTTCGAGTAGAATTGTTCTCAATTCACAATTGGAAAATCAATTTGAAGTTCTCTCGAAGGAACATAGGGATAAAGAAAAACAAGTGATGAAAGCTGTAGCTAAACGATATGATACAAAGATTCTATTGAATCAGGAGAAACGAAAGCCGAAGAAAGACAAAAACAAAGTCTTGATAAACACACTCGAAGAACAGTTGAGCAATTACAATGTTGAAATTGAAACTTTGAATACAGAATTTTATATGTTACATGACAAATTTACAGAGGACAGAGAATCGCTGAGAGCAAGTAGTCCAATCGTGCCTGAAATGAAAGAACTCGAGGAGAAAATTGGGCTATTGAGAGAACAATTAAATGAAAAGGCACCAGCTGCAGCGAAGAGTCAATTTGTTCGGAAATGTGCTGACCCCGAATGTCATGGGTTCTTGAGTTCGCGTTGGAAGTGTGGACTCTGCGACAAATGGACTTGTTCTGATTGCCATGAACTAAAAGCCGGAGGCGACCATCAAACCGGAGGTGATAAGGAAGACGGTTCCGAGAACAATACATATAATGATGACCATAAGTGCGACCCGAACAATGTCGCCACAGCGAAACTTCTTTCCAAGGATACAAAGGGGTGTCCCAAGTGTCAAACTATGATTAATCATGCCGGAGGTTGTGATCAGATGTGGTGCACTCAGTGTCATACCGCATTCAGCTGGAAGACTGGACAAATCGAGACAAAAATCCACAATCCGCATTATTATGAATGGCGCCGCAAAAACGGTGGGCTTGCCAGGGAGCCAGGCGACATTGTTTGTGGAAACGAACTAAATCACGAGTTGTCCAACACTATACGCAAGGCGCTTCTGGACAAACACTATCAAAGTGTGTCAGAATTCAATAATCTGTGCTTATATATTTCCGATGTAGTCCGTAATTGCCTGCACTTGCAGTATGTGATTATTCCATCATTTCGACAGCAAGGACACAATCAGACATTTGCACAGCGGACAAACTGGCATCGCAAAGCATACCTAACAAAAGAATATACATTGGAAAAGTTTAAACAACAAGTGGAGCGTTTGGACCGAAAAGTGTCTTTAGATACAGAGAATGAGCAAGTGACAACATTGTTGCTGGATGCGGCGAAGGAGATTCTGTTCCGATTCAAAGCAAGCGCAGAATCTGATAATTGTGATGTAAAAATATTGGATGAAATTAAAGAGTTAGTAAAGTATGCGAACAGGTGTCTAATGCGAATTGGTGTCACTTATACAACTGCGTCAGTGTACCAGTTCTCTCCAACGATAGGTTATAGTATGCATAAAACTTCTCGCGAAGCATTGCTGTAAACACTCTGTGACCGAAAAACAATAAATTACATAAATTTTTATTGTTATTCATCATCTATCACCTCATTAGAAGAAACATCCAACACCCGATAATTGCGAATATCATACCTGCAAACAGGACAACGACAATTGGCACGAAACCACGCACCAATCTGTTCCGTATTGAAAATATGACCGCAATGACGAATTACGGTTACAAGTTGGTTCTCTCCAAATGCGTCCAATGAAATTGGACAAGATGTATTGGGTGGGCGCGCAATATCACCATACCGAACAACCCTTGTTGCAGTTTCTATTTGAGACTGTGTCGGAAAAATATCAATTGGCGCTAAAAATGTATTCAAAATTCGCTCGATTGTTGATTGATTGGTAATCGGAATTGTGTATGTATACGGTGTATTTGTAGGAGTATTCGCTCTACGAGTGGTTGGTTGTAAATGTCGGGTTTCACCCTCATCCATCAAAGTCAACAACGCATCACGAACATCATTATCATATACACTGTTTTGTTCTGACTGTCGAGTTGTATATTGTCTTGCTCTGTTCGTTTGTTGTTCGCGATTAATAATGTTCACAATGGCTCGACTAATTTCTGCATTTGCGCGGACTAATTGGTCAATTTGTCTGGCATTGCTATGATACAAGTTATTCAATATATCCAAATTGGAACGCATATATTGAATATAAATAAAATGTGTTTAAATATATAATTATAAGTAATAATAATGGAACAAAACAAAGGACTTAGCGGGCTTGCAAACTTGGGCAATACTTGTTTTATGAACTCTTGTATGCAGGTTCTCTCGCATACTTCTATTTTGAATAGGTTTCTTGACAATGATGCTTTCAAAAACCGTTTACAAAAGAAACCTGACTCTGCTCTACTAGTGGAGTGGAATGAACTGCGCAAAATGCTGTGGTCAGAAAATTGCGTTGTCGCACCGAATAAATTTTTAAAGACGGTTCAGAAAATTGCTCACATCAAAGGACGAGATATATTTACCGGATTCTCTCAAAACGACCTTCCCGAGTTTCTTTTGTTCATCATTGACTGTTTCCATACTGCTCTGGCGAGAGAAATCAAGATGAACATTTCGGGACAACCCGAAAATGAGACCGACAAGACAGCAATCAAATGCTTTGAAATGATTAAGAATATGTATACCAAGGAATACTCGGAAATTTGGAATATGTTTTACGCGATTCATGTGTCGGAAATTAGTTCGCTGACTTCTGGCAAAGTTCTGCAACAGACACCAGAACCGTTCTTTATGGTCGATTTGCCAATTCCAACCAATAACAAGAGTCCCACCCTGATTGACTGTTTGAATTTGTATGTGGAGGGAGAAACTTTAGAAGGAGAGAATGCTTGGTATAACGAAGCGACAAAGCAAAAAGAAAATATTCGAAAGACTATCAAATTCTGGAGTTTTCCGACCATTTTAGTGATTGATTTGAAGCGATTCAATGCCAGAAATCAAAAAAATCAGGTTTTGGTGACCTTTCCTATCGAAGACGACCTTGATTTGTCCGAGTATGTGATTGGATACAAGAAGAAGAGCTTTGTATATGAACTGTATGGTGTTTGCAACCACAGCGGCGGTCCACTTGGAGGTCATTACACTTCGTATGTGAAAAATGCAAATGGAAAATGGTATCATTTCAATGACACCTCTGTAACAGAGGTCGCGGTTATTGATTCTATTGTGTCGCCGAAGGCATATTGCCTCTTTTACAGAAAAAAAACCAGCACATAATATATATAAATGGACAAAACTGAAACAGAAAAATCGTTTGATAAAATCCCCTTACTATTAGTATTTATATTTTTACTTATTGTGGCGTATTTTGTAGTATTGACTTTAGGAAAGCGTCCAGATTACGGCGAAGAATCCAGTGGTGGCAAGAGTATGATAATTGGACTCGTAAGCACAATCCTATTCGTTATATTTGTAATCGTTGTTTTGCAGTATGTCTTCAATATCAATGTGATTGAAGAAGTGAAACAATTATTTGGTCAGACCAAACAAGTTGTAGAAGAAACAGTTCAAGAACAACCGACAATTCTTCCAACGCCTCCGGCGTCAGAGCCACAAGCGTCAGATGTTCAACAGGTTTTCAATATTCCAGGTAATCAGTATGGTTACGAAGATGCGAAAGCGGTTTGCAATGCATATGGAGCTCGTTTAGCAAAATATGCCGAAGTTGAATCTGCTTACAAAAATGGCGGTGAGTGGTGCAATTACGGTTGGTCGGATGGTCAGATGGCGCTGTTTCCAACACAACAAAAGACATACGATGTCCTGCAGACCAAGAAAGGGCATGAGAACGATTGTGGACGACCGGGTATTAACGGCGGATACATGGCGAATCCCGAACTAAAATTTGGTGTCAATTGTTATGGGAAAAAACCTGCAATTACACCTGAAGAAGCCGATTTAATGAGAGACACTACGCCGTACCCGATAACTATGGAAGAAATCGAATTCCAGAACAAGGTCGATTATTGGAAGGATAAAGTGAATGACATACTTGTCGCACCATTCAATTATAAGAACTGGAGTGCGTAAACAATTATTATTGAGACCATTGAAGTTTTGAAATGACACGATTTGTGTCATTTCAAAACTGTAAATGACTGCCACTTTGAAAGAATAAAATAGCAGGCGTGCCATTTTATTCTTCAAATGTGGAAAATACATACAAATATTCAATAACAATAAAAAACCCAAATTGCAAGTGAGAAGATACCAGAAGTGCAGAAAATACATACGGCACAAGTGAATGTAAGTGATGGGTCATCTGAGTTGTCTGCATACATCGGTGTACGACATACTGGGCAACTATTATTTATATATAACCAATCTTCCAGACACGATTCGTGAATATATCCATCACACCTACATCGTTTTTTATACAAATGTTGATGCTTTAGTCGTATAGTAGTTCTATTTGATTCTAAATCTTGTAAACAAATGAAACATTCTTCTTCTTGCATTACTATATAACATATCCAAATTAATACTTAAATCCTTCTTTCTTTTCATTCTTTCCCCCACTAATCCCGAGAACCCCATTGAAGAAATATTGAATGAACAAGAATGTGATGATAATAACAAATATCCAAGTAATAAATTGTTGAATAAATGTGGTCCCATTGAACTTGGTATGCGCCGGTAAAACTTTCGCAGCAGTCGCATTCACTCGTATCAACAATAAGTAAATCAACGGAATCAAAATATCACCAACAAAAGAAGTTATTACATCTTTTGTTGATATGGCAATACTAACACCAGCAGCGGTCCCAGCAATTCCGTTATCTACAATAAATTTGCTAAACTTTTCTTTGAACGAATTTGGATTGATGATGTCCATTATACTGTATGGTTACAAAATCATTTCTTCGCGGTTTTTCGATGATTCATTTTTGTTCGATGTTTTCTCGTTCCAAGTTTCTTGGTAGGTTTTGCTAAGCCCAATAGTTCATCGTGCAATTTATCTCCTATGACATCATCGTCATCACTATCGTCATTCGCATACAGGCTTTCCTTGGGTCCTGTTCCGCCATACAATAATCCACACGGAATCACCAATCCTTGAAACAAGTCAGCAACGCCACCACCTTTCTGACCACTTGCAGAATTAAATGTGAAAACTCCACCTGTTCTATGTAACATAGAACCAACACTAAAACCTCCTGCAGTAATTGTGCCGTCGCCAGCTTTTTGAAAAATCAATTCATCACCTCCAATGTAGTTCATATACGATATGCGTATAAAATAGAAACTCAATCAAGAACGCTTAATTTCTGGAACAATGGTGATTTCGCGATTCGCCTTTACATGTTCTAAAATCTGTTTCGCGTGCTGTTCATTTTTGACAATGCCTGCTAAAGCCTTTTCCAAATATTTGAATGTCAGTGGTTCAGGAACTCGGGTATTTACAAACTTGAGAGTTCCGTCGCTTATCTTCACAGTAGAAGTTGGGGCTTGTTTAATAATCGTGTTTGCCAAAGATGCTCGTTTCTCTCGAAGCAGTTTGGTTTGTTCGTTCAATCGCTTTAATTGATTGTCAATTGCTGTCCATTGTTGAACTTGTTGTTCGAAATTCATATAGTATATTATATATTTTATTATATGAATTCAATTTCGTCTTCGAGACCGATGTTTTCTGCGTTTACTTTTTCGTTTTCGCGTTCGTCTTCCTCCTCTGGATGATACTAACGGAGGTCGAGGAGGTACATCATATTCATTTTGGTATTGTTGAGGAGGCACGGGTTTAGTTGTCACCGCATCTCTCATCATATTTTTCAATTCTGTTTGGGACTGTAATTTTGTGTCTAATATTTTTATTTTCTCTCTGAGAGCAGAAATTTCCGCATCTTTATCTGAACAACTAAATAACCCCATTCTTATATACATTTAGAAAAATTAACGAAACCACTTTTGGGTGCCGAATAATGTCAATGGCACTAAAGCTTGATTAATAATTGGTCCTAAAAACCCTCCCTTCTTGCTTCTGCGCCTTCTCCTACTACCTCCTCCGCTCATTTTAGCGATGGAACCATTTTGACCGGCGTGCTGTTGTCCTGGACCTCCAACTGTTCTCTCCATAAATGCTGCAGCACCATTTCCACCCTTCATATTACGGGTGCGCCCGCGCCCACGCCCACGCCCACGACTTTTGGTTCTGCGTCTGGTTCTTCTCGATTTCGTCATTATATATTAAAACGAGATTTTAATTGCCGACAAATATAGGTTTATTACGCAGCAACAAAATCAAAATGACTAATATTGCTAAAATCATTACAAATATCAAAAACACTAATATTACGGTAATGTAAATATATGGATTAATTTGAGTAAATATAAAGTCTGTTAACGGACGAAACACAACCTTAATTTCATTTTTTACATCATCACGCTTTAATATGTCCAAGCATTGTTGAACAAAAGTTTCCTTCATCTATGTATCAAGAGAGAAGTTATTTATGCGTGTTATACCAAATATATTTTTCTATGAAACAACTAATGGACAATATCATTGAACCAAATGAATCGTTTGATTTCACAAAGTTATCTTTAGCACACCCGTCAGGGATTCAAGGGGGTGCATATTTTACTAAATTTTTATACAATAACAAGCCGTTATACATACAAACTACAAAAGGACAGACCAAGCAAGGTTTTGTAAAATCGGGAAAAAAGTATTATTGTGACCTCATGTATGACAACAACGCATCTTCCTTAATCAATTGGTTTGAGCAGCTGGAAGGTGTTTGTCAAACCCTTTTGTACGCGAAAAACGATGCGTGGTTTCAAAGTTCTCTTGAAAAGTCTGATATTGAAGATGCATTCAGTCCAACAATTCGAGTGTATAAATCAGGCAAATTTTACTTAGTGAGAACAAATGTTCCGAACAACGCATCTACGAATGAACCATTCGTGAAAGTATATTCAGAGTCTGAAACTCCTTTAGCAGTATCCGATGTTAAAGGCGAATCGCGGATTATATCTATTTTAGAAATACAGGGTATAAAATTTACTTCTCGTAATTTCCAGATTGAAATCGAGTTGAAACAGATAATGGTTTTAGACGATGAACCAACATTCGATAATTTTTTGTTTAAGAGTTCGAAAAAGCAACAACTGGAACCTTTAGCGAAACAAGAGTTTTCCGACGAAAACGATAAAATAGATATTCCGATGATAGTCAATGAGCCAACAACAACTGTAGGTGAACAACCGACAACCGATGAGCCGACAAATGTAAATGAGCCGACAAATGTAAATGACCCAACAACTGGTGAAGATGAAGCTATTGGTTTTGATATTGAGGAATTGGACATTGACACTGAGTTCAAGGAGATTGACGAAATCAAAGTAGAGAATGATTTAGAAACAATCACTTTGAAAAAGCCCAACGAGGTTTATTTTGAATTGTATAGGGAGGCGCGAAATAAGGCGAAACAAGCCAAAAGGGCAGCCATCATTGCCTATTTAGAAGCCAAGAATATTAAGAAAACATATCTATTGGACGATTTGAATGATAGTGATAGTGACTTTGACGCTGAAATTGAGGATGTTTCGGAAAGTGAATTGGATGGATTGTAATTAATTATTGATTCTAAAAATTATTTTATCATCAATTTTATATAATGAGTCTCACATTTAAAAAGATTTGGTCCGACTATGGTATTGGAGCAATTGTCGTTTTATTAATTGTTGCATATGGTGTCAATGTTTTTGCTGGATATTTGACATCCAAGGGGTCCAGTGGCTATGAGTCGAATTCTCAAATGCAACAGCAATACACAAATGCCCAAATGTCTGGTCAGGTAAAACCTGCGGCTCCTTTAGGACAAAATGAGGTCTTCAGTTCTGTCAGCGGAATTCAAACAAGCATGCCTTCCACCGCCAATCAAGCGGCGATTCAAAACCCGGCGGAGCTGTTGCCTTTAGACACTAACAGCCAGTGGGCGCAGTTGAACCCCTCTGGCAAGGGCGAGCTCGCGAATGTCAACCTACTAAAGGCTGGTTACCACATTGGGATTGACACGGTTGGACAGACGCTGAGGAACGCGAACTTGCAGATTCGCTCCGAACCGGCAAACCCTCAGTTGGCTGTCGGACCCTGGAACCAGAGCACCATCGAGCCAGACTTTATGCGCGTGCCTTTAGAGATTGGTGTTGGACCTCAGTAAGCAGAGAACCCATGTTCTCCGCACCTCTCCTATATAGGAGTCGTTTTGCTCCACTTTTTTAAAAGTGGATTTTTTATAACAGTTGATTATATGGAGAAACATGGAACATTTTTCTATATATTCGTAGCATTTGTATTACTATTTTGCTTGAAGATATATTCCGAATCGGATGCGTACAACTTGAAGTGCATCATATCGTCAAAGGATGGCAACAAATATTGTGTGAGGGAGCGTGAAAAATTGGAACTTGCTGCTGACTTATTAGCGACTGTAACAGCAAAGTGCAAAGACATGGTCAAATACCTTAATGAAAAGCATCCCAACGACGAGCGTGTCAAGCGCCTGGTTAAGGGATTCAACCCAAAGAAGATTTGCGAGACACTTCCGACAAGCACTTTGACAGCATACAGTGAAAACAAGGGAGAAAAGATTGCATTCTGTTTGAACACGACGAAGGAAGGTGACAAACTGATTGACATTCAGACACTGACATTTGTCGCACTTCACGAACTGTCGCATGTGATGACTACTTCAATTGGTCACAAACAAGAGTTCTGGCAGAACTTCAAATTTGTATTAGAAAATGCCAAAGCGGCGGGTATTTATCATCCAGTAGATTACAAGAAAAATCCAAAGGAATATTGCGGTATGAAAATAAACGACAATCCATATTATGATTTGGTGTAAAAATCAATGTAAAAAATATAACAACTTTATATATGGCATATACAGTTGTTCATTTAGACAAAACAGGAATCAAAGCAGTTTATAAATTTTCCGGAACTAACGACAAATCGAATCCAGATGCAATTATGGTCGAACAACAAATCCATCTGGATGATTCTATCCGAGAGGTAAAACTCAAGATACTGAACGAACTCAACAAGACAATGCAAATATCTGTTGAAGAGTTATATCTATTTTGTAAACGAACGACAAAGTTAAGCGCTGAAAAAATTTACCAGACTTTGACACGAAACCGCGAATATGAATTGGTTGATTATATATTCACACAAGCAATGACAAATATTGAATCTGACCGTAATGGAGAACCACTTGATAAAATTCCAGATAAAAGTATCATTGAACCTACAGATTTATTGGATATGAAATTGGACGACACATTTACTATAAATAAAGTTTTGGGACAGAAGGAGTTTATAGCTGAGCAAGAAGTACCTATTACGGTGAATCCATTCAACGCGGTGGCGACTAACAAAGAGATTGACCGTATGACAACTAGGTTTTCTCTCATGTCGTTGGACAATCAACTGGTTTTGAATTCAGGAATCCAAGAAGACGATGAAGGAACAACAATTTATCTGTGTACAGCTCGCGATGTATTAGAATCTCGTAGTGTTCTCTCCGAGAGAAATATAATCAAACTGTATTTCCCGTTCTTGTACGACAAGAACATAAACTCACTAGAGGACCTGAATGCAAAATCTTCTGAGTTGCTTGGAACCATATTAGACGATAAAACCTATGAAAAAATCGACTTATTTTACGATATTTACAATCAAAAAGATAAAGAGCCGCTAACATATGAAAATAAAGGACTCAAGTTTGTCAAAGCGGTAATTCACCCAGTAACAAGTGTAAATATTCCCTTGGAGGCAATTTTCAAAA
>JACCDO010422736.1_pt1 | contig 13280 bp, 12 predicted proteins | sample 7446101 | NCBI WGS metagenome assembly JACCDO01 (sample SAMN15323440, study PRJNA562643) | freshwater metagenome | isolation source: river surface water | place: USA:Blue River Watershed | collected 2017-08-16
ACGGCGGAAATCGTCAAAGAAAACGCGCGCAGCGCAAACGATACGGGTAGCCCTGAAGTTCAAGTTTCATTGCTAACAGCCCGCATCAATGAATTAACCCCCCATTTCAAGGCTAACGCTAAAGATCATCACAGCCGTCGTGGTTTGTTGAAGATGGTTTCACGTCGCCGTCGCCTCTTGGATTACCTCAAGGGCAAAGATTTGGATCGCTATCGCGCATTGATCGACAAATTAGGTCTCCGTAAGTAATTCTTATCGGTATGCAATGCCATCTTTCTTAGGGTTGTTTCTTTCCAGATTCAGTCTTAAGCAGATGGCATGTTTTTTGGGCGCTTCAAGTTCATTTGTGTAGGGGATCGTGTCATTCCAATGAGTTTCTGAATATCGATCAGAGTCTCCCTGGAATGGCATCCCTTGTGACCTTAAATCGCTCCAGTGTTGTCGTGACACTGCTTTATCCCACGACAAGCGTAATGCTCATGTGAGTTTTGCGTGAACAATTTGGAGAAGATCAGAATGACTATGTTTAAAAAAGCAGTAAAGAGTTTTCAATGGGGTAATCATCAAGTAACAATGGAAACAGGCGAGATTGCTCGCCAATCTGGTGGTGCCGTTATTGTTAACGTTGATGACACCGTAGTAATGGGTACAGTAGTTGCCTCTAAGTCTGCAAAGCCAGGCCAATCCTTTTTCCCATTAACAGTAGATTATTTAGAAAAGACTTACGCAGCAGGCAAGATCCCTGGCGGCTTCTTTCGCCGTGAAGGTCGTCCATCAGAAGGTGAGACTTTGATCTCCCGTTTGATTGACCGTCCATTGCGTCCTTTGTTCCCAGAAGGTTTCTTGAATGAAGTTCAGGTTGTGGTGCATGTGTTGTCCATCAACCCAGATGTGCCTGCTGATATTCCTGCTTTGATCGCTGCTTCTGCAGCATTGGCAGTTTCAGGTATTCCTTTTGCTGGCCCAGTTGGTGCAGCTCGTGTTGGTTACGCTAATGGCCAATACCTTTTGAACCCAACTCGTACAGAGCAAGCTACTAGTGAACTCGATTTGATCGTTGCTGGTACTCAAGCTGCTGTATTGATGGTGGAATCTGAAGCAAACCAATTATCCGAAGATGTGATGTTGGGTGCCGTGGTTTATGGCCATGACCAAATGCAAACTGCGATCAACGCGATCAATGATTTAGTGCGTGAAGCTGGTAAGCCAGAGTGGGATTGGACTGCAGCTCCTAAAGATGAGCCATTTATTGCTAAGGTCACTGCATTGGCTGAAGCGCCATTGCGTGAGGCTTATCAGATTCGTCAAAAGGGCGCACGTTCAGACAAGCTGAAAGAAATCTCTAAACAAGTATTGGCGAAGTTATCTGAAGAAGGCGACGTTGATGCTGTTGCTGTGAGTGACATCATGTTTGAAATCGAAGCGAAGATTGTTCGTAGCCAGATTCTGAACGGTGAGCCACGTATTGATGGTCGCGATACACGTACTGTTCGCCCAATTGAAATTCGTAATGGCGTATTGCCACGTACACACGGTTCTGCATTGTTTACCCGTGGTGAAACACAAGCCTTGGTAGTTGCTACCTTGGGTACTGCTCGTGACGAGCAAATTATTGATGCTCTCGAAGGTGAATACCGCGATCGTTTTATGTTCCACTACAACATGCCTCCGTTCGCTACTGGCGAAACTGGCCGTGTAGGTAGCCCTAAGCGTCGTGAAATTGGTCACGGTCGTTTGGCAAAGCGCGCATTGATTCCAGTATTGCCAAGCCCAGAAGATTTTGCATACAGCATCCGTGTTGTTTCAGAAATCACTGAGTCCAATGGCTCATCATCCATGGCTTCCGTTTGCGGTGGCTGTTTGGCAATGATGGATGCGGGTGTTCCAGTAAAAGCTCACGTTGCTGGTGTAGCAATGGGCTTGATTCTCGATGGCAATCGTTTTGCTGTATTGACCGATATCTTGGGTGACGAAGATCACTTAGGCGATATGGACTTCAAAGTAGCGGGTACTGCAAACGGTATTACTGCGCTCCAGATGGACATCAAAGTTCAAGGTATCACTAAAGAAATTATGCAAGTTGCGTTGGCACAAGCTAAAGAAGGTCGCTTGCATATCTTGAGCAAAATGCAAGAAGCTATGGGTTCAGTTCGCACAGAGCTGTCAGCACATGCTCCACGCATGGTCTCATTCAAGATTCACCCAGACAAGATTCGTGAAGTGATTGGTAAGGGTGGAGCAACCATTCAGGCCTTGACCAAAGAAACTGGTTGCAGTATCGATATTAAAGATGACGGTACAGTGACCATTGCTTCTACCAGTGCTGAAGGCATGGCAGAAGCAAAAGCACGTATCGAAGGCATCACTGCAGAAGCTGAAGTAGGCAAGATCTACGAAGGCCCAGTTGTGAAATTGCTCGAGTTTGGTGCCTTAGTAAACATTCTTCCAGGTAAAGATGGTCTCTTGCACATCTCTGAAATCTCTAACGAACGCGTTAAAGAAGTCAAAGACTACTTGCAAGAAGGTCAGGTTGTGCGCGTGAAGTTGCTTGCTGCTGATGAGCGTGGTCGTTTGCGTTTATCTCTTAAAGCCGCAATGGCAGATGAGGGCGGCACGATTGCTCCTTTAGCTGGTGCTGCTGAAGCGGCTCCTGCAGCTGACGAAACAGCTTAAATCATTTACGTCTACTACTGCGAGAAGCTCTTATGCGCGTAATGGAAATCAAAGAATTTGGCGCACCAGAAATGTTGGTTGCTGCCACTCGTCCGGATCCAGCGGTACCAAATGCTGGTACCGGCGAGATTTTGATTAAGGTAATTGCTTCTGGTATTAATCGGCCAGATGTATTGCAGCGCAAGGGTCACTATCCCGTGCCTGCAGGTGCATCCGATATTCCGGGTCTTGAAGTTGCCGGCGAGATTGTTGGCGGTGATCTAGCTCATGCTGATAATCTTTTTGGTCTGAAGGTTGGCGATAAGGTTTGCGCTTTAGTGCAAGGCGGTGGTTATGCAGAGCTCTGCACAGCTCCGATTGCGCAATGTTTACCTTACCCAAAAGGCTTCACCGATCAAGAAGCAGCTTCCTTGCCTGAAACTTTCTATACCGTATGGAGTAACGTCTTCATGCGTGGTGAGTTATCAGAAGGCGAAACACTTCTGGTGCAGGGTGGCTCTAGCGGCATTGGGGTCACAGCCATTTTGATTGCTAAGGCTCTCGGTCACAAAGTATTTGTGACAGCAGGTACAGATGAAAAGTGTGCAGCTTGTATCAAGCTAGGTGCTGATGTTGCCATCAATTACAAAACACAAGATTTTGTAGAAGAAGTGAAGAAGGCAACAGATGGCAAGGGTGTCAATGTCATTCTGGATATGGTCACTGGCACCTATGTGCAGAAGGAAATTGATTGCTTGGCCGATGATGGCCGCATTGTGATCATTGCGATTATGGGCGGCTCTAAGGCCGAGGTGAATACCGGTCAAATTTTGCGTCGTCGCTTGACCATTACAGGCTCAACTCTTCGTCCACGCCCAGTGTCATTTAAGAAGCAAATCACTCAACAACTGCATGCCCGTATTTGGCCGTTGTTAGATGCTGGCAAATTAAAGCCTGTGATTTATAAAACATTCACACTTGAACAGGCAGCGGATGCCCATCGCTTGATGGAATCTTCTGAACACGTTGGCAAGATTGTTTTGACAGTCTAGAAACTGCTACTGAATATGCGACCACTCATCGTTATCGGCAACTGGAAAATGAATGGCAATCTTGCTAGCAATGAAGATTGGATTAAGACCGTTGCCCGTGGGATGGAAAGTGGTATGCCCTCTGGTCGCAAGTTTGCAGTGTGCCCACCGTTTCCTTATCTCACTCAATGTGCGTTATTGATAAAAGAACATTCTTTAGCATTTCTTAGTCTGGGTGCTCAAGATGCATCTGCTGATATTGCTGGCGCCTACACAGGTGAAGTTGCGGCTTCATCGCTAAAGGAAATGGGCTGTAGTTACGTGATTGTTGGGCACTCCGAGCGCCGCCAACTCCATCATGAAGTTGATGAGCTGGTTGCTGCGAAAGCTTTGCAAGTACTGGATAGTGGAATGACGCCCATTATTTGTGTTGGCGAGACGGCTGATGAAAGAAATTCTGGTAGGGCGGTTGAGGTTGTTCGTGGTCAGGTTGCAAAACAGCTGACTGTACTTCAGGATCGCTTGGCAGATTGTTTGATCGCTTATGAGCCAGTCTGGGCTATCGGCACGGGCAAGGTTGCCACTGCTCAAGTAGCTCAGGATATGCATCGCGCTATTCGTTTGCAGTTAGCGGAATTTGATGAGGATGTTGCCTCTCATGTTGGAATTTTGTATGGCGGCAGTGTCAAACCTGACAATGCCGTTGAGTTGTTTGCAATGCCAGATATTGATGGCGGTTTAGTTGGAGGGGCTTCTTTAGATCCCCAAGACTTTCTAGCCATCTGTAAGGCATAGATTTTTATTTGGAGATAAATTGTGGAATGGCTTAAGACTTTATTGATCGTATTGCAAATCATTTCAGCGTTGGCTGTGATTTTGCTGGTTCTATTGCAGCAAGGTAAGGGTGCTGATATGGGAGCTGCTTTTGGCTCTGGTTCTTCTGGTAGCTTGTTTGGCGCCAGTGGTTCTGCCAACTTTTTATCTCATGCAACCGCTATTTTTGCTGCAGTCTTCTTTATTTCTACTCTAGGTATTACCTGGCTTGGTAATAAGAAGGAAGTTAGTCCTGGGGTTCTTTCTGGAACCGTTGCGCCAGTAGTGGCGCCAGCTGCCCCTGTGGCACCCGTTCAGGACCCAACTAAACCCGCAGTTCCTAAGTAAAAGAGTAGGTTTTTACAGATATATCTACCCCTAATTGTGGGTAGTTCAGTTGTGCAATGCAGTAGAATTGACGGGTTTTGCAAGATGCCGACGTGGTGAAATTGGTAGACACGCTATCTTGAGGGGGTAGTGGCTTAGGCTGTGCGAGTTCGAGTCTCGCCGTCGGCACCAAAAATGAAGAATTTGTAGGGGTTTTTGCTCTAAATCAAGGCTTTATAAAGTGAAGTATTGAACAATTTGCTGTTTAAAGAATTACCAGACGAACAAATCAGGACCATTTTTTGAATCTCGCTAATTACTTTCCTGTTCTGCTTTTTATCCTCGTAGGTATTGGGGTGGGATTAGTCCCCATGTTCCTCGGAAAGATTTTGGCTCCTTCGAAGCCTGACGCTGAAAAACTCTCTCCATATGAGTGCGGTTTTGAAGCTTTCGAAGATGCGCGTATGAAATTTGACGTGCGCTATTACCTTATTGCCATTCTCTTCATCCTGTTTGATCTAGAAACAGCATTCCTATTTCCATGGGGTGTTGCTCTGCGTGATATCGGTTGGTTTGGCTACGCCTCTATGGTGATCTTCCTTTTGGAGTTCATCGTGGGATTTGTGTATATCTGGAAAAAGGGCGCTCTCGACTGGGAGTGATAGATATGGCATTAGAAGGCGTTCTCAAAGAAGGATTTGTTACTACTACTGCGGATCAGTTGATCAACTGGACGCGTAATGGCTCTTTATGGCCAACGACTTTTGGTTTGGCTTGCTGTGCGGTTGAAATGATGCACGCTGGCGCATCCCGTTATGACTTGGACCGTTTTGGTGTTGTTTTCCGCCCATCCCCTCGTCAATCTGACTTAATGATTGTTGCAGGTACTTTGTGCAACAAGATGGCCCCAGCCTTACGCAAGGTGTATGACCAAATGCCAGAGCCACGCTGGGTTATTTCCATGGGCTCTTGTGCCAATGGCGGTGGTTACTACCATAACTCCTATTCAGTTGTTCGCGGTTGTGATCGCATTGTGCCAGTGGATATTTATGTCCCTGGCTGCCCTCCAACAGCAGAAGCGTTGATCTACGGAATTATTCAGTTGCAATCGAAGATCGCACGCACCAGCACAATTGCGCGGAAGGGCTAAGCAATGTCAGATCGTTTAGTTCAATTAGCCGCCAACCTCGAGAAAGTACTCGGTAAGCGCATTCACTCTGTTCAGATTGCTTTAGGTGAAGTAACGGTAGTTGTTAATGCAGATACTTATTTTGAATCTGCTATGTTGCTTCGCGATGATCCCTTACTGGCATTTGAACAGTTAATCGATTTATGTGGCGTTGATTACCAAGACTTCCGAGATGGTGCTTGGAGTGGCCAACGTTTTGCTGTTGTAAGTCATTTATTGTCCATCCAGCATAACTGGCGTCTGCGTCTGCGTGTCTTTGCAGCCGATGATGGCTATCCATTGTTAGCCTCTATTACTCCAGTATGGAACTCAGCCAATTGGTTTGAGCGTGAAGCATTTGACCTCTATGGCATCTTGTTTGAAGGCCATGATGACTTACGTCGTATCTTGACTGATTATGGTTTCATTGGTCATCCATTTAGAAAAGATTTCCCAATTAGTGGCAATGTAGAGATGCGTTACGACCCAGAGTTAAAGCGTGTTGTTTACCAACCTGTAACGATTGAGGCTCGTGAGATTACTCCACGTATCGTGCGCGAAGAGCAGTACGGAGGCCCGGTTTAAGTCATGACAAAAATTAAGAACTACACTCTCAATTTTGGTCCTCAGCATCCTGCGGCTCACGGAGTATTGCGCTTGGTGTTGGAGCTTGATGGTGAAGTCATTCAGCGCGCTGATCCGCATATTGGTTTATTGCATCGCGCTACAGAAAAATTAGCAGAGACTCGCACTTGGATTCAAAACGTTCCTTATATGGATCGCTTGGATTATGTTTCCATGATGTCCAATGAGCACGCCTACGTGATGGCCATTGAAAAATTGCTTCAAGTAGATGTTCCTCTGCGTGCGCAATATATTCGTGTGATGTATGACGAGTTGACTCGTTTACTCAATCATTTGCTTTGGATAGGCTGTCATGGTCTTGACGTTGGTGCGATGGCAGTGTTCTTGTATGCTTTCCGCGATCGTGAAGACATTTTTGATATGTATGAAGCTGTGTCTGGTGCTCGTATGCATGCTGCTTACTATCGCCCAGGCGGCGTATACCGTGATTTGCCAGATCAAATGGCGCAATACAGTAAATCGAAGATTCGGAGTGAATCGGCTGTAAAACGTTTAAATGAGAATCGTAGCGGCTCTTTACTCGATTTCATTGAGCAGTTTGCAAATGGTTTCGATGCTAATGTGGACGAATACTGCAATCTCTTAACGGATAACCGTATTTGGAAGCAGCGCTTAGTGAATATTGGCATCGTGACGCCTGAGCGTGCATTACAGCTTGGTTTCACTGGCCCGATGTTGCGCGGTTCTGGTATCGAATGGGATTTGCGTAAGAAGCAGCCCTATGAAGTCTATGACCAACTCGATTTTGATATTCCGGTGGGCGTAAACGGTGACTCCTACGACCGTTATTTAGTCCGTATGGAAGAAATGCGCCAATCGAATCGCATTATCAAACAGTGCGTAGCTTGGTTAAAAGCCAATCCAGGTCCTGTCATGAGTGACAACCATAAGGTTTCTCCACCGAAGCGTGTGGACATGAAGACCAATATGGAAGAGCTGATTCACCATTTCAAACTCTTTACTGAGGGTATTCACGTTCCTGATGGTGGGGCTTACTCAGCGGTTGAGCATCCAAAAGGTGAGTTCGGTATTTACTTAATTTCTGATGGTGCTAACAAGCCATATCGTATGAAGATTCGCGCACCAGGATTTGTCCATCTTTCAGCAATGGATGAGATGTCACGTGGCCACATGTTGGCTGATGCAGTAACGATTATTGGCACACAGGATATTGTGTTCGGGGAGATTGACCGCTAATAAAGCGCGCCAAGGATTATTTAATGACAACAACTCTTCAACTATCCGCTAAAACACTTGCAGACATTGCTCGCAATGTGGCGAAGTATCCTCCAGAGCAAAAGCAATCTGCTGTAATGGCTGCTTTAATTGCTGCCCAAACCGAGGTAGGTTGGGTGTCGCCTGAAGTCATTGCAACTGTTGCGAAAATATTAGAAATGCCAACCATTGCAGTTGATGAAGTGGCTACTTTCTACAATATGTACAACATCAAGCCTATTGGTAAATATAAGTTAGTGATCTGCACAAACTTACCTTGCCAATTGACTCATGGTGAAACAGCTGCAAATTATCTTAAAGAAACTCTGGGTATTGGTTTTAATGAAACCACGTCTTGCGGTACCTTTACTCTCAAAGAGGGTGAGTGCATGGGTGCATGCGGTGATTCACCAGTGATGCTCGTGAACGACAAGCGTATGTGCAGCTTTATGAGTAAAGAAAAAATTGATTCACTGCTGAGTGAACTTCGTGCAGAGGGGAAAGCAGCATGACCAGCTTGCACGATCGCCACATTAAGCCCTTGATCCTTGCTGGATTAAATGGCGATAACTGGCGTTTAAAAGATTATGAGAGTCGCGGTGGTTATCAACAGTTGCGTCGTTTAATTAACGATAAAGTTGCGCCTGATGCCATCATCACAGAATTAAAAGCATCATCATTGCGTGGTCGCGGCGGCGCAGGTTTCCCGACGGGATTGAAGTGGAGTTTTATGCCACGTCAGTTCCCAGGGCAAAAATATTTAGTTTGTAATAGCGACGAAGGTGAGCCTGGTACTTTTAAAGACCGCGACATCATGCGGTACAACCCTCATGCTTTGATTGAGGGCATGATCATTGGTGCTTACACCATGGGTATTTCGGTTGGATATAACTATATTCACGGTGAAATTTGGGAAGTGTATTCACGCTTTGAAGAGGCCTTAGAAGAGGCTCGTGCTGCTGGGTACTTGGGCAACAAGATTCTAGGAAGTGATTTCTCCTTCCAATTACATGCCTCTCCAGGTTGGGGTGCATATATTTGCGGTGAAGAAACTGCATTGCTGGAGTCTTTAGAAGGTAAAAAAGGACAACCACGCTTTAAGCCACCATTTCCTGCAAGTTTTGGTCTATATGGCAAACCAACTACGATTAATAACACGGAGACTTTTGCTGCCGTGCCATTTGTTTTGGCAATTGGTGGTCAGGCCTATTTAGACCTCGGTAAGCCAAACAATGGCGGAACAAAGATTTTCTCTGTATCTGGTGATGTAGTGCATCCAGGCAACTATGAGATCCCATTGGGCACACCGTTTGCTGAGTTGCTGAAACTTGCTGGCGGTATGCGTGATGGCAAAGCATTGAAGGCAGTTATTCCTGGTGGTTCATCTGCTCCAGTAGTTCCGGGTGCTCAGATGATGGATCTGACGATGGATTACGACAGTATTGCAAAAGCTGGTTCGATGCTTGGTTCAGGTGCTGTGATTGTGATGAATGAAACGCGTTGTATGGTTCGTGCATTGGAACGCTTGTCATATTTCTATCACGAAGAGTCTTGTGGCCAATGCACCCCATGTCGTGAAGGTACCGGCTGGCTATGGCGCATTGTGCATCGTATTGAACATGGTCAAGGACGTCCAGAAGATTTGGATTTACTCAACGATGTAGCAGCTAATATCCAAGGACGTACGATTTGCGCCTTGGGTGATGCTGCTGCAATGCCAGTGCGTGGCATGTTGAAGCATTACATGGATGAATTTGCGTATCACGTAGAACATAAGCGCTGCTTAGATTCTGCACAACCTTTATAAGTAATTGAGTACGGGACATCTTAAAGTGAGCATGGTAGAAATCGAATTAGATGGTAAGACGGTAGAAGGTCCGCAAGGTTCGATGGTGATGCACGCGGCGAATAAGCTCGGCACCTGCGTTCCCCATTTCTGCTATCACAAGAAACTGTCTATTGCTGCTAACTGCCGTATGTGTTTAGTGGAAGTAGAGAAGGCTCCTAAACCATTACCTGCTTGCGCTACACCAGTGACTCAAGGTATGAAGGTATTTACTCATTCTGCTAAAGCGGTAGAGGCGCAACGCTCTGTGATGGAGTTCTTGCTGATTAATCACCCATTAGATTGCCCAATTTGTGACCAAGGTGGTGAGTGCCAATTACAAGACTTAGCTGTTGGTTATGGCAAGTCAAATTCACGCTACGACGAAGAGAAGCGTGTTGTATTCCATAAGAATGTTGGTCCATTGATCTCCATGCAGGAGATGACCCGCTGTATTCATTGCACCCGTTGCGTCCGTTTTGGTCAAGAAGTTGCCGGCGTGATGGAGTTAGGCATGATCAATCGTGGCGAGCATTCAGAAATTACGACCTTTGTTGGTCAAACAGTCGATTCAGAGTTGTCTGGAAACATGATCGACTTATGTCCAGTGGGTGCATTAACCAGCAAACCATTCCGTTATGAAGCTCGTACTTGGGAATTGGGTCGTAAGCGTTCTGTAAGTCCGCATGATAGTTTGGGTGCTAACACTACAGTACAGACAAAAGCCAACAAAGTGATGCGTGTCGTGGCCTTAGAAAATGAAGCCATCAATGAATGTTGGATTAGCGACCGTGATCGCTTCTCCTATGAAGGTTTGAATAGCAGTGATCGCCTGACTACGCCTATGGTCAAGCAGGGCGGTCAGTGGTTGGAAACAGACTGGCAATCAGCGCTCGATTATGTTGCGCACTCATTAAAGACGATTGCTGCCGAAAGTGGCCCGGAGTCTATTGGCGCATTAGCCCATCCAATCTCTAGCACCGAAGAATTGCATCTCTTACAAAAGATAGTCCGCGGCTTAGGTTCTAGCCAAGTTGAAACACGTTTACGTCAAACCGATGTGAAGGCAGCTGCAGGTGCGCCTTGGTTAGGTATGCCAGTTGCTAAATTAAGCGAGCTAGATCGCGTACTGTTCATTGGTAGCTTCCTGCGCAAGGATCAACCTATCATTGCTGCGCGCATCCGTACTGCTGCCAAGCGTGGCTTGCAAGTAATGCGCATTGATGCTGGTGGTGATGACTGGTTAATTCCAAGTAGCGGTATTTCAGCTGCACCTAGTGCTTGGCTCAATACCTTGAGCGAAGTAGCATTGGCAGTAGCAAAAGCAAAATCTGTTTCTGCTCCAGCAGGAACATTCAATTTAGCGGTATCTCCAGCAGCACAAAAGATTGCTGATAGCCTCATTTCTGGCGAAAGCAAGGCTGTATTGCTTGGATCATCAGCAGTTGCACATCACCATGCATCTGATTTACATGTGATGGCGCAATTTATTGCAGATCAAACTGGTTCTACATTAGGTTTCCTACCGGTTGGTGGTAATGCTGTTGGAGCCGCCTTGGTCAACGCAAATGGTGCTGGCGTTGAATCAGTGCTCTCAGGCGACCGTCGCGCGGTGGTGCTCATGAATATCGAGCCAGATAGTGATTTACCAAATCCAGCTCAAGCTCGTGCAGCCTTGGCCAAGGCAAATACGGTCATTGCATTGAGCGCTTATCAGAGCGCTGATTTGCTTGAGCTTGCTGACGTTATCCTACCGATCTCTCCATTTACAGAAACCGTTTCAACGTTTGTTAATGCAGAAGGCAGGACGCAGACCATTCAACCTTCTGTGAAGCCTTTGGGTGACTCCCGTCCAGCATGGAAAGTGCTGCGTGTACTAGGCGGTCTCTTAGGACTTGATGGATTCTTATTTAACTTGCCTGAAGAAGTATTGGGTGAGGCTCTGAATGAGAACTATTGCACTCACTTAAATAACAAAGCAATCAGTAACACTATTACCAATGGCAATCTTGCGCCATTTGATGGTCTTGAGCGTTTGGCTGATGTCAATATCTATGCTGGCGACCCAATTGTGCGTCGCTCACCTGCCTTGCAATTAACACGCGATGCAAAACGCGGCAATCAGGTTGGCTTAAATCATAAACTCTTTACAGAACTTGGCTTGAAAGAGGGTGATGCAATCCGTGTATCCCAAGGAAGTCAGTCTGTTGATATGCCAGCAACACTAGAGGTAAATCTAGCGTCAGGCACAGTCAGAGTATCTGCAGGCACCATGGCTAGTGCTAAATTAGGATCGATGTTTGGTCCATTGACTGTGAGTAAGGCCTAAGGTACGAGATGGATAATTTCTTGAACCTCATCACAACCCAAGGCGAAGCTATCTTCGGTTCTTTGTGGCCGCTAGTTTGGGCTTTGGTGCGTATTGTCATCATCGTATTGCCAATGTTTGGCTGCGTAGCGTATTTAACGCTCTGGGAAAGAAAGCTCATTGGTTGGATGCATATCCGTCTGGGGCCTAATCGCGTTGGTCCATTAGGATTGTTACAACCGATTGCTGATGCATTGAAGCTTTTGATGAAGGAGATTATTGCTCCTGCTCAGGCTTCTAAGGTTTTGTACTTTATTGCGCCAATCATGGTCATCATGCCTGCTTTTGCAGCTTGGGCAGTGATTCCATTTCAAGCCAAGATGGTACTTGCTGATGTCAATGCTGGCTTGCTATACATCATGGCGATTTCATCGATTGGTGTGTATGGTGTCATTCTGGCTGGTTGGTCCTCTAACTCTAAATACCCATTCTTAGGTGCAATGCGTGCTTCAGCACAAATGATCTCTTATGAGATTGCTATGGGCTTTGCTTTGGTCACCGTCTTATTGACCTCGGGCTCTTTGAATCTGAGCACTATTGTTGCTTCACAAGAGCAGGGCTTCTTTGCAGACATGGGTCTGAACTTCCTCTCTTGGAACTGGTTGCCATTGCTACCAATGTTCTTGATTTACTTTATTTCTGGCGTTGCTGAAACCAATCGTCACCCATTTGACGTGGTTGAGGGTGAGTCTGAAATTGTTGCGGGTCACATGGTTGAGTACTCAGGCATGTCTTTTGCGATGTTCTTCTTGGCTGAATACGCCAACATGATTTTGATTGCAGCAGTGGCATCGATCATGTTCCTCGGTGGTTGGTTGCCTATTGTTGATTTGCCGATTCTGCGAGATATCCCAGGTTTCTTCTGGCTATTTGGTAAAACCTTCTTCCTATTGTCCTGTGTGATTTGGTTGCGAGCCACTTTGCCACGCTATCGCTATGACCAAATTATGCGTTTGGGCTGGAAGATCTTTATTCCCATCTCAGTATTTTGGGTGGTTGTCGTTGGCGCATGGGTAGTGTCTCCATGGAATATTTGGAAATAAGTTGATCAATCATGTTTAAGAAAATTTCCCAATTCCTCGATAGCTTGATGCTTAAAGATATTTTGACTGGTATGTCGATTACCGGTCGCTATCTTTTTAAACCAAAAATTACGGTTCAATACCCTGAAGAGAAGACTCCACAGTCTGTTCGCTTCCGCGGTTTACATGCTTTACGTCGTTATGAAAACGGTGA
>JACCDO010723157.1_pt1 | contig 13280 bp, 10 predicted proteins | sample 7446101 | NCBI WGS metagenome assembly JACCDO01 (sample SAMN15323440, study PRJNA562643) | freshwater metagenome | isolation source: river surface water | place: USA:Blue River Watershed | collected 2017-08-16
CCGGCACGCCGCGCGACCCATCGGTCCACGAGCGCCCGCGAGGGCGCGCGGAGCGGGGTCACGGGTGTGTCGCCGCGCGTGACCGCCGCGCCAGAGAGGAGCGCCTCGAGCTGTCCGCTCGCGCCCGTGCGCGCCACGGCGGCGCCGAGATCGCCCGGGAAGCTCGGCCCTCCGAGGACGAGGTGCGGGAGGGTGACGTCCCCCGCGGCCCCGCCGAGGATCGCGGGCCAGTCGGCGTCCCGGCCCGAGGTCGTCCCCGTCATGGCGATCATCGTGCAGATGTCGTGGGCGATGCTCCGCACGAGGACGCCGTTGAAGATCGTCGTACGGGCGTGGTGCACCGCGAAGAAGGCGCTCACCGACGGGCGCGCGGGATGCTCGACCCAGCGCAGGTCCCCCGCGCGTCCGCGCTCCGCACCCGGCTCGCGGTCGAAGGCGTCGTTGCCGAGCTCCTCGGCGAGGACGCGCGTCGGGTCCCATCCGCCGGAGGCGAAGACGAAGACGAACTTGCGGGCCTCCGCGGCGGTCTGCGCCCGCGCGACCCGGGGCGCGAGGACCCCACCGAGCCCGAGCACACCGAGGGCGCTGGCCTGACCGAGGAACGCGCGACGCGAGCAGCTGGACATGGGCTTCCCTCGCATCAGTAGAAGAGGATCGCGGGATCGCGGAGGAGGGCGGTGACGAGTCCCGTCCACGCTGCGCTCCCGCTGGTTTCGATGGCCCGGAGGCCCCGCCAGAGATCGGCGGCGGCGGCGACATCGGGGCCGTCGGCCGCCACGTGCGCGCCGAAGAGCGCGAGGTGCAGGTGCTGCACCGCGGCCGCGAAGGCGGCTGCGTCGTCGTCGGGGCCGTGCGCCAGGTCGACACCGGGGAGCAGGCGCTCGGGCGCGTTCGCCACCATCCACGAAGCCGCAGCCTCCGCGAGGCGGGCCTGCGCCAGGACGAGCGTGGCGTTCGGCTCCGTCGCATTCGCGGTGACCGCGTAGCCGTCGGCACCGCCGGCGAGGGTCCGGTAGCCCACCGTGTCGTCGCCCAGGAGGTCGTAGCCGTTCCCCACCCAGCGGAATCCCGTGAGCCCCTCGATGCTGCTCGCGAGGAGGTCCGGCGTGACCATCTTCTTCGACACGGCGCCCGCCGCGTCGGAGGCCCCGGTCTGGTAGCGCGAGTCCGCCACGACGGACGCGAGGAGGGGGCGCAGGCGCAGGTCGCCGGCGAGAAACGCCTCGCGGTGCTGGACGAGGGCGTCCGTGTCACCCGCCTCGACGGGCCTGCGGAGGAGCAGCGTCCAGGCCTGCTCCACCGCGCAGCTCGCGAAGCGCGAATCCGCCGCGATGGCCTGCCCGAGGTCGGCGAGGCTGTAGCCGGGTCGCCCGTAGAAGCCCGGCGCACGTCCCGTCCGCGTGCGCCAGTCGCGCTCCCGCTCCGGGTGGTAGCGGCTCGCTTCCTGCGCGCTCGACGGGTCGACCCAGGAGAAGCCGTAGAAGAAGCTCGCGACCGGATCGAGCGACTGGTGGCAGTTCACGCAGCCCTCGTTCGTGACGAGGGCCGACTCCACCGCCGCCTCGTCGAGGAGGTTCACGTTCCGGTCGAAGTCGATCGGGCGCACGAGGTAGTCGTGGCAGAGGAGGATCCGGCTCGCGGCGTTGGCGCGCTTGCGGTTCGCGTTGCTGGCGGTGCTGTCGTAGCGCCAGTGGAAGCTGTTCGTGGCGAGCACGCCTGCGGCGGGCCGGCCATCCGTGTAGCGGGCGGGCTGCCAGCCCTCGCCCTCGTCCCGCTGGAGCGGCCAGATGCTCGCGAGGAGCGGATCCGCGACCGTCCAGTCGGCGGTGGCGAGCTCGGTCCACGGTCGGTCCTCGACCGCGACGCGCTCGAGGATCCGGAGGGGCTCCTCCCCCACCGCGCGCGCGAAGGCCGCCGGGTCGTCGAGGTCGTAGCTGGCGGCCGAGAGGAAGCGAGGCGCCGCCCGCGTGAGGTACACCTCCGACCAGAGGTCCCGCACGCGCGCCCCGAAGCGCGGGTCCGCCATCCACGCGTCCACGACCGCCGGGAACCCCTCGGGGTCGGCCTCGATCGCCGCGAGCTCGTCCACCGTCGGGCGGACGCCCCGCAGGTCGAGCGAGGTCCGCACCGCCAGCGCGGCGATCGGCATCGGCGCGAGGGCGCTGTCCCCTGCGGGCGGGTCCGCGCACGCGACGAGGAGCGCGAGGAGGCTCACCACGGCGCGCTCTCCCAGTCGAGGAGCGTCGTCGCGTCGACGCACACCGTGCCCATGGGCTCGCCGCGGTACCAAGCTGTGCCGCAGCCGTCGCACTGGGAGGGGTCGGCCATGGTCTCGCCGAAGTCGGTGGGCCCGTCGAAGAGGACGTCGATCCAGCCGCCATCGGCGTCCCGCACGGCGAGCGCGCCGCCGGGCTCGGTCGGGCAGGCGGAGCCCCACGCGGAGGTGAAGATCACGAGGTGGTCGAAGACGACGGCGCTCACGTCGGCGTCGTCGAATCCGCCGATGCCGCCGTCGATGGCGGCGTAGCGGCCCCGCGCGTCCGTCGTGGAGCCCACCGCCGCGAGGGTCAGCTCGGGCGAGAGCCCCGCAGCGAGCCAGGTCCCGGCGGCCTCGGGTCCATCCCACGCGAAGGATCCGTCGAGGACCGACTGCCAGGTCGTGCTCCCGACGCCGCTCGCGCGGAGCGTGTACGCGGAGCCGGCGCCCGCGAAGGTGTGACCCTGCGGGTCGACCACCGTGGCGACCGTGTAGAGGGCCTCGCCGTCGTAGACCGTGCCGTCCTCGGTGACGACGCCGACGTAGGCCTGGTGGAGGGCGTAGCCCTCGAAGCGCGTGCCGTCCGCGCTCTCGCACTGGTCGTACCAGTAGACGTTTCCGTCGTTGGCGTAGAGGTCCGGGCACCCCGGCTCCGCTCCCGCCGCTGCCGTGCGGTACCCGGCGAGCACGGGACCTGCGTTGAGCGCCCACGCCGAGGCGACCGCCTGCGTGACGGCCGCTTCCACGCCCGCTTCGCCGAGGCTGGGCGGCGGCGCGGCAACCTCGTCCACGAGGTAGGGCGCGGGCACGAAGGCCTGTCCGGAATCCGCGGGGTCGTCGCCGCAGGCGAGCAGGGTTCCGAGGACGAGCATGGAGCCTCCGTTCTGTCGGGTCGCCCGACCAAGCTAGCCGATGGGTCGCGGGCGGGCCCGCGTCACGCCCGTCCTCACAGCACGAGCGCGGGCGCCTCGCGGTCCCAGGCCAGCGGGTCGACGTCCCCCAGCGCGAGGAGCGAGGCCCCGAGCATTTGCGCCGTGGGGACGACACCCCCCGCATCCAGCGCGCCGGTGCGTGGATCCACGGGCATCCCGGCGAAGGTGTCGTCGTGCCCGCCGATCACGCGCCCTCCGCTGATCCCTGCGCCGAGGAGCATCGCGCTCGTGCTCGGCCAGTGGTCCTTCCCGTTCGCGGTGTTCAACGCCGGGGTGCGCCCCATCTCGGAGAGGACGACCACGCAGGTCTCGTCGAGGAGCCGCGGCGCCGAGACGCCCGGCGTTCGCGCGAGTCCCTCCATCAGTTGGCTCAGGCCCGCGCACATCGATTCCCAGAGCGGGGTCTGGCGCACGTCGTTGTCGGAGTGGGTGTCCCAGACGAGGGAGCCCCCACCCGTGTCGAGCGTCACGCAGCGGGAGATTCCCTGCGAGAGCAGGTCGCAGGCCAGCGCCGCCTTCCCCGCGAGGTCCGCGGCTTGACCGAGGGAGAGCGTGGTCGCCAGGTCCTGCAGGTCCGCCGCCCGCCCGCGCGCATCCTCCCAGGCGCGCGCGATGCGCTGTCCACGGGCGGAGGTCTCTCCCGCCGCGAAGGCAGGCCCACGCCGCGCGAGCCAGCGTTCGACGAGGTCGTGGGCGGGACCGGGGAGCGGGGTCACGGGCAGGTCGAGGCCGTCGAGGGCGTCGCCGGCGAGGAGCGCGTCGAGCTGCCCGTACGCGCCCGTCCGCGCGACGACCGCGCCGAGGTCCCCCGAGAAGCTGGGACCCCCGAGGACCACGTGGGGGAGGACGTAGGTCTCGCGGGCCTCCGCCGCGAGGATGGCGGGCCAGTCGGCGATGTCCCCCGAGGGGACGCCGGTCAGGAGGATGCGGCGGCACGGGTCGTGGGCGATCGACCGCACGAGCATCCCGTTGAGGACGATGGACTGGCTCGCCCAGCGCGTCATGAACGCGCGCACGGCGGGCCGCGTCGGGTGATCGACCCAGGTCACGCCCCCCGTCGTCGCGAGCGCCGCGTCCCGCTCGACGGCGGCACCGGGCGTGTTCCAGGGGGGCACGAAGACGCGCGTCGTGTCCCAGCCGCCCTGCGCCATCACGAAGACGAAGCGGAGGTCGGTGCCCGCAGCCGCGCCCGTTGTCGCGCGCGCGACTCGCGGCGCGAGTCCGGCGGCGCCGAGGAGCGCGAGGCGTTGGAGGAGCTGGCGTCGGTGCAGCATGGCGCGCTCAGTACACCAGGAAGGAGGGATCGCGGAGGAGCGCGGTCAGGACGGTGGTCCAGGCCTCGCGGGGATCGCGGCGGATCGCGTAGGCCGCGTCCCACAGGGCGAGGAGCTCCGTGACCTCGGGGGCGTCCACCGCGACGCGACGCGAGAGCACGCGGAGGTAGAGACCCTGCACGGTGCGGGCAGCGTCCTCGCGAGGGGGGACGACCGTCACGTCGAAGTCCTCGAACAAGCTGGGGGCGGAGGGGGCTTCCGCCCCCTCCGCAACGCCTCCCCCCGTGGCCGCCTGCCCCACCGCGAAGGACGCAGCCCCCTCGGCGAGGCGGGCCTGCACGAGGAGGAGCGGGACGCTGGGGAGCGTGCCGCTGGCGACCACCGTGTCGCCGTCGGCGCCCCCGGCGAGGGTCCGGAAGCCGGTCCCCTCCGCGCCGCGGTCCTCGCGCTTCTCCTCGACGCCCACGGCGTCGATGGCGAGGAGATCGGCACCGCCGCGGGTCCAGCGGAAGCCCGTGAGGTCCTCGACCTGGTCGGCGAGGAGATCCGGTGTGACGAGCTTGCGCGAAGCCCCCGACCGGTCGTCGGGGCCCGCGCGGTAGGCGTCCGACGCGACGACCGCCGCGACGAGCGCCCGCGGCGTCGCTCCCTCCGTCACGAAGCGCTCCCTCACCGCGACGAGGGCCGACTCGTCGGCCTGCGTGGGCGCGGCCCGCACGAGTAGGGACCACGCCGTGTCCACGGCACAGCGCGCGAAGCGGGGGTCCGCAGCCAGGTCGCGACCGAGCGCGTCCAGGCGTCCCGTGCGCGCGGCCCCGAAGTAGCCGGGGCTCACGCCCGAGACGGAGCGCCAGGCCCGCTCGCGCTCCGGGTGGTAGCGCAGGGCCTCGGCGGGATCGAAGGAATCCTGCGCCCAGAAGCCGTAGAAGTGGCTTGCGAGGGGGTCGAGGGTGTGGTGGCAGGCCACGCAGGCGGGGTCCTCCGCGATGGCCCGCCGCACGCGCTCCGCATCCCGGAGATCGACCCCGCCGGTGAAGTCGATCGGCTGGGCGAGGAAATCCTGGCAGAGGAACACCCGCGCCGCGGCGTTGGCGCGCCCGCGGTTCATGTTGCTGAGCGTCGAGGTGTAGCGCAGGTTCCAGCCCACCGTCGCGAGCACGCCCGCCGCGGGACGGCCGTCCGTGTAGCGCGCGCGCACCCAGTCGTCGGGCGCGGCGGGCGCGGCCTCCAGCGCGACCGGCGCCCCCCCCGCGAGGACCGTGTTCGCCATGGTCCAGTCGGCGGTCACGAGCGTGGTCCACGGCAGGTCCGCGCGGGCCACCTCCTCGAGGACGCGCAGGGGCTCCTCCCCGACGCTCCGCACCCACGCCGCCTCGTCGTCCAGCCCGACCTCCGAGGACTCGACCATGAACCCATCGACCCGCGTCCGGAAGACCTCCGTCCAGAGCTCCCGGACGCGCCCCGAAAAGCACGGATCCTCCAGCATCCCCGCGACGAGGTCGTCGACGGTGCCGGGGTCCGCCTCGACACGATCCAGCTCCGCGACGCTCGGGCGCACGCCGCGGAGATCGAGCGAGGCCCGCACGAGGAGATCGTGGGCGGACATCGCGGGTGCCGGCACCGCGGCGGGGTCGGGCGTGCACGCGAGGAGGGCGAGCAGCGCAACGGGGAGCGCGTTGCACCCCGCCGTCGCCCTCATGACGGCTCCCCGAGCGCGCCCGCGGCGTCGAGGCAGAGCGTCCCCGTCGTGCCGTCGGGCCGCGTCAGGACGCCGCACCCGTCACAGCCGCGCCCCGAGGCCGTGCCCATCGGCGGGGCGTCGAAGGTGACCGTGTACCAGTCCCCTGCGGTATCGCGCAGGGCCACGGTCCCCGACGGCTCCACGGCCGGGCAGCCCGGGCCGGCGGGGCCGACGCCGGTCTCGAGGAAGTCGACGGCGGTGAGGACGCCATCGTCGAGGCCCCCCACCCCGCCGTCGACCTGCACGGCGCGGGTGCCATCCGGGCGCGCCTCCCGGACGAGCGACAGACTCAGGGCGTGCCCGCGCGCAAGCCAGCCCCAGGGCGCCGGGTCCGACCCGGCCGCCGGCACCACCTCGAAGCTCCCCCGCACCTGCGCGCGCGTCACGATGCGATCCTGCTCCTCGTCCGTGCGGTAATCGGCACTCCCGGCGAGCCGCATCGTGGTGCCGTCGGCCAGCGCGAGGGAGGCCGCACCCCAGAGCGCCCGCGCGTCGGGTCCATCCGACAGGGTGTAGAGGTAGCCGTCGTAGGTGGTCCCGACCGCGCTCGTGCACGCCGCGATCCAGCCGCCGGCCGCCCCCTGCGGGACGAAGCCGGGACACGACGGGTTCGCGCCCACCATCGCGACGTCGAAGGCGCGGAGAACGGCGGCCGCGCTCCATGTCGGGCTCTCCGCGAACACGAACTGGAGGGCTGCGCCGAGCGCCGCATCCCCGGGGGCCGCTCTGGAACCGGGGTCGAGCGCGGGGTCCCAGGCGGCGGGCGGGGCCGCGCTGTCCGCCGCGGGCACAGGCTCGCCGCAGGCCACGAGCGTCACGAGCAGGAGGAGCGGACCCACGACCGGAAGCATGTCGGGTGCGTGGGCGCGCGTCAACCCTCGGCCGCCGCACCGCGCGACCGATGCGCGCGCACGGCACCGCGCGGGAGGCGATCATGGACGGCGGTACCGACACCCTTTAACGGTACCGTCATGACCGTATGCGCGCCGAACGCGTCCAAAGGGTCCCGTGGATGGCTCCTCGGGGCCGTCGCGCTGTGCGCCTGCCACGGCACGGAGGCAGGTGCCGGCGCGCAGCACGCCGAAGGTGCCGACGCGCCCGGAGCCGCCTCGCCCTACCCGAACATCCTCGTCATCGCGCCCGACACGCTCCGGGCCGACCGTCTCCTCGCGGAGCGCGACGGGGCCCCCCTCATGCCGAACCTCGCGGGGGTCGCGCGGAAGGGGGTCAACTTCTCGCTGGCGATCTCGAACGGCGGATGGACGATGCCCGCGCTCGCTTCGTTCCTCGGCGGGACGTGGCCCCTCGTGCCCTCGACCGAGGGCGGCGCCTCGCTGTCCTGGTTGCGCTCGGACGTGCCCCGCCTCCCGGAGGTGCTCGTCGCGCACGGCTACGCGACCGCCGTGTTCTGGGGCAGCACGATGACGACCTACGCCCCCGAGTTCTCCGTCGGTTTCCAGAAGGTCGACACGACGTTCTTCGGCGCCACCGACCCCGGCGACGCGCCTGCCGCGTGGCTGCACGGCCGACCGCGCGAGCCCTTCTTCGCGCTCGTCCACGACGTCGACCTGCAGTTCCTCCGACCCGCGGACGGTGCGGGCGCGTGGGGGCGCGGGGTCGAGATCAACGAGCGCTTCGCCGACCACCTGGCCTCGATGCCGGCTGCAGCCGCCACCGACGCGACGATCGCCGACTACGACACCACCGCGCGCCGCTTCGACGCCTCGATGGCGCCCGTCCTCCGCGCGCTCGACGACGAAGGCTACGCCGCCCGCACCCTCGTCGTGGTGACCTCGAACCACGGCCTGAGCCTCGGGAGCGTGGGCACGATGATGCCCGAACCCGGCACGAGCGGGGGCTTCCTCCACGGGACGCACCTCGATTCATCGTTGCGCATTCCCCTGGCCATCCACGACCCACGCCCCGCCACAGGGATGGCCCCGGGCACGCGGGACGCGCTCGTCCAGACGATCGACATCGCGCCGACCCTCCTCGGGCTCGCGGGGATCACCCGTGCGGCGCACTTCACGGGGACGGACCTCAGCCCCCTCCTCCGAGACCCCGCCGCGACACTCCCCGACCGGGAGGTCTACAGCGTCAGCAGCAGCCGAAACATGTCGGTGCGTACACGGACCCGCAAGCTCGTGCGCCGCCTCGTCCCGGTCGGCGCCCCCGGTACCCCCACACCCAAGCTCCAGCTCATGACCGAGTACCTCGACCTCGTCGCCGATCCCGACGAGACCCGGATGCAGCCCCCCGACGCCGTGTCGCGGGAGCTCGGGTCGAAGCTCGAGACCTTCGCCCGCGCGCGCCTCTCCGACAAGGCGCCCGGCACGCCCCACGACGACGCAGCCCTCCGCGAGGCCCTCAAGCGCGACGGCTACTGGAGCAAGGTCGAGCCCTGAGCGTGCACGCGGCGCGGTGTGCCGTCGGGTGCCGCTGGAGGGTGCAAGGGGCCCCTCCAGCGGCACGAGATCCCGGCGTCACACTGCGCGCGCTCGGTCGGGCTCGGGGGAGGCGTTACGGAGGGGGGCCCACGCCCCCCTCCGTCCCATGAACCCTGCGACGCTCAGCCGCGCGGCGGGAGGAAGCCCTTGGCCTGGAGGTGCGCGAGGAGGGCGAGCGCGCAGGCCTCCACGTCCATCTCCCCGGACTTCAGCACGAGCTCCGGCGCGAGGGGCTCCTCGTACGGCGCCGAGACCCCCGTGAACTCGGGAATCTGCCCGGCACGGGCCTTCTTGTAGAGGCCCTTCGGGTCACGCCCCTCGCAGACCTCGACGGACGCGTCCACCCACGTCTCCAGGAAGGTGCCCTCGGGCATGATCGCGCGGACCTTGTCACGGTCTTCCCGGTAGGGAGAGATGAACGCCGTGATGGTCACGACGCAGGCATCCGCAAAGAGCTTGGCCACCTCGCCGATGCGCCGGATGTTCTCCGTGCGGTCGGCCGGCGAGAACCCGAGGTCCTTGTTCAGACCCATCCGGATGTTGTCGCCGTCGAGCACGTAGACCATGTAGCCCCGCTCGAGGAGGAGCTGCTCGGCGCGGCGCGCGATCGTGCTCTTCCCCGAGGCGCTCAGCCCCGTCAGCCACACCACGCAGCCGGTCTGGCCCACCGCGGCGATGCGCTCCTCGTTCGTGACGTTGGCGCCGTGCCAGGTGAGGTTCGTGCCCTTGGGGGTCATGGTGCGAGCTCCGTGCGCGTGAGGGATCAGTAGGAGACGACGTCGTCGTAGGCGATGTCCTTCGCGACGGGGAGGAAGGTCCAGGTCTGGACACGACCGACCGCGCAGGACTCGAAGGCCGCGTTGGGCGTCGAGAGGGCCTTCACGCGGACGTTCGCGACCTTCCCGTCGGGCTTCACGACGAAGGCCACGGACCAGGAGCCGCTCAGCGACGGGTTCAGCTTGATCTGGGGCGCCCAGCAGGCCTGAAGTTGACGCTCGAACTTGAAGAAGCGCTCGGAGATCATCGTCTCCGCGTCCTTCGGTGACTCGACCACCTTCTGCGTGCTCGCCATCTGGACCGACGTGCCCGTGAGCGCCGTGCGCCCCGTGCTCCCGGAGACGCCGACGGTCCCGACCGCGACACCGGTCGGACCGCCGGCCGCGGTGGCCCCCACGAGACCTCCGCCCCCGAGCGACGTCGTCCCGCTGCCCGCCACGATCGGCGCGCCCAACGCGTCCAGCCCGCCGCCTGCGCCGACCCCGCCGCTGTTGAGGATCCCATCGAGGCCATCGAGGGGGTTGGTCCCGCCACCCGCCGGCCGCGTACCCGCCCCCCCTGCGTTCCGGCGCGCCGCCTCCGCGGCCTTGGCCTGCGCCTCCGCGAGCTCCTTCTGGCGCGCGGCTTCTGCCTCCGCGAGCTGCTCCGCGCGCTTGCGCTGCAGCGCCGCCGGATCGAGCTGCTGGTAGTAGGCGATGGCGAGCGTGTCGTAACCGCCGCCGAAGACGGTCCAGATGACGAAAGCGATCACCGATGCGAACGCAGCGACCGACACGATGGCGAGGCGCCGACTCCGGCGCGTGTCCTCCGCCACGCGGGCCGCAGCCTCGCGGTCGAGCTGCTGCTGGCGCGCGAGACCCGGATCCGTCGGAGCTTCATCCCCTGGCACTTCGAGGAGACAGTGCGGACAGGGCCCCCCGAACGCAGCGAGCTGCTCGGAGATGGCACCCTTGCAGTAGGGACAGACGTGTTTACTGGCCACGGGCGGGCTCCGTTCCGGCGACGACGCGGGGCCCGGTCCACTGGGACATCCCCCCCGCGACATTGTAGATGTGCGTGCCGCCGATGCTCGTCATGAACTCCCCCGCGGCGGCGCTGCGCCCCCCGGAATGACAGACGAACACGAGGTGCGAGGACTGGCCGAGCTCCCCGTGACGATGCGGCAACTCGTCCACGGGGATGTGGCGCGCGAGGGGGGCGTGGTCCGCCTCGAACTCCTCCCGCGTGCGGACGTCGACGAGGACGAATCGCGAGCCCGCCTCGGTGAGGAGCGTCATCGCGTGCGCGCTGTCGATGTCGACGACGTGCGCCTGCGGCCCGCCGGCGACGCCCCCCTCGGAGGGGGTCGTGCGCGCGGGAGGCGGCGGGACGGCCTTGCCCTGCGACGACGCCACCGCCGTGACGAGCGCCTCGGTGTCGGGGAAGCCGCGCCAGGACCCGCCCACCGTGCCGTCCTTCCGGACCCACACGACGGTGTCCCGGCACCACGGACGGACCCGCCCGGAGGCGTGAAAGCCACGTGCCGCGAGGGCGAGTGGGTCGTAGAGGAAGGGGAAGCTCACCCCGAGGCGCGCACGCGCGGCGCGGAGCGTGTCCGGGCGGGCGGTGTGGACCACGAAGATCGCGGTGTCCAGCGACTCGAAGCGTGCGCGCGAGGCTTCGAGGGCGCGGAGGAAGGCCTCCACGTCGGCGCCTTCGGTGCGGCGGAGGAACACGAGGACGACGTCGAGGTGCCCCTCGAAGTCGGGGAGCTTGATCCACGTCCCGTCGTCGGCCGTGAGCGAGAGGGCCGAAGCACGCACGCCCGCAGCGAGCGGTTCCCAGTTCAGGAACGTGCGGATGCGCGACATCATCTGCCCTCCAACGGCCCGACTAACACCCTTGACACGCGCACCGCCACCATGGTTCACGGACGAGGATCGTCAACCCGTCGACGGCGGGAGGGCGCCGTCCGTCGCGCTCATGACCGCGGCGAGGGCGCGGAGCGCCGCCGCGTCGTGTCGAACGGCGCTGTCGCCGAGGGCCGCGACCACGTCCGACCCCGGCTCGATCCCGACCTTCACGGACGCGCGCGCCGTGAACACCATCTCCGTCGCGACGTCGGGCCCCGGGCCGTCCTCACCCCGGAGTCGCCGGAGAATCGCCATCAGGCTGTCGGCGACGCCGAGGGGCGGGCGCATGCCCATCGCCGTGGGCGCCCACGCCTCGAGGGCCTGCACCGTGTCGAGGCCTTCGGGCGCGCGGGCCTCCCCCAGCGCGACGAGCAGGGCGAGGTAGCCGACCGCCTCGACGGTGTCCGCGGAGGCCCCCGCGACCTGCGCCATCCGCTCCGCCCGCGCCGTCACCAACTTTCCGAGCGCCCCGCTCCCCGCGGTATCGGCACCCTCCAGCGCGAGTTCGAGGCTCGACCGTACGAAGTCGCGCGCCGACTCCCACGCGACGGTGGCGCGCCCCGTGGGGCCATGGGCCTGGACGCTCCGCACCACGAGGTTCGGACGCACGCGCCGCCATCCCGCGACGTAGCGCGCGACCCCCGCACCCGCGGCCTCCCGCACGATCACACGGTCCGCGCCGTTGGCCTCGATGAACGACGAGACCTGCTCCGGGTCGCCGACCACCTCGGCGTTCCCACCCTCGACCTCGACGAGGCGCCGGAGGGCGCTCGCGCGGGCGGGGTCCGGCTCGAGGACGACGACGCGTGCGGAGATCGGGACCGTGGGGGCGCTCCCCGCGACGCCGGGACGACCGGCGGACTCGTCGGCGTTGGCCGGCACCAGGCGCTCGACGAGGGCGCGCATCCCACTGCGGGGCGCGACGAAGAGACGCAGGCGCGCCGCTCCCGCGGCGGCCTGGGCGGCGCGGAGGCTGGGGATGTCCGTGGGGTCGGCGGTGAGGAGCGAGAGCACGCGGGTTTCCGCGTCGAGGAACGTCGGGACGAGGAGACGCTCGCGGAGGAGCCCAGCGGGGAGGAGCGCGACGACCTCCGGCCCGACCACGAGGCGCGCCAAGCGGTCCGCGGGCACCATGTTGATGCGGAACTGGTGCGCGAGGGCGCGGGCGAGGCCGTCCTCGTCGAGGTAGCCGAGCTGCACAGCGCGGTCGCCGAAGCGAACGCGCTCGCCTTCCCCGAGGCGCGCGAGCACGTCCTCGGCCTGCTCCGCGCGGAGCAGCCCGAGCTGCACGCATACCTCACCGATGGGGACTTGCTCGGCCTTCACGTCGCCAAGTTAATGGACCCACGATGGAAGGGCACGCCACCGACACCCGACTCGCAGAGGCGCGCGCCGTCCGCGGGGGCGGGGGTCCGGGCGCGGTGCGACAGGCCCTCGCCGCGGCCGAGGCAGCGCTCCGGCGCGAATCGGGAAGCAACGGTGTTTGGGGCGGAGGGGGGGCCCAGCCCCCCCTCCGCAACGCCTCCCCCCGGACCTCCTCCGGCGGCACGCCGGGACCCCTCCCGCGGCACGACACCGGTGAGGCCGCAGGCCTCCTCACGCAGGAAGGCTGGTTCGTTCCGCTGCCGCCCGCCGCGACCCGCGCGGTCGAGGAGGCGCTCGCGGAGGCCCTCGACGACGTGGGATGGCTCGTCCTGCAGGTACGCGCCGACGGCCTGACCTGCGGGGGAATCCAGGTCGGGGACGCGGACCTCGCGGCCGCCCTGGCGGCGATCGACGTCGCGAGCGTGGTGCTCTGGGACGCGGGCCCGGCAGAGGCCGCGGCCTTCATCGCGCTCGTGGGCCTCGCCCGCGGCGTGACGGCAACCGGCGAAACGGCAGGCGCGACGCTCTCCGCGTGGCGGACCGCGCACGTGGCAGCCCGCGTCGAGGCGACCCCGCCTCGCCCCGCGCTCCTTGC
>JACCDO010165716.1_pt1 | contig 13279 bp, 14 predicted proteins | sample 7446101 | NCBI WGS metagenome assembly JACCDO01 (sample SAMN15323440, study PRJNA562643) | freshwater metagenome | isolation source: river surface water | place: USA:Blue River Watershed | collected 2017-08-16
GGGGCTTTCAAAGCCGTTTTCCAATATCCTAGATCAAACCGCCTTCGCTTTTGTGATGGGTATACGAATGCATGCAATTCACCGTTTCAGGGCATGGCTAGCGATGGGGCTAAGAATGCTCTAATCCTCGTATTTGAAGAGAGCATGTTTCACAAGCTATCACCTCTCTTTGGCTCTCGGATTGTGTGTTTTATCCATGATGAAATTATCATTGAGATACCCGTGAGCGATATAGATAACGAGCATTACACACAACAAGGTAAGGACGCCGTAGACCGTCTATCTCTTTTGATGAAGCTAGGCATGGAAATCATGACGCCAGACATTGAGGCCGTATGTGAAACAACCTTGTCTTATCGTTGGGATAAAGAAGCCCACTCACCTATACGAGGGGATAGGCAACAAATTTACATTTCTAAGGTCGATTTAAAAAACTTTTAAAAAACTTTTAAAAAATATTTAAATTTTATTTGACAATATACATAAATCTATATATATCTATAAATAACAAAGCAAACAACAAAAATGATCTGAGGATCAGAAGGAAAATGCAAAATGCAAATTCAAATCATCGATATCCAAACTCAAGAAATCGTCGCTCAAGGCTCAGTAGATCAAATCAAGGCTCTCTATGAAGAAGAAGAAGTCTTAGAAGCAATCGATCAAGCAATTGAAACACAAGAAACCGTCACCGTCTACGGATTTGTAGGTAATGGTATCGAAATCACCGCAACCGAAGAAAGCAGCAATGATATGCAACAATCACCAGTAGATCAAATTCTCGAAGCAAGTAGCCGTCGTTTTAGAAGTGCATACAGTCAAACTGATGCTCTCGTCATCCCAACAAACGCAATGGCTTACGGCAAGCCATTGTTCCGAGTCACTGAAAGCGAAATCCTCTTGCTCAATGCTGATGGGGATGTTTGGGATAGCTATGACATGCCAGAAGACGGTGATGTTGTTTCTTATATCGAAACTCTACTCTCAAGCTTTGGTCTTTAAACCTAAAGGAGCATGACAAATGAACAAGTTTAATTGCGGTCTCTGGACCAAAGTACAACCTCAAGATATGGCTGAAACAAAAGAATTTCCTAGAGTTAAGCCTCTCGCTCAATGGTCACCTTACATTGATTATAGTGAGCAACAAGAACAACAAGAACAAGAACAAACAAAGGCTTTCTTCTTGGGTACTCTCTCAGAACTAGCTTCTCTAACAATCCTATGCACAACAATTTACATTCTCATCAAGATGATGTAAGAAAAGGAAAGCAGCATGACTACCAAAACTACTAGATCATATGTCATCACCGAAAAAGGTCGTCTCCTTAGAGAAAAGACCGGCTTGCCACTAAGAGAAATCGCTAAGCAATTGGGGTATACCAACACAATGCTCTCTCTTGTATGCTCAGGTAAAGCACAACCTTCATGGGACTTGGCTCGTAAGCTAGGACAATTATGTGACAAGCCCGCTGAATATTTTTTATTACCTTAACTGAATAAATATCGCATACTTGTGCTAAACTTACAAAAGAATGGTGCAAGATGATAATAGAACTAGGATTGCATGACTCACCGCTTGAGCTGATGGACGAGATAGAATTTTATACAAATTTACGAAGCGGGCTGAGGTTAAAAGAACAAGTAGCAAGTGATAACACAATCACCTTACATTTTGATTGTTTAGAGCAAATACACCAGATACGAGTCTTAGTAGATGATCTAAATACACTCGCACCGCTCTCGAAGTGTTTTGAGAGAACGGCTATCATAAAATTCAGATCATGGACTGAAATCGTTCTTCCAGCTTGGTACTATATCCATGACCTGGTCATAGAAAAAAATCCTCTTGAATCAGAAAGTTTATGGCAAGCTAATTTTAAAGTTACCGTTTCACTAAAGGATAAATCTCATGTCTGATCTACAACCACCACAAGACTTTTGGGTATTAGCAGCAAAGAATAGCGAAAGCGTAGGCTTACTTGTACTTGCTTATGTTGCCAAACAAATTATCCCTATTTTTGATCGTTATGTATCTCTCAAAGAAAAGCAAGACCCTATCATTGATCGATTGTCTGAGAAGATGCAAGATTTAGAATTAAAGATTGAAATCCTCGTGGAAAAAAGCAAATTGAACGATAAATAAAATTAAAAATATAAATAAATATTAGTATAATCTCTATGTAACGAAAAGAGATTATACATGACTAGCAAATTTTCCCACCTCTCAGCCTCTCAAATCAATTTATTCAAAGATACTTGCCAACGGAAATGGTACGAGATTTATATCAATGGGGAAACCACGCCATCAAGCCCAGCTCTTGAGCGTGGGAAGATCGTCCATACACATATTGAGAATTACATTTTAAAAGGTATTCAACCGCCACAAGATACTGACGAAGGCTTGATTGCATCATCTGGTCTTGCTCTACTACCAACATATGAAGAAAATAAAGTCTTCATTGAGTATGCTCTGGACAACTTCCCCCCGCTATCCCCAACAGTGAAATTTAAAGGCTTTATCGATTGCTTGATTGTAAACGATGATCATATTGAGATACTTGATCATAAGACTACAAGTGCAAAAAAGTACATGCTCACGGAACTTGATCTGATGACGAATACACAATTGATTATCTATGCTCGTCATGCAATGCAAGCGTACCCCCATACAAAATTCAAGCTATCACATATTTACTACCTTACTTCAGGTAAAAAATATGCAGAAAAGAGAAGCGTGGAGGTAGATAGGGAACATGTGATGAAGATATTCACTGATCTTGTGCCTACAATCAAGGACATGATCAGTGCATACGATAAGCAAATAGATGAGATGGAAAAGAATGAAAGCAGTTGCTTTGCCTATGGTCAACGATGCCCATTCTTCTTACGATGTAAACGAGATAACCTAAGTGATTTAACCTCAATTCTTGTACCACAAGAGAAAGACGATACAAATATGGCTACTACAAATACCGATCTACTAAGACAACTCTTCAAGGATAAGGGGATGGCTGATGAACGAGTACCACAAGCCCCACAAGAACAAGTAAAACAAGTAGAGCAAGTTAAAGATGATACTTGCGTGCTATTCGTATCTTGCTATGTTGTGAAAGGCGATTTACCTATTCTTGCCTTGGATGCTCTCAAACCTCTCATACTTGAGATTTGTGCAAGGGAAAAAGTACCCCATATCTCAACCATTCAGTACGGACGAGGTTATGACATGTTAAACACTATGCTCATGCAAAACGGCAAGCTACCTTGTTCTATGCAAATCGATGCTAGATCATTTGAATACCAAAAGCTTGGGGCAACACTTGAATCCTTAGCTGATATTGTTGTGAGAGGTGTATAATGGACAAAAGCCTTGTGGATATGTTCTTATCTGGGGGACTATCGGATAAGGTAAAAATTAGCGATGATGTTAGGATTAATAGAATACCACCTAGCACAACGAAAGAACAAATACCAGATTACACTACTCGTTTCAAAACTGAGCAAGGGACAATGAGGCTTAGACATATTCAAAATTCTATGCTCTTTGAATTTGAGAAGGCTGCGGGATTGGTCGCTCTCGCTGGTTGTGGTACTGGTAAAACACTGACAACCTTTCTTCTTCCTCTTATTGCCAAAGCTACAAATCCTCTCTTGATTGTCCCCGCTTCACTGAGAGATAAGACTAAGAACGAATGGTTAGGCTACTCTAAGCATTTCAATTTGATACCGATCGAGGTGATTAGTTACGAGCAAATTCAAACACCAAAAGGTAAGGACTTGCTCTTTAAGTTATCCCCCGATCTGATCATTTGTGATGAAGCACACTACCTAAAGAATTTACGATCAGCTAGAGCCTCAAGGCTTGGCTTGTATCTAGCTAAAAAACAAGATACTAAATTTGTTGTTCTCTCAGGTACGCTCATGAATAAGAGCATTGCTGATATTGCTCACCTCTCAGATTGGGCGTTACTTGATCGTTCACCTTTCCCTCGTGAGAGTAGGCAAGTGCAAGTTTGGGATAGGCTGATCAACGGTGAGGCAAGCGGTTTTGAATACATAGAATTTAAAAGACATTGGCAAGTAGACGGTCTAGCCGTTAAAGAGAGTATTTATAAGAGGCTTGCTACTTGTGACGGCGTAGTACTTACGGGCAAGGATGTTGTGCCGTCATCTCTCAATATGTATGCAAGTAAACTACAAGTACCTAAGAGTTTAACGCAAGCAATCAATCAAGCCTTCAATGAGAAACGAATGGCTGACGCTTTGGGGGATTTTGAACTTGATATAAAGATGATCGAGGATAGCCAACATTTATGGAAAACTACCGACGCTTTTGCTCTTAGAGCATACTCTCAAATGATGATGGGATTTCTCTATGTTTGGGATTGGCCACATGGTCCAGATGAAGAGTGGCTAGCTACTCGCTCTCTCTATGGTAAGGCAATTAGGCAAGTACTTGACCTTGAGATTGAAGGTATTGACTCCCCCGCTATGGTTGAGCAAAATGTTGATATATTGCCCATAGCATTTCAACGGTACTTTCTCATGGCTCAAAGTGCATGGGAAGCACAAAAGCATAAAGAGAAACCGCCAACTAAATGTATCTGGCTTGACGATTACTTTGTAGACGCAATCAAGGCTTGGGTAGCTACTAGAGAAGATGATTTTATTATATGGGTAAGTATGTCAGAACTAGGTAGTAGGCTTGAGCAAGAACTTGGTATACCTTATTATAAAGGTGGATCAGAGATACCAAATACGAAATCGCACCGTTGCATTGCCTCTATCAAGGCTCATGGGACGGGGAAGAATTTACAAGCATGGAATATCAATTTAATTGCTCACCCCTTATCTGATCCTAGTATGTGGGAGCAACTACTTGCTCGTACTCATAGACATGGGCAAGAGGCTGATGAAGTAGAGATGCATTACTTTTCTCATGGTCTATTTGGTAGTGCTATGTGGAAAGCAAGGCAAGGTGCTGATACAATCTCTAGGATTACGGGGCAAGAACAACGGCTTAAATACGCAACATATAGCTAGAGGGATAACATGACAAGAAAAGCAAATTATAACTACTCACTACTTGAGAGACAACTCAATGATCCAGATGCAATTATAGAGCCGATTGAAAAGCTTGTTGCTGAAAAGGTGCATCCTATTCTAGTAGGTCAAGATGTCCCACCTCTTCCCTATGATGATCTAAATAAAGAACGGTGGATGATTATCATTGAATATATCATTGGGGTACATAGGATTTTTGCGAGTAGTGCAATCGCTGATATCACTGGCTTATCATTCTCTACCACAAGCAAGCTTATTGATGAACTTAAAATCAGGTGGAGTAAGACTTTAACCCCCGCACAAGCGAATAGTAGAAGAGAAGCTTTATATCAAGAATGTGAACGAATTAAGGCTTTAGCTTGGGATGAGGTACAAGTCAATGATAAGGACAAGATTGCATATATGAAGCTTATCATTGAGGCCCAAAAGAGACAAGCTACCTTATGTGGACTAGACAAGCTTGAGATTGCGATTGAGCAAATCACTACTGAAAAGAAAGAACTTGCAATAGACGCAAGCCCGGAAACACTTGCACAAATAGGCCTTATGCTTGCCAAAACAATTTCATCCCAAAAGAGAATAAATGATGAATGAAAAAATTCACGAATTAATGCAAACAAAAGAGGGTAGGCAAATGCTTGCCAAACACTCACCTAGCTTTTTCGCTAGTTACTATCTCGGTTATTCCTACACAAATCATCAAGATCGTTGGCTCAAGCTGATTGACAACCTAGTCACTGAGGGTAAGAAAACAAATGAGAAAAAGAAGCTTCTCTTACTTGCACCTCGTGACCACGGTAAGAGTATGTTATGTGTAGCCGTTACTCTTAGGGCTTTATGCCTTGATCGTAATACTCGTATCCTTTGGTTATCTAAATCTATGGGGCAAGCTGAGAAGAGAGTAAGAGTATGCAAGAACTACCTTCAGAGCCAAAAACTAATTGATGATTGGGCAAGCGAAGAGCCTTTTCAAAGAAAGAATGAAGATAAGTGGACATCAACCCAAATCTACCTCAATCGCTCACTTAATTCTATTGACCCTAGCGTTGAGGCTATTGGTAGCGGTGGATCTATTACGGGCGGTCACTTTGATATGATCATCATAGATGACTTGGAGGATGAGAAGACGGTATTTAGTGCAACTCAAAGGCAAAAAACAAGGGATTGGCTCAGGGGGACATGTATGCCTATGCTCACTAAGGGCGGGACTATGGTCGTTGTAGGTACAAGAAAGCATTATGATGATGCATACAATATGATGATTAAGGATCCTACTTTTCAAGTAGTAAATACGCCAGCAATTATCAAATGGCCTAAATCTTATAAGCATGTTATCAAAGAGGTGGATGGTCGTGACTTGTGGCAAGATGTTTTGATTGAAGGTGACTATGAAGTACTTTGGCCGGAAGAGCGAGGGATTAAACTATTACTCAAAGAATTGTACTCAGCTGGCTCGCTATCATTCACAAGAGAATTTCAAAATCAAGTGCAATCTGATGCTGATGCAATCTTCAAAATCTCATGGCTTGATCAAGCTAAAGAGCGAGGTTTTTTCTATTCATATGGTGAGATACCACCAGTAGAAAGAATGGTAGTAGTGCAAGCTTGGGATTTAGCTTTAAAAACTGATAAGAAGTCAGCTGAAGAACAAGATAGTGACTATACCGTTGGGATTACACTAGGGAAAGATGAAAAGGGTAATCACTACATTCTAAGTATGTTTAGGGATAGAGGTTTAACACCTTCCCAAATCTATCAAGCTATTATTGATGAGTACAACAAATTCAAAAAATTGTGCCATGTCATCTCTATTGAAAAGAATAACTTCGGTCAATTACACACCTTTACTCTTCAAAAGAATACGGACTTACCTATTAGGGAACATGTCACAACGGCGGGCAATAAGAATAGTGCATGGATAGGCGTACCCTCTCTTACTACTCTCTTTGAGAATGGTAAAATGATCTTGCCCTCCAAAACCCCAGAAGATATAGATAAGTCAGATTTACTATGTCAAGAACTTTATGGGCTTGGGAAAGAGAAACATGATGATACGGTCATGAGCCTTTGGATAGCCGTATCAGCTATGAGAGATAGCGATTTTCAATACTCAATATCAATAGGTGATTATATGATAGATGCACATGGTGAAAAAATGACAAGCTCAAATAACAATTTTGATTATCATAAACAAGCTGAGTCTAGCTCTCTTCAATCACTTTGGGATAGCCTAGATGTAGATTTTAATATTGATGATGATGGAGAATACTGATGATTATGAAGACAATCGAACTAGTCCCTCAAGATGGCGGACCAGTGGTTTTTGATAAGGCAAGCATGGGCTTCAGTCCCGCTGATATCCTCTCAGCTTGTCAAGTGCATTGCACCGGCTTAGATGGTGGTACTTATTCCGTTAAGATCCTCCCACCTCAAGGTTATGATTATATCTCTTATCAAGATAGTGCTACCGAACTTGACGGCGTACTTGTGACTGAACAAAGCTTTATCTTTGAAGCTCTCAAGGTAACATTCAGTGATTTAGGTGCAAGTGCTGAGCCAAAAGTAAAAGCCAACTTCTTCAGAAGGAGAATGTAGTCATGCCCGTTTTACAAGGAAACAATTCAACCGTTAAACCAGGTACTGAAACTCAATCAGGTGTTGTTCGTCTTGCTACCGCTCAAGAAACACTTGACGGTACATCTACTACTATTGCATCCACCCCCGCTGGTGTATCCCTTGCGATTGGTGCCGTTGTAGCTGATGCACCAACTTCACTAGATACCTTAGAAGAACTTGCTCAAGCCTTGAACAATGACCCAACCTTTGGCGTCACTACACTAGCTCGCTTGGATGCTCTTGAAGCTGGTGGATCAGTGGATATTCAAGCTCTTCAAGATGAACTTGATGATACTCAAGTAGGTGCTGGCTTAGGTGTGGACGGCTCTTATTCAGCTGATAACACTACAACATACCTCACTCAAGCAACATCCCTTAAAAATGCTGATAAAAGACTTGATACGCAGCTTGCAAGCACACAATCAAATTTGACAAGCTTGTCTAGTGATGTATCTACTTTAAGTACAAATATTTCAACCTTGTCATCCGATTTAGCCGATGCCGTCGCTGATATCTCTACACTCACCACGACCGTTAGTACTCAGGGAGATACACTCAGCTCGCACGCATCCGCTATTTCGGATTTACAAGGTGATATTACAACACTTACACAAGCCGATCAAGCCTTGGCTGGTCGTGTAACTATTGCTGAATCCGATATTGACGATTTACAAGCTGATATTTTAAATCTTACCGCTGGCGTTGATCTTAGAGCCTTAGAGACTGATCTACAAAATGAAATCAATGCACGAATTAGTGCCGATCAAGCCTTAGATACTCGCTTGCTTGATGTTGAAGATCATCATTTACATAGCAATTCATACTATGCAAATGACGGCCTCGTGGATATCCAAAATCAAGTAGATGCAATCGGTATAAGTCAAGGTAAAGTAATTTATGCTTCATCAGGCTCATATGGTGGATCTACCTTGACATTTAGTAATAAGGCAAATCTTGCTATTGTTGCCCCAAAAGTAGGTAATACAATTTGTGAACTTGCGGGCGGTAGAGGTTTAACAATTGAAGGTACAAGTGAAAGAATAAGAGTAGCAAATCTACAAATTGAAGGTGCCGTCACTATCTCAGGGACTAAAGGCCGTCATATTTTTAGCGATTGCGATATCTTGGGGGGCGTGAGTATTTCTAATACAACTGATAGCACCTCAACCTTTATCGTGTTTCAAGATTGTGAATTTAGTAGTCAAAATATTACTATCTCTAATCTTACAAATTGCACCGTCTATTTCAATCGTTGTAATTTCACAAATGTACGAGTGTTGCCAACTTCCGTAGCTAGTCCTTTCTTAATTCTCTTATCAGAATGTTCAGGCCTAAATTCTCTTCAAACTAATCTCACAAGTGGTGTTGCAATCGTCGGCCGTACTGGTTATTCAAGTGGTATCGTCAAGGTATTCTCAACTTCTTCAAATTATATTAGTGCATTAGGTGTTGAAACGGCGTTTACTGGTAGCTATTCCGAACTTAGGGATAAGCCTAGTCTCGTAACCGCTAGCACACAACTGAGTGACTCATCAAGTTTGCTCAGAACAAGTGATAAAGGTGTTGCGAATGGGGTAGCCGAACTTGATGCCAACGGCTTAATCCCAAATCATCACATTCCCCCGCTTGCCTTAACTAAACCTTATGTTGTGAATACGATTGCGGATCGTGATGCTCTCACTGGTATTAATACGGGGGATGTTGCGATTGTCACAAGTGATAGTACTCCATCTAATAACGGCAATTACATTTATGATTCAGACGCACCCGGTTGGATTGCTCTATATAATCCAACCGCCCCCGTCAATAGTGTAAATGGTCAAACGGGTACAATCACTTTATACACTGGGGATATTGCTGAGGGGCAAGGGGCACAAGGTGAAAGCAGCAAGCTTTATTTTACTGACTCAAGGGCTTTGAGTGCATCCGTCACAAGTAGTATTAATACGGACGATAAAGCACCAACAACACAAGTAGTTAAAACTTATGTGACTGGTATCACTGATCCACTAGATACAAGACTTGATAGTGTAGAGAGTAACATTACAACATTTGCTACTACGACCTATGTGGATAACGGTTTATCAGCTAAACTCAATGCATCTAGTTATACCGCAAGCGATGTATTCAATAAGGTCTTATCTTTGGATGGTAGTGGCTCAGGTCTAGAAGCTGATCTTTTGGACGGTTTCCATGCATCTAGCTTTGTTCAAACTACGGGTACTCAATCCATTGCGGGCGTAAAGACTTTCTCAGATGCACCTATCGTACCCGATCAAAGTGCTAGTGATAATTCAACTAAATCAGCAAATACAAAATATGTTGATAGTGCAATCGCAAGTGTGCAAGCAAATATAGGGGCAAGTGGTGCATTAGTATATAAGGGTACATATGATGCTACCGCTAATTCACCTAGTCTTGTCTTAGCTAAAAAAGGCTTCTTCTATCAAGTTTCAGTAAGTGGTACTCTAGCAGGGATTTCTCTTACTACAAATGATCAGATCGTATTCGTTGCTGATGTGAGCGGGGGCGTTGTTCAAGCTACTGATTTCATTGTGATTGACAATACTGAGAGCGGTTTATCAAGTGGTGGTGTTGCTCTAGCAAATATTGGCAACGGGGCAACAATGCAAGCGGGTATCTACTATATCTATGACGGCTCAACAAATATCGCTATTAATGTTCCCGCTCGTAGTGTTACTCAAGGAACAGGTGCAATCACTTGGCTTCGTATTCGTGGAACAGGGCAGGTTACTTTGAATGCTACAGGCGTATCTGGTGGTGAATTTATCGTATACGCAGATAGTGGTACACTCAACGGCGTAAAATCCGTAGTCTTGACAAAAGCTGGGGAGTATAAACTTGTATGTACTAGACGAACAGTTAGCGGTACAGTTTATGCCCAATGGGATGTTACCGTATCAAATGATAGAGCATTAAGAACAACCGACGATCTTGCTGAGGGTACTACAAATAAATATGCTAGTGCTACAAATGTAAGAGCCTTGATCAGTGCTACTTCCCCAATCGTGTATACTCAAGCAACGGGGGTAATCTCTACAACTCTTACTCAATACACTGATGAACTTGCTCAAGATGCTAGTGCAAGCCTCTTAACTACGGGTACTCATACGGGGATTTCATACTCTTACAATGATGCAAGTAATAAGATTGATAGCACCGTCTCACTCTCTAGCTTCTCTATTGATGCTCTCTCAGATGTAGATACCGCTAGTGTTGCACCTTCAAACGGGCAAGCTTTAGTTTGGGAAAGTTCAAGTTCTCAATGGAAACCTGGGACCGTTTCAGGTGGTGGTGGTGGTGCAAGAATTACAATCACAAATAAGACAAGTAATTTTGCAATCACTGACCCAGTAGCCTCCACCGTATACGAAGAGCATTATACAATGGATAGCACAAGTGCAACAACCTTCACATTACCAACCGCCGTGGGTAATAATGGACTTACTTATCATATCACTAGAATTAACACTGGAGCCGTTACCGTTGCAACCGTATCAGCTCAAACAATCAGTGGTTTATCAAGTGTTGTCATCCCAACCCAATGGGGCAACTTGATCGTTCGATCTAACGGCTCTAACTGGATCATTTGTTAGGATTATTGATTATGAGCTACATGATTAAACACCCTATCAATGCTACGCCTTTCCGTATGGCCGTTGCATATAACTCTACGGATATTACGATTACCGCAGGTTTACCTAAAAACACAACTCTATCACTCAACACACTTGTTCAGAGTAGTGGTATGGGCTTAACACTTGCTACTAATCAAATCACCTTGGTTGCGGGTAAAACCTATCTTATCTACTATAAAGTAGGGATTACAAACGGAACTGAAAATAGAGGTGCTGAAGTATATATTCAAAAAAATGGTGTTACGGTATCGAATCAACCTAATGTCCCAGCTATTACAACTTCCTCAACAATTGCAAATAGTGCATGGATGACGCCCAACAATGTCAGCATGGCAGTCGTTACGGCGTCTTCAGGTGATTATATTTCGTTCTTACACACTCGTAGTGTGGGAGCCTCATATCCCGATACAGTCACTAGTGTAGCAAACAAAGCCTTTATTTTGGAGCTTGCATAATGTCTTACTTACCAAATGCACAAACAACTTATTTTTTAGATAATTCCACAAGCTCAAGTACTCTTGGTAGTGTTGTCTCAAATGCTTTTCAAAGAAGTGTGTTTATGCCTTGCTTTCATAATGCAAGCCAAACACACATTGCAAGTCCATCCGTTATCCACCTATTTACAAGAGCAACAAATGATAGCGATGCAAATGCAGTACTTGCGAGGATTAGTTTATCACCTTCCCCCCATGCAAGTAACTCACAAATCGGTGCTAGTGTAGCTCATAAATCATCTATTGTGATGCTACCAAATACGACTCTTACATATCAAAATCAACCTACACAAATCACTAGTGCAATCCTTGATACTGGGGATGTTGTGACGGCTGACAACCTTAATGTACTTGTTCTTTCTTGTGGAGTAGTATCATGAGTTTTCAACCAATCCCTTATCTTGATTGTCATATTTGTGAGATTGAAATCCTTGAGACTTTAAATATCTCATCTAGCACAACACCAGTCAATCTAGGCTCAATCCTCGTAGATACTGGTGGACAAATTAGTGTGACAAGTAATTACATTACCTTCCCCGCTAATATGGAATTTTTTGTAAAAGCAAATGTTGTAGGTCAATGCGTTAGTGGTGGATCTACAGTAACAAGCTGCGGCCCTACATTCTCAGACTCATCAAATGTTGCTTTAGATTATCAAGCAATAGGTAACGGAATTGCTCGAACAGGATCAACATCAGGTACATCCTTTTCATCCGTTGATTGTTTTATGATGCTATTTTCCTCAGCTTCATCTCGTAGTGCAAAACTCTCAATTAATTATGTGAGTGTAGCTCAAGCAATCAATATTAGGTACAATAGTACAACAAGCTATATCCCAAATTCAACGATTACAATCTTGTACAAGTAGTAGGTGGATGGGGGGGTACTAAAAAAGGATAAAAAAGTATCTCAAAAATGACAAAAGAATTAGGTTTTTAGAGGGTAGAATTTAAGATTTTAAGCCCAGAATTAAACAAAAATAGATCAAAATTGAACTAAAAGCATGTTGAAATAGAACAAATTTAAGCTAAAAATCCTACTTTTTACCAAAAAACATTAAAAAGCACCTAAATTCTCATCTAAAAAAATGTAATTCTTCCCTCTAAAAAGGTAATTCTCACTTGAAAAAGGCTAATTCTATCTAAAAAAGCATAGATTTCCATGTAATTCCCCCCTCTAAAAAGGTAATTCTTTTGCTCTTTTTGGGGGTACTTTTTAGTGATTTCTACCCCCCCCACCTCTCACTACTTTAGCATGTGTATGTATGTATCATCTAAACTACTGAAATATATAAACAAAACAACAAAAATAAATAAAGTAAATAATAGTAATTAAGAGAGGGGGGGGAGGGGGGTATTTTTTAAGGGGGTAGTGTATATTTTTCCATCATGGTATATACTCACTCATCACTACATGAAATTTTTTAGATCATATAGAGATACCCCCCCC
>JACCDO011327090.1_pt1 | contig 13279 bp, 38 predicted proteins | sample 7446101 | NCBI WGS metagenome assembly JACCDO01 (sample SAMN15323440, study PRJNA562643) | freshwater metagenome | isolation source: river surface water | place: USA:Blue River Watershed | collected 2017-08-16
ATGTAACCAAGAGTATCTTGTTTTGGATCTATCTAGTTCAGGTAGGGATTTTACGAATTTCCCCGCTTCCTCCGCCGTCTTTGGAAGTTTGAGGTTCTTGAACTGATATTGCTTTCTGATTACTTGAATATGTTTTTCTAACTCTTGTGCTAAAAGCAGACCTTCGGTGGTGTTTCCATTTCGCTCTGCTTCTTGCTGATGTTTAATAGATTGATTGCGAATGATATGTGCAACCAATTCCATTATTCTATCTAATGTGTAGTACGGCTGGTCTGATAGAATACGACCAAGAACTGCTGGATTAAACCAATGGTTCTCTGTTAGATTTGCTATCTGTTCTGCTATCTTCATCTCAGGTGATTTACTCATAGTCCGCCTTTCGTAGTAACCTGCAATTATATCAAAATATGTGGGGAAGGTCAACACCCCTGGCACTGACCCTCCCCAACCCTTGTGTTTACTTGGCCTTCTTAGCCAATGCTTCTGGTGTAAATGTTACACCCTTCTTTACCGCCTCATCGATAGCTACCTTGGCAGCTCCAGAGAAACGGCCACGGGCACCAACTGTGATGCCTTGCTGCTTGAGATATTCACGCTTTGTTGTCATTTGTTTTATCCTTTCGAGATAATTGTTGTTATATTTATTATATAAGATATTGCGAATTTCGTCAATACCTTTCAGGCATTATTTATTTTTGATCGTAACCGCCAAACCTGGCCCTTACGAAATTTAGTTTTCCTCATCAACTTTAATTAAACTTGCTATCATTTCCCTGGCTATTACATGATCAAGGGGATTATCTGATCTAGCCAAGATCTGGGCCTGTAGTAGGACCTGTCCTAGTTCTGTCTTATTCATCCTCATCCTCCTCCTCAGCCTCCTCGACATATGAAACTACACCAGCCTCTAACATCCAGTCTCTAACGGCGTCATAGAGGTCCTCTGTGCCGTACTCCAGTGTGAAGCCGTTCTTATCTGCGTCCCGCCAAAAGACCTTGAACATCTCTTCTTCTGTTAGATTAACTTTAAACTCTTCATCCTCGCCAAAGTCTCTCAATGTCGACAGCGCTATATCCCAAGTCCAAACCCAAACAAGGGAGGGGAAGACACCTAGGTCCGTAACATCATTGATTATTTTAGTTAAACGTTCGTATGTGTCATTCATACGTACTTCTTCTTGTAGGTCCATTACAGGTGCCCGTCCTTTCGATTCTCTTCAATTATGCCAATTGCAAATGATAAATCATATGTTAGTTTATACATATATGTCAAAGCGTCTAGATATCCTTCGGCATATGTGCGTTCCATGGAATCCATTGCTTCTTCTGATAGGTCCTCCGCCTTTTGCGCTGCTTCAAGGTCCTGCTCTCCGATGAGCATTAGATTCTTTAGTTCACCGTGCATTATATCGATACCGCTTACTCCAGCGTCAACCATTCGTTGAAGGTGGGACGGTAGTTCAGTAAAGATTGCTTGCATTATTCATACCTTTCGTTAGAGGAATTCATTATATCAAGAGCCACTGACAACAAATGTTCTGTTGCCAAGATCTGTCCATTTAGATATATGATTTTATCCATTGTATCTTCCTTTTCATAGGACTCATCTGTAGATAACAATTCCATGTCCTGCTTAAGACTAATTAGATGTAACTTCATATATTCTAGGAAAGCTGATGATCGAGTCATTAATCAAAATACCCTTCTGCCCAAAGCCCGTCAAGAAAGTCTAATGCTTTATTAATTGCTGCTACATCTTCACCACTTGCCTCAATACCACAAAGACCGCTAATGATATCTTGAAATTGTTCTTTAGTATAACCTAGCATTACTTATCCTCTACAATCTCTCTAGTTAAACTATTAAAGTATCCTGTTTGCCCTTCGGCATGGCACATAAAAATTCCTGGCGTATCAGTACATTCCCAATGATGTTTATGCATTATGCCTCCTCATCCCATTCTAAATAATATTGGTCTTCGGGTTTCAAATCATAAAATAGATTAAACCTACCTTTCAGATAATTGCTATCTGACATTTCAGCAAATCTAAAATCAGCATAGAACTCACCTTCATTTAGATTCTCATACATCCAATCATTAAATAATTGCTCTCCAATTGCTTGGATTTCTGCGTCAATTACCATTTGGTTTTCGTTCTCTAAGAAACTCATACTTCCGCCTTTTCTGTAGTTTCCAATAATACCATGTGGGTCTGACATTTAGCCATAGCCTCTTCATCTTGCCAAGAGCCTTGATTACATTCAGAACAGAATTCACCACATTCATCTTCACAATATGACAATGTATCAAAAGATTGACAAGCATAACAACGATTCTCCCATTCCATGAGTTCTGTTACGTTGCCACGGATGATTTCATATTCTCCACCCCAACCTGTTTCTTCCTCAAACTCTAATGTGAGTACAGAGTTAGGAACTAGATTAGATAGTTTAGTTAGAATAGTTACAGCAGGAGACCAAGCGGTTTCATATTTGTAGACAAGCCAGTTGTCATCACCCTCTGATTTATATTCAAGTAGTTCTGTATTAGAATACTCTTCTTCATCACGGACAGCAACATCCCACTTAGTTCCCCAGTTGGTGTTATTCCAAGAATACCAATCCTTCTGAGTCTGTGCGTGTGCAATTTCTTGTGCAAACCAATTAGGGTCTTTCATATCTGCACCTGAACGTGTTGGCTGGCAAGCATACTCTTCATCAGTAATGCCGTCATCCTTATATGAGTGGATGTTGAAGAATGCAAACACAGGATTAGAATAACTAACCTGCTGAATTTTGGTGGGGAAACCTGAAAGACTAATATCACCCATACCATAAGTCTCTTGCGCTAATGTAAATGGTCGATTAAGTCTATCCTTAATCATATCTATTTCTGATTTTGGACCTTGAATTGTCAAGGTGTTATATACCCAATTTGGCATTGTATTCCTTTCGTTGTTATAGCGCTATTGTAGCAGGTGCCACTGACATTTTAGATTGCCATAGAGAACAATTTCTATCTAGGCGATCTCCGAAAACTCTAATGTAATCTGATATATCTTCTGTTTTATCAGATAGACAAGATTTAACAACATCTACTGAAATAAACACACGTCCATTCCATAGACCCATAGGACCAATGTTGGTCGGAACTTCAAGACAGCCATATGAATCTTGTTCCCATCCAACACCTTCAGAGCAAACAAGAGCATACTTAGGATCTCCAAATACATTCTTTTCTTCAAGTTCAATAAACAATAGATTATCTACTGTACATTTGCTAGGTTCATCATATTGTAATGCATAGATAGAATTAGCAATTTCAGCCAATTTCTTTCCATTAATTAGTTTTCCTTCATAGCCTTTAGTACGTTCTGACATATTCTCCCTTTCGTTATATGAGAATTATACTACCTACCACTGACATTTGGAATAGCCTAGCTATGTGATCCCGCCCACATTTTTCAGGGATTTTTAGATTTAGATCGTAACAGAGATAGGGGGCCCCTAATATTGCGGGCTAAGATTTCTTAAACAGGCTGCTACGGTACAAACGAAAGTAAAGACCGTGCTTTATTTAACCCCTGGCCCAATGGACTTCTAGAGGCACCCTTAGATTTATATTATACCAAAACTCTAGAGTACTTTTTTACAAAGTCCTGCAGAGATAATGTGAATATAGGTTCGTCCGACATTCCACGGACCTTATATTCTGTTGACTCAGACCAAGGCGCTTCTTCATGAAGAGAAAAAGTTTTGTTGGCCCAATCGATTAATGCAATTTTGTGTTCGTTGTCTAAAATTGTATTAACGCTAAGGCCCCAGCCTGTTGTATCTTTCCACTGGTCCCCTACTAAATGTGAGACTGCGATACGTGTTGCATATGACTCATCATCCCAGCGAGACTCTGCGGCAAGGACCGCTTCTGCTAAATTTGCTAGCATATTAAAACCAGCCCAGTGCCCGTACAGCACAATTGTTTCACCGTTGGATTGCTTGAATCCAAAGTTTGCTCTGTCGCCCATTTTATTCCGCCATTTCTACTAGTTGAGGTGCTTCTTCTACCTTGTTTAATTCTATCACTTCGTAGGACACTTTGTCCAGTCCTTCTTGGTACTTTCTAAAATGGTGCCCGCAGAAAGCCAGCTCCCCGTTTACCATCTTAACTAAATACATTGCAGGTACTACTGAATTACATTTATCGCAACCGATCCATTCGCTCATATTGTTCCACCCTCAATCATCTCAGAGAGGCGGTCAAGAATCCAAGAGTCGATATCAGCGATGTCAATCTCTGCTAACTTCTCCATAATTTCTTCACGAGCAAACTTGTAGCCATCATCAAAACCGTCTCTATAGTCTGACATTATATCTCCTAATAACCTGTTGATTCATATTCTGATGTATAACTTTCAGTTAAGTTATACTTATCTCGAATGCGACTTACTTTCTCAATACTACCAGTTCCGATGTTGAAAGTCAAAGGTGCAATTACTTGTGGGTCAAGTCCAATCACCTCTGCTTCCCAATACGCCCTCTGAAAAGAGAGCATATTGGGAGCGGTTAGTTCAAAGTACATTAGTTATCTTCGCTAACTGATTCAACTTCATATGAGTTAATATCAAGGTTTCCGTGGTTTGAAGTCATATAAACTTCATCTTGTAGTAAGTACTGTAGGTCAAAGTCCTCAAGTTCATCAAATGGAACTTCGATAGAACCCTCGAATGACATAGTTCCTGAGAAGTGAATTGTCTTAGAAGGTGTGATTCCAAGGATTTCGCAAAGGTCTGCAAGAACTTCTGACTTCTCATAGTTTGGATTAAACCAGCCGTCCTCGGTTAGGTTTTCCTCAATCTTATTAAACTTATCTGTAAACTTTTCAAGACGTTGCTTGTAGTAATGATTATCTGTAATCAAAACATTTACATCATAAGGTGTGACTGACTTATACTGCAGTTCGCCCGCCGTGGTATCTTTAACAATCATATTTGCGTAGTTATTGTAGTGCTCTGCCATTGATGACTGTGATGATGTATCTACTGTTGTTTCCATTTTTTCCTCTTTCGTTTGTTGTTCTGATGTGAGTATTGTAGCAGAGATGTATGACATTTCTCTACCGCAAGGGCAGGTGTTTCTAATAACACCATTAGGGAAGTCGAATCCTGAAACACAGGTAACTTCTATCAATGTGTCGCATTCATCTGGGTCACAGACAAATGTATACTTAGTTCCGTTTGTTGTTAACATGGCGCTATTCTAGTGCATGCCACTGACAAATGTCAACAGATTCCAGGGATTTTTTATGAGGTCCGTATGACAAATGTCACACCCCCATATATGGGGGCCCTGCATATTTATTCAGCGCTATGTATATTTATTAGCGATCCCTACGGGACTTGAACCCGTGGCCTCTACCGTGACAGGGTAGCGCTCTAACCAACTGAGCTAAGAGATCGTGTGGAGCAGTTTTAAATCTTGCTCAGGATTTTTTTTATTTAGAAAGTTGCAACCATTCGATACAACTTATTTTTTTCTGCGGTAAGGATTGGGTCAAATCCTGATGCACCAGCCATAAGTGTTTCAGAATTACCACGACCAGAACGGAAGTAGTCGAGGCGCTCAGTAAGAGTGTTGAATGCACCCCACTTTGTTCCCTTGATATTAGCATTGGTTGGTGAGTTATGATAAAGGTCATCAAGTAGAACAACCTTATTCTCCCAACGAGTTAAAGCAGCCTTCGAAGAATCCTTATCAGGCTTTGGATAGATTGTCTGAATCAACTTAGAAAATTCAGCATCAGTAATTGCTTGTGAGTAAAGCGCCTTCGCTTGTGTTTCGAATTCATCAAAGTATCCGAGGGCAAGTCCGAGAGTTTCACGAGCAACTTGAATGCGACCATCAACAGATTGCGTGTGGCGAATCTTGAAAGATTGCTTAGCGCTCTTCATTGCAAGGTTTAGAGTATTTTGGCAGACAACACGAACAGGTGTAACAGCCGCTTGAACAGCGACAGAACCATCGTGTGAAGTCCAGACGATAAGATAAAGTTTGGTTTCATCATTAGCGCCTTGTGGGTCAAGTACCATTGTACGAGGAATATCTACAGTTCCGAATACAACTTTGCCCTTCTTAAGAGAACCAGCAGATTCCCAACGGCATTCGGCGTTAGCATCGTGAATTGCATCAGCAAAGGCAAAGAGTTCTTCATTCTGAACTGGCTTGTAACGCTTGCCAACAGTTGCGAGAACATCAGTACCCTTATTGAATGGGTTATCACGAATAACTAATTGAGCCTGAGATACATCATTCCAAGATTCTGAAATGTGGTCAGTTAGTGGAGATAAGCGAACATTCCAGTTAGAAAGTTTTGCTTCATCTAGCATTGTTTGAGTTGTAACTTCCTCATCTTTTGAGAAGATGCGGTTTGCAAGGTTGTGCCAAGCAGGTGCGCCACGAAGAGCAAAAGCAACTTCGCCGTTTTCGGTTTCGAGATTGTGAGCCATTTGTTTCCTTTCGATTGGTTGATAAACTGAGTATAACATAGGGGTCTGACATTGTATAGTCTAATTAGATAAATGTCTGAATTGTCTAGTGTGATCAATCTCACAAATTTTCAGGGGTTGTGGATAACTCTCGTAACCCTGTGGATAACCCCGCACCTATTTGCGGGCCAGCTGGCCAGGGCCGCCCTAATTAAGGACGGCTCCTGGTGTAACCATTAGTTTAATTTTCTGAACTGTTTCCATAGGTAGAAACATTGCAGTGGTTTTCTTTTTCTTTTGTGTATCAAATACGTATGCGTGAACTGTTGAACTAAACTTAGTTACATTGCTAAAAACGTATTCGTTAAGCAAATCCTTATCCACGCCTTGATCTGAATAAAGAGTTACATCATTTTCTTTTATGTCATCATAGATTTCGATACGATATCGATTTCTCATTTGTTGCCTTTGTTAGTAGGGACACCCGAAGGTGTGAGCAGTTTGGCGACATACTCAGGTCGTTTGGGTTTAGGTGTCTAGACTTTGTGTGCTAACCCCCCAAAGTTATTTATAGGTACTTAGCAATCTGCTTCATTGTAGAAGCATTTACTGTTTCCTCATCTGTCATCTTTAGAATTGTGAGGGCATTTGTGATGTCCTCTTTCATCTCACGATAAGTGTGCTGATGGATAACCTCAAAGTCCTTTTCAGGTTCTACTGGGAACGCTGACTCTTTTGTTACAATGTCAAAATCAACATTGAGAGTGTTATTCCAATGACGATAAGATGTGCGGAGATTAGTTGCCTTAGAGAAGTTCTTAATAGCCCAATCTCCAATTTCCTTTTTCCACGCTTCTACCGCCTTGTTATACTTTGCTTCGTTTGCTTCTTGTGATGAGTAATCTTTCTCTAGTTTAGCAAGTGTGCCTTCTAGTGCCTTGATTACCTTTGATGTTGCTACCTTTACTGTGATTTGACGGGACATATATTACCTTTCGTTTGGTTGTTGTTGTTTGTAGTATAGCAGGTGGGTCTGACATTTCCCCGAAGGGAGAGAGTTCTTACTTACGACATTGGGCGAGAACACTCTCTTAAACTGCCCCTGTTTCGGTTTTATTTAGACTAGGCTTGCATCGCTAACTGTTGTCCAACGAGTTTCTTTCGTTGGTAGTTCTAGCAACACACGCACCGAGCCAGATGCGTTTGGAATAATCTCTTTGATTACTCCTGTCTTTTTTGACTTTAGGGTGGTGAATAAATCGCCAACCTTGTAAGTGTATCCATTTACTGTCATTTTGCTTCCTTTCTTGTAGGTAGATATTGTATCAGGGGGTACTGACATTTGGCAATACCCCCTGCCAATTTTATTAGATTAGTTTAAGTATTGCGTATGAGCCGTTTTTGTTAATTTCCTCAAGTCGTGGCTCAATAGCAGGCGCAATTAAATCCTTGAGCATACTTTCTAGCATAGCAACTCTTGAGTATTCATCTAGTCGCAAGAATTGCTGTGCTACTGGATTAGTTTCGTCAAATTCGGTAACGAATTTGAGAGAGTGTTCTACTTTTACCATTTTTTGCCTTTCGTTTGGTTGATAGGAGTATTTTAACATAGGGCACTGACATTTATTGATTTATTCGGCTATTTAGTTATGTGATAAACCTCACAAATTCCAGGGTGTGTCGTAACTTGACGTAACGAGGTTTTTGCCCCCACATATTTGGGGGCCCCAGGATCAGCTACGCATCATTTTTACCATCACCATCAATATCAATTTTAGAATTAAATAACATATACATAATTAACAATACGGGACTAAGCAAAAATAAAATAAATAAAATTGCTATGACTGCACCGATAATATCAGTCATTATTTTTTACTCGCAGAAAATCTAACATCCGCTTTACCATAAACACACAAGCCACATGATACACACGCAGACCCTGCATTGCTAATAAGTGGAATTGACTTTAAGTTCTCAGGACATTTAGCGCCAGGCTTTCCAGTTAATTCTTTCATTGTGCTTTCAGTTACGGCGAATGTCTTACCTAGATAAGCAAGTCGAATGCCTTCATTAAGTTTTAAGTCATGAGCAATTGTCTTATTCTCATCGTCGGTGGAGTAGTAAAGAGATAGGTTAGGAATATCTTTTAGCATAATAGCGGCAGACTTAACACGTGTATATACCCAGAATTGAATATCTGGATGATTAATAATTACATTCTGCCACGCATATGTATATGTATCATTGAAGAAATCACCATCCCAGTGGATACGGAATAACTTAGGAGCGTCTTTCTTTTCACAATCTGCAATAAATTCTTCTATCATATTTGTTAGCAAGGCTTGCATTGTATCAAAGTCTGCATTGCGTAGCAATTCCCAGTTGTGCAATAAGTTTTTCTTTACCGTTGGGAATACTTTTTCAAGTTTACCAGCGTAGCAAACAGTCTCGCAGATAGACGTTGCACCAGGACATGAATAGGCTTTTCCTGCGGGCAATCCGAATGTATTTGCAATTGCTGCCTGCTTTCCGTTTTTTGTAACTAGGTTAGCGACTTTTCTATCGTGTGAACGTTTTAGCATTTTATTTCCTATTCGTTTAGTTAAGAGAATAATACCATGGGCCACTGACATTTACCTGCAATTCCAGGGTGATTTTGATCACAGTCTTAACGACACGCCCGACCCCGCACATATGGGGGCATCCCCTTGATCTTGTCAAGGGGACACGCCGATTAATTAATAATCTTCATCCATTCCGTGACCTGCTGATGCTAATGCATCTTCATCAGACCAGCCGACGGTTTCAAAGAAATTATATTCTTCATCAGCATAGCATTCAGCGCACACATAGTCATCGCCATAGATTTCATATTCCGCAACGGAATCAAAAGTTTCTTCAGCACCACAGATTTCGTAGTTAAGACAAGCAACAGTAAATAGTTCCATTATAGGTACATCCCTTCAGTAGACATTTCTAGTTCACCAAACATTTTTTCTTCTTGCCACTCAAAGTAATGAGTATCGCAAAGAGTAGCAACATTTGTGTGTGGCTCGTGCAAGCAAGCGGTGCAAAGAAAATCAGCAATATTTCCCATAGCAGACCTTTCGTTAGATTTAAGAGAATAATAACAGACGCCACTGACATTTCCAAATCGACACGCTGGAAAATTCAGGGGATTTTTAAAATGTGTCGTAAATCACAGGCGCCCCCCGCAGCTATGTGCGGGACCCTGCATATTTATGCGTTACTCCGCATATTTATTTTTATGCTTGATCTTGCGACGATATTTTTTTTTATTACGGAGAGGTTGCGCCGCATTACTGCGGCGCAATTCCTGAATCCGTTTTACTTTTTCTTTAAGGTTCATCGTGAAAAGAATCCTCATCAATATTGCACCAAGCATCTAAATGGTGCGAGTCAATAATTGCAGCGGCAGGTGCAGAATTTTGCCCACGCCATAACACGCCTTCAGGTAATTTAATATCACGCTGAAAGTCTCCGACATTGTAAGCATAGATAGCCTCTATGCAAATCGGCACCATTGAATATGGAACGGGTGGATAGTGATTACTGCGTAGTTGAATTGTAATTGCTTGCTCTAATTCCATTTCAGGAAATAGTTCAGTATCTGAAAGTTCATATGACATATTGCGACCCATATTGTTAGCCCACCTTTACCTTGTAGTTACTTGCTTCGTGAAATCGTGTTACATCAAATCGGGGATTATCTTTCGCAAACATTTCTGCGAAATCATTTACAACCTTAGCAAATAGCGCAGGGTGCATTTTATTGCTTGCATAGTTTAGAATTTCTGCGGTGGACACATAGTCCTTGCGTGTCATCATTTTACAGTTACGACCTTTCTTTCCTCACGATAGAAGTGGCGAGTGAAACATTTCATTTCTGAATTGTATAAGTTTACAGTTGAGTATTCGTTAGCAAATCCCCAGTCGGTAAACGCAAAGAAATCTTTCCAAGCGTCAAATTCGTTGGCGTAGTCTTGTTGCCAGTGTGGAGCATTCCCGTCATATGATAAAGTTATTTTATACATAGTTTACCTTTCGTTAGTTGTTTATAGGGAGATTATAGCGCAAGGCACCGACATTTAGTCGGCAACCTTTACGGCTACATATCGGTAAGTTTTGCGACCCCAAGTGTTATAGCCACTATCGGGAGCAACCTCTACCAAATAAGTTTCGCAGTCGGCGTACCAAACTGCGCTAGTTAATTCTGCGTCGGTAATTTCACCCTTTAAGGTTGCAGAATTGTAAGTTTTTCCGATAAGTAGATTACGGACTGAGTATACATTGGCTGACATAGTGTCACCTCTTTCGTTTTGGTTATGCGGATATTATAGCGTAACTGACTGACATTGTGTTAATTACTAGCCAGTAAATCTCACCATCTGGACGGCGTGTCGTGTGATTAATCTCACAAAATTTCAAGGGTTATCCACAACCTCGTCTTAAGCCTGTGGATAACCCCCACAGATATGGGGGCGACACGCCCGACCTCGGGGGGAGAATCCGACACGCCCGAGATCCGACACGCCCGAGATTTTTAATCTTTTATTTTTCTTGCATTTCGTCAAGGTCTTTTTTGAAAAGTTTATAAATTCTTTTCTTTTCTTTATCTGAAGTGTTAGCCCAAAGATAACCCAACAAATAGTGTGTTCCACTATCGTGATTATTTCCACGAATTTGACGGCAGATAGAAAGTGTATCTCTTAGTTCAAGACTCATTTATTAGCCCCAACATTCTTCACAAGTAGACATTAGATATTTGGAATCTTCAAGAGCAACCTCAATAGTTGGCTCTTCGCAAATTTGGCAAGATAAAATTATCATTTCTTTTTGCATTAGTTTTCACACTCACATTCTGAGGCAGATAGGTCAAAATCACAATACTGGCAACCTTGAAATTCAAAGTGTGCATCGCAATAAATTGCAGTTTGCATTTCTTCGCAACACAAGAATTGTTTTGTGCCACGCAAGAAAACATTTGTTAAGGGTAGATGGGATAGGACAAGGGTCATAAGTGAGACCACCTTTCATTTGGATAAGAGAACTTTACCAAAAAAGTATGACATTTACAAATTAAGAATCGTACTAAATCGGACATTTTGAATGTGATGTACGCCACATTTCCCAATTAAGGCTCTGAGCAGGACTTTTAAAAGGGGGTCAAAATGTGATCTAGACCATGTGGATAACTTACGCTCAAATTTCAGGGGATTTCCACAAGTGTGCATAAAGCTGTGGATAACCGCCCTCAAAAGATGCGGGCCAGCTTGATTTTGTCAAGCCGACACGCCGTCTATTTTATTTTATTTATTGCAAGCGTTTACAAATTTTAGCGCATCAAATAAAAGATTTTCTTCTGCATACATCGCAGCAAAATCCTCTACTAGATCGTGAAACACAAATTCATTACCGATTAAATCTTTATAAGATGAAAGAATTTCGGCGGTTGCAATATAGTGTTTTCTGCTTAGCATTTATTCTAATCCATTCTCTAGTAGGTCTTTAATTACAAGGCGTAGCATTAGCAGGGCGGGAATACCGATACCTATTTGCACTAGCATAGTTAGTATGCGATTAGTAGTCATTACTTATTCCTCTTTCTCTTGATTACTTTATAAAGTGTAACACCTACAACCGACAAGATTATAAACGCCCACGATAGGGATAGATAAAAGAAATCCCCTAGGTCAACCATTAAGCCGTATTCATTTAGTTCAATAGTCATTATTAGTTATCCCATTCAATAGTAGTTAGTAATTCATCTATCTGCTCATTAGATAGGTGGTCAATTTGTATTGACTTAGAGAAGCCAAATATATCGCCCTCTTCATCTTCTACATCTTCTACATCTTCTAGGTACATATCCGCTACATCTTCTTGAATAGTATCCCACTTAGAGGCGGTGTTATTATCAAATGAGTATGACATTAGTTAGTCTCGCTTTCGTTAGTTGTTATAGGTGATATTGTAGCAGATAGGGCAGACATAGCCTGCAAGGTAGAGGCTTGGCGTGTCGCCAATACGTGAGCCTTGAATTCTTCAATGTTCATTAGTATCTCCTTAGATACACTCAATGCAGTTGCATTGAGTAGAGCGGATAAGGTAAGCAAGGATTTCCTTGCGTGTATAGGTATCTAACCCATATGATGACTTAACGCCACCATTGTGGTAATCGTGCACGATAGTGCTAAAGAGAGATTCGGTTAGTTGAGTCATTACTTAGACTCCTTTCGTGAGCAGTTATCCATATGGATAGCGAGCCATCCACACTCGGAGCATATAGCGTCTCCTAGTCGGGCTAGTAGTTGCTCTCTACTTTCTAGAGAGTTTCTATTTTCATATAGTGAGTTCATTTGGAACTCCTTTCTTTTGTTTATCTTTATATCTTAAGATTAGCAGGGGGGTCTGACATTTATCAAGTCGCAATTCGGACATTTCGTACAAAATTAAAAAAATCTTTGTGATGCTTATCACATTTAGCCTATATATGGTCGCTCTATCTAGACAAAACGGACATTTTAAATGTGTGTATCATACAAATAAAATCTCTATTAACATTTTCAGAATATTGAAAAGTAGTCGACTATAATGTACAATGATCACATGCGAATTGTTAAATGTGAAAAATGCGGGGCGGAAATAGAATCAAGATCTAGCTTTGCCCATATGACGCTAATGAATCATAAAAAAGTTTGCAAAAAGTCTTGACCAAAGAAAATCTGTAATGTTATACTTTTCTAGGGGGGTCGGGGGGTCAGTAAATCAAT
>JACCDO010148830.1_pt1 | contig 13278 bp, 11 predicted proteins | sample 7446101 | NCBI WGS metagenome assembly JACCDO01 (sample SAMN15323440, study PRJNA562643) | freshwater metagenome | isolation source: river surface water | place: USA:Blue River Watershed | collected 2017-08-16
CGGGGTACTCCGCCAACCTGACGAAATGCTCGCACAGGAGAGTTCACACCACCAGGAATTGTCTTTTGTGCACGCTCAAATAAAACTGCGTTTTGATCTACTGTTGTCACTGTAGTTTCCTAATTAAATCGCCATCATTTCAAAATCTTCTTTACGTGCCCCGCACTCAGGACAAGTCCAATTCATAGGAACGTCCGCCCACAAGGTTCCAGGTGCAATACCTTCATCGGGTAAGCCAGCAGCCTCGTCATAAACCCAGCCACAAATCAGGCACATATAGGTTTTGAATTCCATGGGTTTCTTCTCCGCTTATCTTGTTTCTTTAAACTAAATTAATTTTAAATCGCTTATTCCATATCGGCATTATTTGCGATTGGTCGCTTGGCATGCATTTCAAATTTAAAGAGCCGGCACTCTAGAGGGCCATTAAATAAAGGGGTACGTTTGGACTCTTTAATACGTAATTGGCCTGGTAAAGCCATATCTGCAGTCAAGACAAATACATTCCATCCCCCAAAAGCCTCCTTGAGGTGCTGGCCAAATTGCCGCAAAAACTCAACGAACTTAGGATCTTGTTCTTCTTGAGCCTGTAGACGCTTTAAAGATTCGCGGCTAGAGCGTTTGGCACTTTGCCGACCAGTCTCTAAATTCAACTCAAAGCGGTTTTCCGGCTCTTCATCATGCGCAGAATCTGATGGATTTCTTTCTTGACCACGTCCACCCTTAATTACTAAGCGCTCACCATAAGGCGGGTTCAATAACATTACGCCCTGTTTTGCATTCACGGGAGGCTTGGCTGACAGGGCATCAATTTGTCGCACTACCGGCTGATCAGGTAATTGGGCTCTTTGCCAATTAGCTCTAAACATAGAAACTAACTTCTCATTAATATCGCCACCACTAATACCAAGCGACTCCACAGTGGGATATTGTTTACGGCTTGCCAACATCTGCGCTTGTGCAGCTTCTTTTAAATCTACCCAGCGTTTTTGTTCGGCTGATTCATTAAAAGGTTTCAACCTCTGAAAACCAAAGCCATGGGCCGAGGTCACTAAAGGACGGTAGGCCAATCTACTAGTCTTCACATCATCGCCATACATTCCCGCACGAATAGCTCCTGGAGGAATCGCCAATGCCATCTGCGCCGCTTCAATTAAAAACGTGCCACTACCGCACATCGGATCAAATAGAGTTTGGGATGGCTGCCAACCCGTAATAGATAGGATACCGGCAGCTAAATTTTCTTTTAAGGGTGCATCGCCCTTCTCATCACGCCAGCCTCGTTTGAATAATGCTTCACCAGAGGTATCCAAATAAATAGTGACCTGAGTAGCCGTCAAATGCGCCTGCACCCGAATATCCGGGAAAGCAGTGTCAATACTAGGACGATCTCCCGTCACATCGCGCAGGCGATCGACTATGGCATCCTTAATTTTCAAGGTAGCAAAATTCAGACTCTTTAATGGTGAACGATGAGCCGTTACATCTACTCGCAAAGTTTGCTTTGAAGTAAACCAATCCTCCCAAGCCAAGCCACTCGCTAACTTATATAAATCATCCTCTTGCCTATAAGGCGCTTGTGCCATTTGCAATAAAACACGGCTAGCAATTCTGGAATGTAAATTTAAAGTCATTGCAGCTGAAATAGGCGCAGCCAATCCGATACCACCAGTAGGGCTTGTTGGAGTGGAATCAATGACCCAGGCGCCTAGCGCCTTGGAATCAGGGCGTGCAGCAATGGCCGCCAACTCTTGAGCTAGCGGAACTTCTAGACCTCCAGGACAAACAACAAAAAATCTCATAGGTCTAGCAATCTTCGAAAAGGAAATGGAAAAACTGAATTAAGGCTTAAAAATGACTAGGGCAACAACTATTACCAGCAGAATGACGGGAACCTCATTAAACCAACGAAACCAAACGCCAGATTTAGTATTCGTTCCAGCTCGAAATTTCTTGAGCAAGCCCCAGCAAGCGTGGTGATAACCAATGATCAGGAGTACAAAAAATAACTTGGCATGCATCCACATATCACCAGCGCCAACTCTGAAGTGAAGCCACAATGTCAGGCCAAGTAATACTGCAGGAATAGCCAAAATAGTCATAAATCGAAAGAGGCGATCTGCCATGCCGAGCAGGCGCGCATTAGCTTCTACATTTTTTTCATCTGCGAGATTGACAAAAATTCGAGGAAGATAAAAAAGTCCTGCGAACCAAGATGTAATCAGAACAATGTGAAATGTCTTTACCCAGAGATATGCGTTACCCATTTAGCTTTAAGCCTTACGTACGAATCTCGCCATGACCCATGACGATATATTTAAGAGAGGTCAAACCATCAAGTCCAACTGGACCGCGGGCATGAAGTTTGTCATTCGAGATGCCGATTTCAGCACCTAAACCATATTCAAAGCCATCAGCAAAGCGTGTGCTGGCGTTCACCATCACACTAGCACTATCTACTTCGCGTAAGAAACGATCTGCCGTTACTGGATTATTCGTAATGATGGCATCGGTATGCTTACTACCGTAGCGCTCAATATGATTCATAGCCTCATCGACGTCTGCTACCGTCTTGATCGACAAGATAGGAGCTAGATACTCTGTTTGCCAATCTTCTTCATTTGCTTCCACTAGATTTTTCAAGCCAGCATCTTCTAAAGTTTTACGACTGAGTGCATCTACTCGAAGCTCTACGCCTTTCTCTTGATAAATCTTGCATAGGGTTGGTAATACCTTAGGCGCAATCGCTTGATTGACCAATAGTGTTTCCATCGCATTACATGGCGCATAACGTTGTGTCTTGGCGTTATCGCAGACTTTTACAGCCATTGCGATATCTGCATCTGCATCAATATAGGTATGACATATACCGTCCAAATGCTTAATCATGGGCACGCGCGCTTCAGCCATCAAGCGAGCGATCAAGCTCTTACCGCCGCGAGGTACGATCACATCAATGTACTGAGTCATCGTGATCATCTCCCCTACGGCAGCACGATCAGTAGTTGTCACTACCTGCACAGCATCCTTGGGCAAGCCTGCTGCTGCAAGGCCCTCTTGAATAATTTGCGCTAACAAAGTATTGGAATCAATAGCTTCAGAGCCGCCGCGCAGAATGACGGCATTGCCCGATTTCAGACAAAGGGCAGCAGCATCAATCGTGACATTGGGACGAGACTCGTAAATGATTCCAATCACACCCAAGGGAACACGCATCTGGCCCAACTCAATTCCAGAAGCCTGCTTCTTCAATGCAGAAATTTTTCCAATCGGATCTTCCAGTGTGACAATTTGCTCCAAACCTAAAGCCATCGTTTCAATAGTCTTAGGTGTCATGGTGAGACGATCAATAAATGCAGCGTCTTGACCAGCGCCCTTTGCGCGCTCCACATCAAGCTGATTGACCTTCTGAATCTCGCTCGCCTTTTGACGCACAAGCTTTGCTATATGTAATAAAGCTTGGTTTTTTTGTTCAGCCGATGCGCGGGCCATGGCACGCGATGCTGCGCGAGCTCGCTTGCCAATGTCTTGCATCATTTCTTGTATTACTGAACTCATGTTAATTACTTTCTTAATCTTTCTTTACTCTTATCGCCCTAGCTTAGCGCAGTAAATTCCCAACTAAGCGCAAACCATCCCATGGGTCTGCCGGGAGATCTGCCGCGTGCAAACCCTTCACTTGACGATCTAAGCCCGCAGCCACTTGCATTGCCCTACGCAGCTTTAAAGGCTGGACTCGTCTCAGAGCTGTGGGATACAAACGCTCCTTATTGCCCCAGACGCGATTTGCACGCATTAGCTGCTGTACCGATTCACCGGCATCGCTGGCAGCTTTTAACTTAGATAGTAGCCTAAGCTCTTCTGTCACGCTCCAGAGAATCAAAACCAAAGGCTCACCCTCACCTTTTAAGCCATCTAACATGCGATTTAATCTAGGGAGATCACCCGCAAGCATCGCCTCAGTTAATTCAAATACGTTATAGCGTGCCACCTTCAAAATTGCAGTCCGTATTTGCTCTTCAGACAACTTACCAGTTGGATATAACAAACCAAGTTTCTGAATTTCTTGATGGGCAGCGATTAAATTTCCCTCTACTTGATCAGCAACAAATTCCAGAGCTCTCATTCCTTCGGGGCCAGACTCTACTTCTTGATTTTGTCTTTTTAAGCGGCCCGCAATCCATTGAGGCAACTGGCTTCGATCCAAAGAGTCAATCTGAATTGCCATTCCCGCTTCATCCAAGGCGCTAAACCATGCTGAAGTTTTCGTCTTTCCATCTAAGCGAGGCAAAATAATGCAGACCACCGTATCGGGGCCTTCTTGACCTGATGTTTGGCATTCCACTTGTGCAGCAAACTGCTTTAAAGCATCCGCACCATCGCGACCTGGCTTACCCGTAGGTATTCGTAATTCAAGCCAACGTTTATCTCCAAATAGGGACATGGTTTGTCCTGCACTTAAAAGGGCACTACAATCAAATTCACGCTCTTGCAATAAAACTTCGCGCTCGGTATAGGATTGTTTTTTTGCAATGGCCCGCAACTGGTCCATCGCCTCCATCATTAAAAGTGGCTCATCCCCACTGAAGATATACAGAGGTAATAGAGCACCTCCGGCATCTAACTTTTTCAAGTGGACTTGTAATGCGTCGGCTTTAACCATGCACTGTCATTTAGCCTCAGAAAGCCCTTGTCTTTTGAGACTTAGCAGACGCAGCTACACGACGCAGAATCTGAATCGCTAAGTCACGACGCATTAAGCCCAAGAAAGCTTGAATCTGAGCATCATTTGCCAATACTGTTGAGACGGAGAAGTCCATGTCACGAGTAATATAAACCTCTGCCTCAGGTACGATTTCATTACCAGCAGTATCAAAGGCTCTAAAACCAACGCGAATACTTAAACGATAAGCTGATATCTGACCACTTGAGTTAAATGCCAAGACTTCACGACCAGTAATTTCATTAGTAATTTCTAAAATTAAATCAGCATCACGAGGATTAATAGCCACCTTAACGTCAGTACCAGTTAATACTGCTGTCTGTAAATCTGCGCGTAAAGGAGGGGATGGATTACCGGTAATGGCGAGCGCCTTGAAAGGCAAATCTACTGCGCCCCTCAATCTATAACCGCATGCAGTAAGACCGCCCATGGGAGCTATTACCATCAAACCAAGCATGCTTCTTCTGAGCAAACTGATGTTCTCTGAGGGTGACTCAGTTTGAGGAATTCGGTGATCTAAGCTCATGTCTTTAGTTTCCAGTAAAAGGGATCGGGCTACAAGCTAAGCAACAATATTGACTAAGCGGCCAGGAACCACAATGATCTTTTTAGGGGCCCCACCATTCAAAGCCTTCAAGGCAGGCTCACTTTGTAATGCCAATGCCTCAATCTGATCCTTACTGGCATCAGCGGGCACCCGAATATCTCCACGCAATTTGCCGTTGATCTGCAACATCAAGGTGATTTCAGTTTGCACTAATGCAGATTCATCTACCGCTGGCCATGGGGCATCCAATAAAGGGCCAAAGTTTTTATCGTAGCCAATCTCTTTCCAGAGTACATGTGTTAAATGTGGCACTACTGGATAGAGAACGCGAAACAAGATACTGAGGCACTCTCGAAGAACGGGCGCACTGATAGAGGATGCTTGATCTAATTTGATAGGCTCAAGCACATTAAGCATCTTCATTGCAGCAGAAACCACCGTGTTGTATTGACGACGTTGGTAGTCAAAGTTGGCTTGCTTCAGAATCGTATGAACCTCTCGGCGTAATTCTTTTTCAGCATCATTGAGATCAGCTGGCAACTTATCGCCTGCAGTACTCAATACATCAGCCTGACTGCTCGAATACATCCATACGCGACGTAAGAAACGGGAGGCGCCGTCAACACCAGCGCCAGACCACTCCAGCTGTTGCTCAGGAGGCGCTGCAAACATCACAAATAGACGAGCGGTATCTGCACCGTATTGATCTATCAAGGCCTGAGGATCAACACCATTGTTCTTACTCTTGGACATCTTTTCTACGCCACCAATAATGATGGGGGCACTAGAACTTCCGTCTTTTAATTTAGCGCCTTGTGGACGACCTTTTTCATCTAGATCTAATTCCACATCTAAAGGATTGAGCCACGTTTTTTTACCTGAGGCATCTTCAGAGTAATAAGTCTCATTGAGAACCATCCCTTGCGTTAACAAGTTCTGAAATGGCTCATCAAAAGTAATGAGATTTAAATCACGCATGACCTTAGTCCAAAAGCGCGCATAGAGTAAATGCAAAATGGCATGCTCAATGCCACCAATGTATTGGTCCATGGGCATCCAATAGCCATTTCGCTCGTCCACCATCGTCTTAGCATCAGGACCGGCATAACGCATGAAATACCAAGAGGAATCTACAAAGGTATCCATCGTGTCGGTTTCACGACGCGCAGGCTTGCCACATTTCGGACACTTCACATTTAAGAAGTCAGCACGCTTATTCAGGGGATTGCCACTTCCATCGGGAACACAATCTTCTGGCAATACCACTGGTAAATCCGCCTCAGGCACTGGAACAGCGCCACAACCAGGATGAGCGTCATCGCCACAATGAATAATCGGAATTGGCGTACCCCAATAGCGCTGACGTGAAATACCCCAATCACGCAAACGATAGGTAGTCTTGATCTCGCCAATGCCTAATTTTTCTAACTCTTTAGCAACAGCACTAACGGCCTCCTCATGAGACATGCCATCAAACTGATCGCTATTTAAGCAAACCACATCTTCTTTTTGGGCATACCAATCTTCCCAACGTGTTGCATTAAACATCGGTGACTCACCTTTTAGTGCAATCACTTGTTTAATAGGAAGCTGATATTTCAGAGCAAATGCAAAATCACGCTCATCGTGTGCCGGTACACCCATCACAGCGCCATCACCGTAGGACATTAATACGTAGTTACCAACCCAAACTGGTATCTGCTCATGGGTCAAAGGATGAGTAACGTAAAGACCGGTAAACATACCTTCTTTTTCTTGGGTAGCTAAATCAGCCTCAATCACGCTACCGGTTTTGCATTTCTCAATAAAGGCTGCAAGGGCTGGATTATTAACTGCTGCTTTTGTTGCTAAGGGATGCTCAGCAGCTACGGCACAGAAAGTCACACCCATAATCGTGTCTGCACGTGTAGTAAATACATAGAGCAAACCGTCTTGAATGTACTTGCCGTCGTCAGCTAGGATTTCATGCTTAAAAGCAAAACGCACACCCCGACTTTTGCCAATCCAATTTTGTTGCATGGTTTTGACGCGCTCAGGCCAACCTAATCCATCTAGCCCTTGAAGTAACTGCTCTGCATAAGCCGTAATGTTGAAGTAGTAACCAGGAATTTCACGCTTCTCAACCAAAGCGCCAGACCGCCAACCACGACCATCAATCACCTGTTCGTTAGCCAAAACAGTTTGATCAATCGGATCCCAATTCACTACCTGGGTCTTGCGATAAGCAATTCCTTTTTCTAACATCTTTAAGAATAGCCACTGATTCCAACGATAGTAGTCGGGGCTGCAAGTAGCTACTTCTCGTGACCAATCGATAGCGAGGCCCATCGCAGCCATTTGCTTTTTCATATAAGCAATGTTGTCGTAGGTCCATTGAGCGGGAGGCACCTTATTCTGAATCGCCGCGTTTTCAGCCGGCATACCAAAGGCATCCCAACCCATAGGCATCAAAACGTTATATCCCTGCATACGTAACTGACGGGCCATAACGTCATTAATGGTGTAGTTACGCACATGTCCCATGTGTAGTTTTCCAGATGGGTAGGGCAACATGGAGCAAGCGTAATACTTCGGCCTTTGTTGACCGGCAGCATCTACCGCATTCTCTTTTACTTCGTAGACTTTGGCGCCATCCCAATCAGCCTGTGCCGCTGCTTCAATGCGACGGTAGTCGTAATCCTTGCTCATGTAATACAGCTCTTTTCTTCTATAGGTACTAATTGATTACTTACGCAAACCCAAAACATCTTGCATGTCGTACATGCCTGAGGTTTGGTTCTGCAAAAAACGGGCTGCGCGCAAAGAACCTTGCGCATAAGATTGGCGACTAGATGATTTATGGCTAATTTCAATACGCTCGCCATCACCCGCAAATAAAACAGTGTGATCGCCCACAATGTCACCGCCACGAATCGTGGCAAAGCCAATCGAACCTTCTTTACGTTCACCGGTATGACCTTCACGTGCATACACGGCAACATCATCTAATTTTTCACCAAGGGCATCTGCAATCACTTCGCCCATCTTGAGCGCTGTACCAGAAGGAGCATCAACCTTATGTCGATGATGTGCCTCAATGATTTCAATGTCATACCCCTGATTCAACATCTTAGCTGCTAACTCTAGTAGCTTAAAAGTGGCATTCACACCAACACTCATATTCGGTGCAAACACAATAGCCAACTTTGCTGAAGCCGTCTTCAAGCTAGCAATTTGATCTGTACTCAAACCGGTAGTACCAATCACCATCTTGGTACCTGTTTTTTCAGCAACTGCTAAATGCGCCATGGTTCCTTCAGGCCTTGTGAAATCAATCAAAAACTCGGCAGTACTTAACACCTTCGCTACATCCGCAGAAATCATCACACCTGTTTTCTTACCCAAGAAAGCACCTGCATCTTCACCTAATTGCGGGCATGACGTGTGCTCTAGTGCACCAACTAATTGAGCATCAGGCGTATTGAGTACCGCCTCGATCAACATCTTTCCCATGCGCCCAGTGGCTCCAGCTATTGCAATCTTCATCATGAATTTCTTCGCTTTGTTATTAGAGTATTAAGTAGACACTGCTTCAGAATTTAACTACTGAGTCTTTAACGGCGTCGGCGCTTCCGAGCCAGCTGATTCAGTTACTAAATTGGTTGAAGGCGCTGAGCTATCACGTACCTCCGGGGCTTTAATTTCTGGCGCTTTCACTACTGGAGGTAAATTATTTGTTGGGCTAGGAACCAATAGCTCAGGCTGCTGCAAGGGGCGTGTTACAGGCGGCTTGTTGCTGCCTGTAAAAATATCCCAGAATGAGCGTTTTTGTTTTGCGTAGTTATCAATCTCAGCCACCATCTCGACTTCGGTTGGCAGAGCGTCCCCATCAAACTTCACCACTTTGTCGCCATCAAAAAAGACAGTGACACGACGTTCATTACCTATAGGCTGCCCAGCACGCTTAAATTCAAATACGTAATCCCAGCGATTGGCGTGAAAATAACTAGCCAGCAAAGGCGTTCCCAAAATTTGACGCACTTGCTCACGTGTCATCCCCAGCTTTAGCTTGGCATACTGTTCGCTCGAAATAAAGTTGCCCTGAACCACATCAGGAACATAAGGCCTAAAAATGGTATTCATCCAGGCGCGCTGATGATCATCTACAGCTGAGGTACACCCACCCAGACTTAAGAGACCCAAAAAGGCAGCACCCATCAAACCCGAGCGTGAGGGAGCATAAACCCCCTTCAAAAAGGGGTTCAAAAAGCGACTAAAAAGTACAAGGCAATTTTGCATGGCTGGCCGTATCATTAAGACATTGATTTTAGCTCCCAAAGCCATGACTACGAACCAAAACCCATCGCCAGCAGATTTAAGAGATATCGGCCTTAAAGCTACCGGTCCTCGCATGAAAATCTTGGATTTTTTCCACCAAAATGGGGGCACTCATTTCAGCGCGGAAGATGTCTTTATGGCGCTCGCCAAAGAGGATCAAGAAATCGGCTTGGCTACTGTTTATCGAGTATTAACTCAGTTCGAGCAAGCAGGCCTTTTATTGCGCAGCCATTTTGAGTCAAGCAAGGGCGACAGCAGAGCGATCTACGAGCTTAATGAAGGGCAACATCATGACCATCTGGTTTGCCTAGACTGTGGCCATGTTGAAGAGTTTGTAGACGAGGCGATTGAGAAAAGACAGCGCGATATTGCAAAAGGCCTAGGATTTAAGCTCCAAGAGCATTCTTTAGCCATGTACGGTCATTGCCAGAAGAAAAACTGCCGAAATAAGCAAAAATAGCGACAGATAGCTACTTTTACTGATTTTTAATATAAAAAAGACCTCAAATCGAGGTCTTTTTTATTGATAGCCCAAATAGCCACCTTATTTAAGTAACTTTTAGCAGCAGATAGCTACTTTTAACGACTTTTATTTACTTAACCGCCATTAAAGCCTCTGCAGCATTGAGCATTTGCACTGAATAACCCCATTCGTTGTCATACCAAGCCAATACTTTGACCAATTTGCCATCAGCAGACACGCGGGTTTGTGAGGCATCGTAAATACTTGGGCGTGGATCATGGTTAAAGTCGATCGAAACCAAAGGCAGGGTGTTAAAGCCCAAAATACCCTTCAGCTCCCCCTCGCTTGCAGTCTTCAAGATGGAATTGACTTCATCCACGCTAGTAGCGCGACTAGCGGCAAAAGTTAAGTCCACCACGGAAACATTGATAACTGGAACACGCATTGCAAACCCATCGAAACGACCTGCCAAAGCCGGCAATACCAAACCAACTGCTTTTGCAGCGCCAGTCTTAGTTGGAATCATGCTGGTCACGGCTGAGCGCGCGCGACGCATATCCTTGTGATACACGTCTGTTAATACTTGGTCATTGGTAAATGCGTGGATCGTAGTCATCAGGCCAGATTCAATACCAATTTTTTCTAAAAGTGGCTTTACTAGTGGCGCCAAACAATTGGTGGTGCAGCTTGCATTAGAAACAACCACATCACCCGGCTTCAATACATTTTGATTAACGCCATAAACAATCGTCGCATCCACATCTTTTTCACCAGGCGCAGAAATTAATACTTTCTTAGCGCCCTGTTGAATGTGAATCATGGCTTTTTCTTTAGATGTAAATTTGCCAGTGCACTCTAAAACTAAATCCACGCCCAACTCGCCCCATGGGGTCTCTGCTGGATTGCGGGTTGAGAACATTTTGATTCGATCGCCATTAACCACCATGCAGTCGCCATCAACCTTTACTTCTGCCGGAAAGCGTCCGTGTGCAGAATCATATTGGGTGAGGTGGGCATTAATATCGATATCACCCATGGCATTAATAGCCACAATCTTGATATCCCGCCTAGGTTTGCCGTTGACCTGATCTTCATATAAGGCGCGCAATACCATGCGGCCAATACGTCCATAACCATTAATTGCGACATTAATTGTCATTCCATTCCCCTTACAAATATTAAATTCATGAATTCTTTACTGAGCAATACATTGCTTTACTGTTTTTGCAATCTGATCACTCGTTAAACCAAAATACTCATATAGCTGTGGTGCTGGAGCAGACTCGCCAAAGGTGTCAACACCATGTACGGCAGCACATCCATACTTCCACCAAAAATCACTGACACCAGCTTCAACGGCAATGCGTGGAATATTCGCCGGCAATACTTTTGCCTTGTACGCAGCATCTTGTTGATCAAACACGGTGGTTGAAGGCATTGAAACCACTCGAATACCCAAACCATCTTTTTCTAACTGTTGCGCAGTTTGCAAGGCAAGGCCCACTTCTGAGCCAGTAGCAATAATCACCGCATCAATCTTGCCTGACTTTGGATCACGCAAAACATAAGCACCGCGAGCAATCTCTTTAATTTGTGCGGCACTACGAGAAACAAATGGGCAATTCTGGCGGCTAAAAATTAAGGCACTGGGGCCATGCTTACGCTCAATTGCTGCACCCCAAGCAACCCCACTCTCAGTAGTGTCACAAGGACGCCAAACCATCAAATTCGGGATTAAACGCAGGCTAGCGACCTGCTCGATTGATTGATGGGTTGGCCCATCTTCGCCGAGACCGATCGAATCATGGGTGAAGACAAAGATACTACGCAACTTCATCAAGGCAGCCATACGCAGGGCGTTACGACTGTAATCAGAGAAGGTTAAGAATGTGCCGCCAAAGGGGATGTAACCACCATGCAATGCGATGCCATTCATGATGGCACTCATACCAAATTCACGAACACCGTAATTAATATGATTACCCCATTGGTCACCACGCACCGGTTTGCATGTAGACCAATTGGTTAAATTTGATCCGGTTAAATCAGCGGAGCCACCCATAAATTCTGGAACGGCTGGAGCCAAGGCCTCAATCGCATTTTGACTCGCCTTACGCGTAGCGACAGTTTCTGCTTTTGATTCACAAGATTTCAGATACGCATTTAAGGTAGCCGAAAAATCTTTTGATAAATCACCTTGCATACGGCGTTGTAATTCCGAGGCAAGCTCTGGGTATTTAGTTTTATAAGCCTGGAATTGTTTATTCCAATCATGCTCGAGTGCTTGACCGCGCTTTTTAAAATCCCAAGCAGCATAAATATCTTTCGGAATTTCAAAAGGTGCATAAGGCCAATTCAAAGCCACTCGAGTTGCGGCAATTTCAGTTGCTCCTAATGGAGAACCATGTACTTTATCGCTACCAGCCATATTGGGCGAACCCTGACCAATGGCGGTCTTGCAGCAGATCAGAGTAGGTTTATCGCTCTTCTTAGCCTTTGTAATCGCAGCAGATATAGCTTCAGCATCATGTCCGTCAACATCACGAATGACATTCCAACCATAAGCTTCAAAACGTTTTGGCGTATCTTCGTTAAACCAAGAGACCACCTTACCGTCAATCGAAATACCGTTGTCATCCCATAAAGCAATTAACTTATTTAACTTTAAGGTTCCAGCCAGTGAACACACTTCATGACTAATACCTTCCATCAAACAACCATCGCCTAAAAAAGCATAGGTGTAGTGATCAACAATCTTGTGACCAGGGCGATTAAATTCTTCGGCTAGTAATTTTTCTGCTAGCGCCATACCAACTGCATTTGAAATTCCCTGACCTAGAGGGCCTGTAGTCGTTTCAACTCCTGGGGTGATTCCATATTCTGGATGCCCCGGAGTTTTGCTATGCAGTTGACGGAAATTTTTTAATTCTTCAATTGCTAAATCGTAGCCAGTTAAATGCAAAAGCGAATACAACAACATCGAGCCATGGCCGTTAGACAAAACAAAACGATCACGATTCATCCAATGCGGATCGGTTGGGTTGTGTTGCAAGTGTTCATTCCACAGTCCAACAGCAATATCAGCCATACCCATCGGCATTCCAGGGTGTCCTGAATTGGCCTGCTGAACGGCATCCATGGATAGGGCGCGTATGGCATTAGCCATGCGAATTTGAAGGTTTGACATCGTAAAAGTGGTCTCGAGGAAAATAAATTGGCTATATTTCA
>JACCDO010231083.1_pt1 | contig 13276 bp, 16 predicted proteins | sample 7446101 | NCBI WGS metagenome assembly JACCDO01 (sample SAMN15323440, study PRJNA562643) | freshwater metagenome | isolation source: river surface water | place: USA:Blue River Watershed | collected 2017-08-16
CGGGCTGCTCAAGAGCAATTTCATCTACAAACCCGCTGCTTCGACTTTCAAAATCAGTTTGGCGCATTTGATCCCACATAAATTGAGTGGCTGCTGGAAAGTCTGGAAGCAAGTCCATCGCAATTCCCACATCAGCACCAAGGTAAATGTTTCTAGACATCACAACAAACTGTGCTTGTTCAGCTTGAACGGGTGCGGCTGGACCCAAGGCAACTAGCAAAGTTACCGCAGCAACTGCCACCCGCCTAATCATTTAATGATGGCTTTCTAGTTCATCGAGTTTGGAAAGCACTGTTTGCAAAGATGGATTAGTCATGGCTTTACCGTCAGCGAAAACCAAAGTAGGCACTGTTCTATTTCCCTCGTTGACTTGTTCGACGATTTGGGCAGCATCGGGATTTTGTTCAATGTCTATTTCGACATATTTCACTTCATGCTCAGCTAGTTGTTTTTTAAGTCGCTGACAGTAGCCACACCAGACGGTGCTGTACATCGTGAATAAGTTTTCAGACATCTCTTTGCATTCGACTAATGATTGTGCAGAGTTTCTTTTGGTTTCCAGTCAATCAAATCAGGATACTTTGCTGTGCGCCCATCGCCAGACGATTTGCCGGTTGCTCTGCGCAAAAGCCATGGACCTACATAACCAACAGCCCAGATTGCATTTCCGGCGACTCTAAGCGGCAATGGCGCACTGGAAGTTGGCGGAAATGGATTCAACCAGTCATCTTCGTGTGGATAGCCAAGTTCAGCCAAGACTGCATTAGCTACTCGGCGATGGCCCTCGGCGCTTAGGTGCAGCCGATCTGCCGCCAACATTTGCGGTGCACCAAAAACTTCGTAGGAATTTGCATCCATAACTTTGGCACCAAATTCTTGCGCTACCCGATGAACATTTTTATTAAATGGACCAAATCTTCGATTCCACAATATTTCAACTGGGGTTTGTGGCCGGGCAGCTTCTCGGACCGTAAAAACGATGACTTTAGCATTAGTACCAGTTAATTTTTTTACTGCATTTCGATAATTCTCAAAAACAAATTCAAAATCTAAATTAGGTCGCAAAATATTATTTGCCCCAGCGTGAAATGAGATCAAAGTATTTTCGCTGGCCAGCTCTAAAGCTTTGGGCAATTGTTGCTCGACAACCTCTTCGACTAACTTGCCACGCACGGCCAGGTTGGCATATTTAAAGTTTTCCGTTTGAGTTGCCAAAGTGTCTGCAACTCGATCAGCCCAACCGCGATAGTTTCCGCTTGGATATCGATCAGAAAGCCCTTCGGTTAGCGAATCGCCAAGTGCAATAAACCTTGAAAAAGTCACGATTTAAGCCTAACTGTTAAATTCATCGTGAGAATCTGACTTGTGCGATTTACTCTGGAATCATGAAACAAATTACTATTCCTGGATTGCGCCGCTTCAATTTAATTGCCGGCGTAGTTCATTTACTTCAAATGATCGCCGTACTGGCACTTTCGAATGACTTTGCCCTTCCAGTTAATGCCACTTACATGGCAGGTCCACCTGGATCTATCTACGCAGACCCGGTTGTGCTTTTCGAGACTCCAATCGCGTTATCGGTTGCTCTATTTTTGGGTCTTTCTGCGCTCGCACACTTTATTGTGATCAGCCCCCAATTTTTTGGTCGTTACAGTAACGGACTTGGCCAAAAACACAATTACTTCCGTTGGGTTGAATACTCAATTAGCTCATCCGTAATGATCGTTCTGATTGCCCAAATAACAGGCATTGCCGACGTCACCGCGATCGTGGCTATTTTCGGTGTGAACGCGTCAATGATTCTGTTTGGTTGGCTGCAGGAAAAATATGAACAACCTGGAAACGGTGGTTGGCTACCCTTTATTTTTGGCTGCATTGCTGGTGCAGTTCCATGGCTTGCAGTTTTAATCTATGTAATCGGTCCAAGTAACCCATCAGATGCTTCAGCTCCAGCATTTGTTTATGGAATCGTGGTAACGATTTTCTTATTGTTTAATTCATTTGCCTGGGTGCAATACAAGCAATACCAAGCTAAAGGAAAATGGGCTAATTATTTGTATGGTGAACGCATTTACATTGTGCTTAGCTTGGTCGCCAAGTCATTGCTGGCCTGGCAAATATTCGCCAATACTTTAATTCCGCAATAAAAGTAAAGTCCGGTCGGTTAGCTACTTAGAAATTTTCACTTAAATAGCTAGCCGGCCTTTTACTATGATCGCTCTGCTGCTTTGACAATGTTTCGAATCATGGTTGGGAACACAAAAAAGTGAAACGGCAAAATTAGGTACCAATAAAGATGCCCAAATAGACCTTTGGGTAAAAATGAAGCCGTTTGAACGACTTTTGTTTTTCCATTTTCAGTAACTTCAAACTCCAGCCAGGCTTCGCCTGGTAATTTCATTTCGGCGCGCAATCGTAAATATCGGCCATGATCTATTTGCTCAACACGCCAGAAATCAAGACTTTCACCGCTTCGTAACTTGTGTGGATCACGGCGGCCACGGCGTAGTCCTACCCCGCCAACAATTGTGTCCAAGAGGCCTCGAATCGACCACAAAATGTCTGCTCCGTACCAACCTGTTTGCCCGCCAATTGACTCAATTTGATACCAAACTTTTGCCGCTGGACTATCTGTTTGTAATTCACGCTTGTCCCGATACACCGAAGCTCCAGCCCATTCAGGATCGGTTGCTGATTTGTTCCAAGGTGAAGTCGGTCCATTCGCATCTGACCATCGAGTATCGACTTGAGCATCGTTGACTCTTTGCAGTGCCAACTCAATTGCTTCTTTAACCGGCAAAGTCCCACCCGGGGGTGGCGGAATTAAATGCGAAATGTCTTTTTCTTTGTCTGCGACAACTTCTGAAATAAGTGACTGAACTAAGTTTTTTGCCAATGATCTTGGAATTGGGGTTACTAATCCAATCCAGTGACTAGCTAATGTCGGGGTAAGCACTGGAATGCTGATGATGATTCGCTTTGCCAATTTTGATACTCTGGCGAATTCCTGCATAAGTTCAGCGTAAGTAAGGACATCTGGGCCACCGATATCGTAAATCCCTGATTGTGGTGTCGGTAACTGGGCACATTTCTTCAGGTACCAAAGCACATCGCGTACGGCAATCGGATGAGTTCGATTATTAATCCACTTTGGCGTAGTCATGATTGGAAGGCGGTGAGTTAAATGCCGCAACATCTCAAATGACGCAGATCCCGAACCTAAGACCATCCCGGCTCGAAGTTCGATTGTCGGTACTCCAGACGCTGCCAAAACAGACCCGACTTGGGCACGAGAACTTAAGTGCTTACTTTGGGCTACATCGTTATTAATGCCGCCTAAATAGACAATTTGCTTAACCTGACATTCTTTTGCTGCGCTGGCGAATGTCATAGCCATGTCATTTTCAACTTCATGAAAGTTAGAACCAACATTCAACGAATGCAGTAAGTAGTAACAGACATCAACACTTTGCAGCGCTTTTAATAGATCACTTTTTGAACTGGCATCGCCTATGGCGATCTCGACTTGGTTAGCCCAACTATGACCAGTAATTTTGGCTGGGTCTCGAACCAGTACTCGAACTCTCTGACCCTCGTTAACTAATTCGCGAACTAACCGGCCGCCGATATAGCCAGTGGCGCCAGTAACCAGAATTAGTTTTTCTGCCATGCCTTAACCGTATGGCATTTGCACACACTGTGCCATAAAACAAACGAGAGCCACTTTCGTGACTCTCGTTTGTTATGGAGGTGACTTTTAGTCGCGGAACTCTGCTTCAGCAAATTCGCGGCTATCTTCAGCTGACTTGATGCGAGCAATTGTGAAGATGATTAAGCCGAATAGACACTTTGCAGTGATGTCTGCAATTGTGTATCCAACTTCACGGTTCACGAATGCTGCTGCGTCAAAACCAGTTGCGTTTTGACCAAGTGCGAATGTGATTGGGTAAACGCCCCAGCTAGCAATAAGTAGGTAGCGTAGTTTGTTTACTTTGTTCTTTACAGCATCTGATTGACGTTCCAAGCTCTTTGAGAGTTCAACGAACAATACATAAAGGATATAAAGGAATGGGATTGTTGAAAGAATGCCCCATGTTGTTCCGCTTAGACCGAATAGATCTAGACGAGCATCACCTGGGTAACCAAGGATGATCATTGCTGTTGCAGCTGGAACAAGACGATTTAGTAGTGATTGCTGTACTGAGCGAGCTAGTGCAAGTACTGCAACTACCTCAACTAGTAGCAATGGCACAGTTAGTAACCAGTCAACGTAGCGGTAGCCAACGTTGTAAGCGAAAATATTTGCTGTTTCGCCAGTAAACGCTTCTTTGAATGACTCAAACATGCGGAAGTAGTGGTAAGCAGCGATTGCAGTTACGGTTGCGCTGACCATGACAGCCATTCGGTAACGAGGTAGTACTCGATCACGAGCGACAAACAAGAACAGCGATGTGAAAAGCATGCTGGCGATACCGAGCGACAACATGTTGTACACAGTTGAGTACTGATTGTCAGTCAGTAATGGAGAGAGATTGTTCATTTAGTTCCTTCCTAAATGTGGGCGCGCTATGCACCCACGAGTCCCTCCGGACTAGTCCTAGCGTCCACCCACCGGGTACACCCTGCAACTCGAACACGCACAAAAAGGGCAAGTATTTTTAGAGGAAAAGTACAAATATCTGGTTTTAAGCAGTTTTACTCAATTTGAGTAACTTCCAGCACCAGTAAAAAAGCCCGAATTGCAAGGGAAGTCGAAGATAGGCAACTACGGCTTCACTAGTTGGCCGATCTGACCAGTCAATTGCCATGTAGATATTAGCTGGATAAACCATGATGAATAAAAACAAGGCACACCAAATACCGAATCTCTTGATCGACCTGCCGTGCCACTTGACCTGTGCTGGTACGAATAAAAGGGCTGCAACGACCAGCTCGGCTACCCCACTTAAGTAAGTCCAAAACCTTGGTTCGAGCGGGAGGAATGGAGGGACTATCGCATCCAGTGGGTCTGGCAAAACGAAATGACCAAGCCCAGTAACAATTAAGAGTAAGCCCAATGCGCGACTGGACTTTTCTAATTTTTTATTCATGTGCAGTCATCCAAGCTTCAATTCCTGCAGCGTCAATAGGTAGTGCTGAAGAAATCACTTCATGGCCCGAGTCAGTAACAACGAGATCATCTTCGATCCGAATACCAATCCCGCGTAACTCAGGTGGAACAGTTTCATCCCAAGCATGGAAGTAAAGACCAGGCTCTACGGTCAAGGCCATCCCTGGCTCAAGCTTTCCGCCCAGATAAGTTTCGTACCTCGACGAATCACAGTCATGCACATCTAAGCCCAAGAAATGTCCAACGCCACAAACAATGTAACGACGATGATGTTGGCCATTTTCGGAAAGTGCTTCGTCCACGGAAACTGGAAGCATGCCCCAGTCATGTAATCCTTGCGCCAGTACTTCCATGCAGGCAGCATGGAAATCTGCCCACAATCGGCCAGGTTGAACTGCAGCCAATCCAGCTCGATGAGATTTCTCAACTAGGTCATGTACTTGTTTTTGCGTTGAACTAAATTTTCCACTTGCTGGAATTGTGCGCGTGACATCCGCGGTGTAGCCACTTCGCACTTCGACACCCATATCCAGAAGTAATAATTCATCTGGATGGACTTCTCCGTCAGCACGTACCCAATGCAGAATTGGCGCATGTGCACCTGAACCAACGATGCTGGTGTAGCCCGGAGCCTGTCCAACCGTGCGGGCATGACGATCAAAAGTTCCTTGAAGCCAGCGTTCGCCGCCCGCTTTTATTGCTTGTGGAATTTCTTTTCGAACTGCAATAAATCCATCAACAGTGAAATTATTTGCTTTGCGTAATTGGTCTATTTCCCAAGCATCTTTTATCTGCCGTAACTCGGATAACACGCGGGCTAACTTGGCGCTTCTTGGTCGGCCTTCTAAAGCTTGGCCTGCGCCTTTAGCCACAATTGCAGCGCCAGCAATCAGTGCGTTGTCCGGAAGTTTTGAGTCAACTAATTCCTTCAATGGTCGCGCAGTTAAACCGAGTGCCACAGAGATTTCTGGAAGACCGGCGATTGGACCAACCCAAAGTTCACCATGATTAGCATCGCCATAAAAATCATTGTCACCAGGACGAGCTGGTGGCGTGACAAACAAAGTTGCATCATGTCCACCACTTATAGGCTTCATAACTAAAACTGCATCTTCAATCCCAACGCCAACGCACCACAAGAAATCGCTATCGGCGCGAAAATCAAAAAATGTGTCATTTGCGCGTAAGTGCGAGCGACCAGCGGCAATTACTAAAGTTTCATCAGGAAATTGTGCAGATAACCGTGCTCGATGATTTGCTGCAGCTTGGGCGGCGCCACCTTCAACTTCTAAATTTCGATCTGCTTGTCCCCAGCCTTGCGAAATCCAGTTTGTGAATCCTTGAGATTTACTAAGCAACGGCATGCGCGGATCACGACGAACAGCTCGTGAATTAGCCATTCCAGATTCCCAGTCAACAACTCGAACATGAGTTGCTAAACCAGTCAGTAACTTTTCGTTAACTTGATCATCCATTGAATAGCTGTCCCAACTTTGAAGTAATTCAAGTCTAATTACTTTTGGTTAGCCCGAAATGCTGCCACTAAAGCGTTGGCGTGGCCATGACCCATTTCGAATTTTGTTTTTAGATGTGCCACTTGCTCCATGTGTGCCAATTTAGAAACCTTTTTGAGTTCTTTCATCCAATGCTCAATCGGTTTTCCATATTTCTTCTCGATAGAAGGAAAATACGAGGCCGGCCCTTTTGGTTTTGCAGTTGCCATAAATCCTTCAATCGCAGTTAGGCGGATGTGAACAATTTTACATTTCTGCTTTGGGTGAAAGGATAAAACTCTTGGAATGAATCCTGCTGTCCTACAATATCAATTAGGAGTGAAAAATCATGGAAATAAAATCCGCACAAACTGGTACGAAATTAGTTGTTGCTATTGAAGATGTATCGGATAAATCTGCTATTTTGAACACTATTCAAGGGTGCGCAGATGGACAGTGTGCTTGTTCAACAGATGAGTATCAAAAAGTCGAAAGCATGGACATCATTACTGGACCAAATTCAATTCAGCTAAATATCGAAGTTAAGCCAGGCGAAGTAATAGATCCGAATTGCATTTCAGATTGCCTTGATCCAGATCCTGCCAATTAAAAATAGACGAGTTGGTTTATAAGCCGGATACATACAGCCATCTAATAGTGACTTGCAACTAAAGGTCTTTTTGCGACCTGCCCATACTCTTGCCCAAAAACCTTAAATCTTTTTGCCTAGTTTTACCCAGATCACAATGACCGACAAAAATGTGTCGTAATCTGAACTAACGAATTGTAACTTGTGCACCCATGTTTTCAAGTTCCTGCTTTACTCGACTTGCGTTATCCAAAGTAACTTGGGTCATAAGGGTTTGAGGCGTACTTTCAACTAAATCTTTTGCCTCTTTTAGACCCAAATTCAACAACTCCCGGATGGCTTTTATCACTGCAATCTTCTGCCTACCTACATCTTCAAGGACAACTTCCAGGCCAATTTTAAAAATGGGGCCTCCCACATCTTGATGAGAGACCCCACTGACTTTACTTGGAGAGCAATGACTCCATGTATTGAATTTGCTTAGACTGCGAATCTACAATCGCCGTGCCAAGAGCCTTGGCCTCAGCGTTACTTGAATTGATTACCATTTGGGCCATTTGGATTGCCCCTTTGTGGTGTTCAATCATTCCTTGTAAATAAAGCCGGTCAAACTCAGCACCGCTTGCGGCTTCTAGGGCACGCATTTGGTCGTCATCAAGCATTCCGTTCATTCCCATGTCATGACCCATAGAAGTTGGCGAATTTGAATCAGTCAACCACTTTGTCATCTGTGCAATTTCTGGAGCTTGTTCTGCCTTAATTTGTGCAGCTAATTTTTTTACTTCGGCACTTGAAGCACGAGTTTCAGCAAGTGTGCTCATTTCTACAGCCTGCTGATGATGAGGAATCATCATTTGAGCAAACATGATGTCACTTGGTGAGAAATTTGACGAGTTACTAGCCCCGGTTGTCGTACTGGGGTTACCCATCATTCCGTTACTTTTATCTGAATCACCACTATTAAAAGTACAAGCACTTAACGTGGTTATAAGAATTGCCGAAAGTCCTAGTCCTACAAATGCATTTTTCTTGTTTTTCATTGTTTTCCTAACGATTAAAAAAATTGAATATGATTTTTTGTTCGTTAGGTTTACGTCCGAATTATTTGCAAATCTAAATGCGAAATCTTATAGAAATCTTTGAAATTAAAAGCTGGGGTGAAGTTGCCTTTAATCCTCTCCCTATTCAGTATTGGGGCAGGAGAATCCTTGCCGAAATACAGAATTACTAGCAGCAACAGCAGGACGGCTGGCACTGGATACATAAGGAGTGAAAAGCTGATTTCGCCCACATCAGTCCCACCACCGGCAAACATTGAGAAGCAATGCATGAATGCATGTGAAGCACCAGTCTGCATAGCATCACCCAAGGTTGAAATCACCTCTGGCGCACCAACAACCGAATGATTTGCTCCCACTGAATGCATGGTTTGGGTCGGCCCTGCGCCTATACAGAGAACATGGTAAATCGGGACAAACAAAAAAATAAATACTGCGAGCACCATTGAAATCTGTTTTTTTGCCAGCATAATTTCAGTATAACAAGGGGTCAAACTTTCGCGCATTGCCCAAATTCCTGCCCATCAACTCATAAAAATGCCCATGTTTGTGGCCAAGAATTCTGAATAATTGCGACAAGTTTTTACAACCCTTAGATAGAGGAATGTCCCTATTAAAAGGGCTCAATGCACCTATCTAAGGGGCAAAAGAGACGAGTTGGTCTATAAGCCGGATTCTGTACGCTTACGCGCGATGATCATCCATCTGCGGTTGATGTTGCCAACAACCTGATGCGACCTACCTGCAAGTAAAAGCGGGCCGCTACTTGCTCAAGCCTTTCGGCTCTCTTGGTCTTGCTCCCAGTGGGGTTTACCTAGCTAACTGTGTCACCACAATTACTGGTGAGCTCTTACCTCACCGTTTCACCCTTACCCAATAAATTGGGCGGTTTACTTTCTGTTGCACTTTCCTGTGGGTCACCCCAAGTGGACGTTATCCACCACTGTCGCCCTGTGGAGTCCGGACTTTCCTCGAATAACTGAACAAGGTCCAGTTGCCCGCGATCATCCAACCAACTCGTCTGAGTTAAGGATAAATCTTCCTGAATGAAAAGAAAAATGAGTTTTAAGCAGTGACTTGATTTGGCGCAGTTTTGCCAGCCAAAATCGCCAGCGCATTCGTGGCTGCCATATCTGCCATCGCCGCTCTGGTTTCGACCGTGGCCGAGCCTAAATGTGGCAGCAGCACAACATTTTCTAAATCAAGAAGTCCTGGATTAACTGCTGGTTCATTCTCAAAAACATCGAGTCCAGCGCCGGCTAATTTGCCTGCTTTAAGGGCATCAACTAAATGCTGTTCATTAACGATTGGTCCTCGCGCAGTATTAATTAAGTAGGCAGTTGGCTTCATGCGCGCCAGTTGATTTTCTGCAATTAAATGATGGGTTGCTGGAGAATACGGACAATGCAGTGATAACACATCACTAGATTCGATTAATTCATCCATTGACATGTACTTGGCATCCAATTCTTCAACAATGTGTCCGGCAAGCGGTGTTCGTCGGGTGTAAGCAATGTTCATGCCAAATGCTTTTGCTCGTCGTGCAGTCGCGATTCCGATTTGACCCATTCCAACTATGCCCAGTTGTCGACCTTGGATGCCTGAGCCCAACATGTAAAACATGCCCCACTGCCAAGGTTGGTTAGCCCGGATAACTCTTTCCCCTTCACCTAAACGTCGGGTCACCATAAGTATCAATGACATAGCAATGTCAGCAGTTGCCTCGGTTAATACCCCTGGAGTATTTGTGACAATTACGCCACGTTTTTGGCAAGCAGGTACATCTATGTTGTTATAACCAACTGCCACGTTCGAAACAGACTTAAGTTGAGTGCCTGCAGCCTCAAGTAGTTCGTCATCGATCTTTTCGGTGAGTAACGAAACAATTGCATCTGCACCTTTGACTTTTGTTAAAAGCTCGACGCGACTAATGGGGCCGTCTTGTTCCCAGGCATCAACATCATGCGCTGCCTTAAGTCGAGCTAAGCCACCAGCTGGAATTTTTCCAGTTACGACGATTCGTGACATTTAGTTGGCGATCCATTCACCCATAAGTTTTAAACCGTCCGAGATGTCGCTGGCATCAATTCCAGAAAATGCAAGGCGAATGTATTGTTCTTTTTCACCAGGTTGTGGCCGACCAAAATGGCGACGAGTTGTGAATGAAACACCGGTTGCATGAAGTGCTTGGGTGGCAAAGTCAGCAAGATCAGTTATTCCTTTATTTGCCATTGCTTCAGTTACATCTGGAAATAAATAGAATCCAGCTTCAGGTGTATGAACTTGAACGCCTGGCATTTGGCGCAATAACTCTAAAGCCACGTCACGACGATGTTTCAAAGTGTTTAGCATGACTGGAATTCCTGATTGGTCACCCGTAACTGCCTCAACTCCGGCGTACTGCACAAAGTGAGTAGTACAAGATTCATCGTTTGTGTTCAACTTTGCAATCTGATCTGCAATTGTTTTCGGTGCAATTGCTGCACCTAAGCGCCAACCTGTCATCGCAAACTTCTTCGAGAAGGTATACAGGATTACTGTGCGCTCTGCCATTCCGGGCAAGGCAGCAATTGATTTTGACTTACCTTCGTAACGCATTTCAAAATATGCTTCGTCGGATAGCACCCATAGATTATTTTTAATTGCTATTTCTGCAATTGCTTCACGTTCAGCATCTGTCGACTCTGCGCCGTTTGGATTTTGTAAATCGTTGTAAACAATGGCTTTAGTTTTTGGTGTGATTGACGCTTTAATTTGATCAAGATCAATGCTGAACCCAGTTCCAGTTGGCACATAACGATAAGGAACTGCTACTCCCCCAAAATACTCAATCTGACTTTCGTAAATTGGGTAACCAGGATTTGGATAAAAAACTTCGTCACCAGCATTCATGATGGTCTGAATGAATTTAGTAATTACTGGTTTGCCACCCGGCTGAACTACAACATTTTCTGGACCAAAATTCAATCCACGGTCGCCACCAACATTCGCTGCTAATGCTTCTCGAAGTTGCGGAATACCTGCACCTGGGCAGTAACCAGTTTTACCTGCTGCAATTGCTTTATTCATTGCATCGACAATGTTTTGTGATGTCGGCAGATTTAAATCGCCTAAATGAAATGGGAAAATACGATTACCCTTGGCACCCCATTCTGCAGCTGCAAGAGAAACAGCAAATGCAGTTTCGGTGCCTAAGTTTTCTAACCGATCAGCTAACTTCATTGCTGATACCTCCCAACCATTCAATGATGCAAGTACTTTACCGCTTGGGTCGATTCAAAAGCGATTTCGAAAAATTGGATCCCATCATTTGAATCAAAGTCGAATTTAACGATCGATAACTCAAAAAAGAGGTTCCAAATTAGAGTGCTTTAACTATTACATTCATTACCTGAGGTTGCCCAGCACGCTGTAACTTGGGCAGCTCTACATCGGCACCAAGTTTGCTGATAACTCTGGCTAGTTGCTCTGCCGAGCTAGGTACTTTCGACCCTGTTACTACTTGGCGAATTATTCGCCCTTTAGTTGCCTTATTGTGATGGCTAATTATTTTTGGTGGGCCGGATGGCATTTTTTGCAAAATTTTTATTACCAAAACCTGTTCGTTAAGAGATTTTGGAATGGGAGCAAGATTTACATACTGACTTGAGCGAAGATCGACAATTAACTCATTTTGCTGCTCAAAAATTTCTTTACATGGTTTTGCCCAAACGTTGGCTAATGTACCAATTTTTGGCAACTTCGTATCCGCAGACAATCGGTAAGGAGTTATTCGATCACCCAAAGAAATTAAGCCAAAAAGTGCAGATTGAACGAACACGTTGGTAGACAATTTTTTAAGTGCTGCACTACTGAGTGCTTGCGCGTTAAGTGCGTCATAAAGAACGCCTGAATAAATCTGCCAGGCAAAGCCAGTGGAAGCCGTTTTTAACTCGATATTTCTCATTCGCTCAAAATCTTGTTTAATACTTAAACCCAAAATAGTTCGAGCTTTAGTTGGTGAGTTTTCGCAGATTGACGAGAGTGAATCAATTAAATTTTCTCGCTGCGCAGTCAATTCAGGAAAGGTAAGAGACTTAAGATTTAATTTAGCTTTAGCTACCCCATCATTTTTAGTTTCAGATGGTGGTAGCAAAAAAATTGTCATCGACGACGCTCAATTAATCCGGATCCACCGGCTAGATGTTCATCTAAAGCTTCATTTGCTAAAGCGTCTGCGAATTTGTTGTCTTCACGTGGAATCCAGGTATAGGTGACATTTCCAACAGGCAAGATTTGCCGTGCTCGAACAGCCAAATCACGCATGTCTGGACTTTTTATTTTCCAACGACCACTCATTTGTTCGACAACTAATTTGGAGTCCATTCGAACTTCCACAATTGCATTTGGATCTAATTGAGCTATAGCTTCCAACCCAGCAACTAAGCCGTTGTACTCAGCAACATTATTTGTAGCGTGACCCAAAACAGCGGCCAGTTCGAGCACGATGTCGCCGGTATTCATGTTTCGGATGACCACACCATATGAAGCATGGCCTGGATTGCCGCGAGAAGCACCATCGGCTTCAATCACAAAACTTGTCACAACTAACTAGCCTTTAGCTCGAACCAGAATTCTTCGACATTCTTCGCAGCGAACAACAGAATCTTCTGGCAGATCTTTTATCCGATTTAATTCAGTTGCATCTATTGCTAGGTGGCAACCTTGACACGCGCCGTGAGTCATTTCAGCCGCTCCAACATCACCACGCTCGGCACGTATTTTTTCATAAAGGTCAGCAAGATCTGTAGGCAGTGTCTGCACAATTTGGGTTCGCTCAACTTGAATCTCATTAATAGCCGATTCAATTTCACTGAGTTTTACTTCGAGTGTCTTTCTCATGTCAGCAAGTTTTGTAGAGACCACATTTTTTTCCGTGGTTAATTCGGCTAGTGCATTTTGCGCATCGTCTAGCTGTTGCATAACTTCGAGTTCAACATCTTCGAGTTCTTTGAGTCGGATAGCCAAGGTACTCAATTCATGTTGC
>JACCDO010398774.1_pt1 | contig 13274 bp, 10 predicted proteins | sample 7446101 | NCBI WGS metagenome assembly JACCDO01 (sample SAMN15323440, study PRJNA562643) | freshwater metagenome | isolation source: river surface water | place: USA:Blue River Watershed | collected 2017-08-16
TCTAACGGGTTCTGTTGCTGTAGTCGGATCGAAGTCAGCCCTAGAGAGTGCAAACAAAGTCATTGAAACTCAGAAACTTAATATTTCGTCTGCTTATTAACGTAAATAAGTGTAATTAAAACGCACATCTTATATTTGTGTCATGAAGATTGACATACCACTTCCTTGTACTCAGCTTCAAGCTGTCGGCAACTTTGTATACAGCCTCTCGATTATTTAGCATCAGCAGTTGCTGTGGCGACAGGAATAAGCAAGTTAAAGAATGCAATATAAATAGCCAGGATAAAAGCAGTAAGCGCTTCCTTAGCACCACTGTCGTAACCGTAAGAGTAAGAAAAGTCGTGGGAATTCTGCTGAGAAATTTCAGCCACTGAAGATGAAAGCCAATCTCTCACTTCAAAATAGCAAGGTCTGTGGGTGTTGTATGCCGCGCAACCAAATGCAAATGCGACACCAGAAGTCAAAAATGCAAGAATTTTCCAAACACCAGAATCTCCAAACGTGCGCTTCAGACTGATTAAGAAAGAAAAAAACAAGAAGACCAATGCGACAATTAAGCAACCCACTACTGATCTTCCTGCTTTCCCGCAAACTTTGCAAAAGCTTTCTTGACAATCGGGGGAATTGTAAACTGTTGAGGAGTAAACAGTCAAATCAGGTTCTTTGCCTGCCACGCTCTTCAAGCCGAACATGAATTCGTATACTCCATTAATGCTGCCATGCATCCAAGGAGCATTTCCGACACCAAATGCAATATCAGAATAACTGATAGTGCCCAAAATTGCCAAGAAAAAAGCAACCAATGACAGAAGGGCCAAGTGATAGTTCAAAAAATTCTTGATTGAAATAAAGCAGCCGAAGCCGCACTCAGAGATACAGTCCATTGTCTACATTATGAAATCATTTTAGAAATAGTTGCACACGAAATGGAATGAACAAAAATGAGATTAGTCGATGTTATAATATTAGGTAATTCATTCGAACAGACAGTGAAGCCAAGTGAAATAATTTACTTGCAAAATATAATATAATTCAAGATTAATATGTACATATCGTCGTCAGCACTCTGGAACATGAAACAACGTTCTACCTACCTTGATGAAATCAAAGATAATTGCTTGTTAGGTGCATGCACACGGCTTCGCAACGCTTCGCTATTGTGGGCCATGCGTTTGGGAACGTATCTACCGTTGTAAGACAAGTTCCCAGCAAAGAGGTAGTCTACCAAGGGGACAAAAGATTTTTCATTTCAGTCTTTCTTGAAAAGCTATACGTTAATTTTTGGCTTTCGAGATTAAACAATCGTTCACGTGAACGTGAAAGTCTCTTCATTCGCGTCTTTTTGTTGCCAAGGATCTCTGCCTACGATCACAGCTACATCTTCGTGTAATTTTTTTTTTTGGTATGCGTAGTGGGGGAGGATTCAACCAACTCTCATCCATGCGAATAATTTTGCATGTGTATGATTTACATGAAATAAATGATAATTTACATAGCTTTGGCTTGGGTTTGTACCATAGTGGTGTGCAGATTGGAGGACTGGAATGGACATTTGCTGGAGGTGCAGGTATTTACAGCAATGATCCCAAAGGTGCTGCTGCAAAATATCGCGAGTCTTTTGATATGGGCGAATTTAATGGAACATCTCGCGAAATTGACAATATTTTGGATGAATTGCGCCCAAAGTTTACCAGTAATTCGTACCATGTCTTGAACCAGAATTGCAATAACTTTGCGGAAGATTTTGTTAAAAAACTTATTGGAAAATCCATTCCGCCTTTTATAAACCGACTGGCGTATATGGGCAGTCTTGTGCAATGTCTTTTGCCTTCATCTCTGACTGAACAGGCAGCTCCTGTGAATAATAGGGGTGGCGTCTCTTCAAGTGGTAGACATTACGGTCAAAGAAATACGCAAGCGATAAAAGCACCTTTTAGCGGTTTGGGTGCACGTCTCGGAACTAAAGACGAGCTTGAATTAAGACCTATGGGTGTTGCGTCTGCATTTAGTATTGAGCAGCAGGAGGCTGCTCGAAAAGCCAGACTTTCTGCATTTTCATGACTTCTATGTATTTTTCGTGAATAAGTCATCGTGATATGTATAAGTATTTACATTAGCTTAAAACTCCCAGTTATTTCGTCTAATATCGATTGCGGTGCAGGTCCAATTGCACAAACTGTTTTACTTCCTGCTGCAATCTGGGTGCGGCCTGCATCTTCGACCGTGTAATTGACAATCCCTAATCTCTTTGCATTTTCGGCTACTTGAAGCATTTCTTCTTCCGTGCATTTGACAGCTATCTTTGCTTGTCCACTGCGAAACCAGTGTTTTACATTAGATGGAGCATATCGTTCCGAAATGCGGTATGCACCCAAAGTAGCATGACCACATTGTGCCATAGCTTTTCCTTTGTCCATCTTTTTCAATGATATATTTACACATAGTACTTGTTTAAAGGGCTCCAGTGAAAAGGGGAAATCTTTAATTTCCCCTTCTTCCACTTCATCAATCTCACTAGAGTATTCTGTATCAGATGAGTTATCCGCGCCTTGCTCTGCACTAGGATTTAAAATTTCTAATTTACCAGGTGATGCGCTAATATTGTCGTTTGCTATTATTTCATGTGCGTTTCTAGATTTATTGGCATTGCATGCTATGGATTCGTCCTTCGAATTTGATAAAGCAACTGAGCGCGTACGTCTCCTCGTGCTGTATAAATGCCATATATTTGCCAAGGATATACTTCCAACAACTACGAGTGACACATGTTGCCACAGTGGCAGCGTTATGTTTCGCTGGAGTACATCCATCTTAATGATTTTTGATGAACACGTCAACCAAGGCACACCAACTTGTATCAATTGATGTGGGAATGGGTCCCCACAATTCCAAGCGAGAATTCCAAGAAAGGGAAATCCTGAAGCTTGCGTGTACTAAACGCACATCTGGTGTTGTCACCAGCATGAGTAAGCTTAGTGTGCCGTACTTGAGGGCGCCGGGAAATACCATTGAAATTTTCCCCGACGAATTGCTTGACGCACAATACGATGATGTGATCGACCTTTTACAAGCTGAATTAGCTCCATTGAAGACTTGGCGAAGAGTGGCGGTACGTAAACCAACAGGAATTGATGGCTGCTAGTTGATTTATTTATTGATATGCAGTGTCTGTAAGTGTCTATATATTTTTCTAACGGTTTTTTATTTGGTTATATCGATATAGGTAGAGTATCTTAATCAAGGACAGCACAAGCTCTTCCACGATATTTTGCAGTTAGCTACAAACATATTGGTGGAAAATGATGAATATGTTATCAAAACTTACAAAGGTCGGGGTGACTTCGAGGAGGGCATGGCACAAATTTTTGAGACTCTTGCTGCAAATGCAATGACTAATTTAATTCGTAACAAGCATGAATATGCATCTGTGCCTACAGCGGATATAAGTGAGAAAGCGGCCCGAGATGCTCGAAATACAGAATTGAAGAAAATCCATCAACAGTACATGACAAAAGCTAACGAACAATTGCGATTTCATGAATACCACATTTTGATTAAAGGATTTTGGCATTTGTTTATTGACGGTGATGCAACGCAAGCTGACAGACAGTTTAATATTGTTTACAGCAAGGCAACGCGGGCTGATGCGAAAGGATTGAAAAAGTATTTTTCTCCAGCTTCCATAGGTCTAGGAATGTGCTCGTATTACAATAGTAAATATCAAACTGCCTTGGAGCACTTCGCTAAAGCTATTCAAGCTAATCCGAGCTGCCATCCTTCTATTCGTGTAGCAGTTGCATCTTGTTGTTTTAAATTGGGTCAATATGATAAAGCCCGTGCCGCAACAAATATTGCCATCGACATGGACCCCACCAGTGCTGATGCATTCTGTATGTTGGCACTCATTGAACAAGCAGCCGCAGTAAAAGATCGTAATAATAGTAAATCTCATCGATTAGCGGCTAATGAGTATTGGCGTATAGCAATTGAACTTGATCCAGCCTGTCCGTTCGCGTTGATTCACTTGGCAAACTTTCACTTCCACACGTGGAAAGCCTTGGGTCTATGTCGTTTTGAAAACGATATTATGATTAAATTTGATAAATCAGTGGCTGCAGGTATTGCAGTTGGCGATAAGCTGATGTTTGATGGGGGGGATAAGAATTTTGTGAAGGATATTAATACTGTTGAAGAGGGTATTATTGTAACTCTTGCAGAGCGCGTATCTGTTGATAAAGTCGGGGAAAGTGTCAGTGTTAAAGCAAAGAGTTATAATCGTGTGCTTTCTCTTGCCAATGATGCTTGCAAAGCTACGAATATTAGGCAGGTGTGGGCAGAGAGTTACTATATTCAGGGGCGAATTCATCAAGATCGCGGTGACATCGATAATGCCGCTTCACTCTTCTCAGCAGCTCTACAAAAGTGGGAAAGCATGGATTTAGCTACTTTTGCTTTAGCAAAGATTCAGCTATCCAGGGGAGAGCACAAAGATGCTATGCTTAATTTTGAAGCTGTTGCTAAAAGAAATCCAGAAGATCGAGACACGGAGGCGTATTTATGTCTACTCCGCGCGTTGGTGCGCAATGAACTTACCACATACGACAAGATCAAAGATATTGCGGCCGGTTTTGAGTACGATATAGATTTGTGGTTGACTCAGGGCCAGCTTCGACAAAAGCACCCTGAAGAGTTTGGTGTTGCTCTGAAATGCTATCTAGCGGCATTAGATTTGCTCAAACAACAAAGAAGTCCCAGTAATAGCATGATCTCTTCTGTTTTATCTAATATCGCAATGCTGCAAATGCATTTGGGTCGCATACAACCCGCACTGGAATCTATAAAATCTAGTTTAATATATGCGCAGAATGAGCCCCTATCAGCGAACGATCGTAGTGTAAACCCTGTTTTCAATCATAGTGAATTCGACAAAGTGTTCTATAGCTGGTCCGACGTACCTATTACTTCTGTTAAACGCGGAGAAGACCAAACATTTTTATTCGTAGACAGTTCAGCGTCCAGACTCAATCTCTCGAAAGGCGACGAAGTTTTGATCGATGACGTTGTGCATGTTGTGGAGAGTGTGACAACCGCTGGTTTTACAGGATACAGCCCTATAGATGTATCTGCCCTTGGCGCATCCAGGGAATCTAAACTGGCTATTTTCCCATTAAGGCAAAAAATGCTTGGTCATAATTTTAATAGCAGGACTGTAACTCTGTGCTTCAACTTTGCAAGAATATTGGAAGAAGCGGGTCATCCAGATGCAGCTGCTGAATTGTATCTGGCTCTCCTCAAAGCAAATCCCGCATTTATTGAAGTCTACTTGCGCATGAGTTTTATATGCATGAATGCAGGCAATTTTGATACTGCTCTTAAGTGGATTTGCAGAGGGCTTTCTGTAGACGACAGAAACCAAGACGCGCTTGCTTTTAAGGCCGACATGCACATCAAACTTGGTCAATTCGATCAAGCCGAATATATTTGTCAAGATTTACTTAAAGTTGAGCAAAAAGATCCCAGACCTGCATTAGTGACAGGTAATATTTTGTTTTGTAAACTCAAAGGTGAGAATGATGTTGAGGGCTTAAAGCAATGCAGTAAATTCATTCACGATGTGTTGAAAAGAGATTTAACTAATGTCTACGCTGCAAATGGTATTGGTATGTTATGTGCTGAATACCGTGAGTTTGACGTCGCTTCGGAAATATTTTTAAGAGCAAAAGAGCTGAGCATGGGCTTTGCGGATGATATTAATAATAACCTTGCGCACACCAGACTTATTCAGGGCAGGATGGCAGAAGCTGAGCAGTTATATCAGCTCAATATGCGAATGATGGCAAAATCTAATCGAACTACCGAAACGGGAAAAGTGTCATCTATGTTGGAGGCTACTGCGAATTCTCAATTTAAGCAAAAAAGGTACGAAGATGCCGTCCGGACGCTGCTGCGCGGAATTCATCATGATCCTTGTTCCAGAAAAAATCTACTTAGATTTTGGTTCAATATTGCAGTCGTGCGTCAAGAGCAAGCTTCATCAAAAATGAATTCTAAGACCGTTAAGAAAACTGTCCGCATTGTGCAGGATGCTATGCAAGAATATGATCTAGCGCGTCAGCTCTTTTTCTTTCTTGGTCAACAGCCTTTTGCAGTTGAAGAGCACGTCGATGTTTACAATCCCAGTGTCGCATCAGGTCATGCAAATAATGCTGATAAACATTATAAGAAATGCGCAGATGAACTACAATCGGCAGAACAAATTGAAAAAACTGCTAAAAAGGTGATGGATGAACGCAATGCTTATCATCAAGAACGTCTACGTAAGCAAGAAGAAGAGAGAGAGAGAGTTCTAGAAGTAGCCAGAGATGCGAAGAGAGAAACACAAAGATTGGCTGCAGAAAAGCAAAAGAGATTGGAAACGATAAAGGCGGGTTGGACTGCTATTCCTTCTGAAAAATCGAAAGACAAAAGAAATAAGAAACCTTCAGATAGTCGCAAGGAGGCGAATTCTGAGGATGACAACAATGTGCGCGCAAGTGGCACCTTTGATTCTGATAGTGATGAAGGTTTAGGGGGAGGGTTATTATCAAAAAAAGCCGACCCTTTTGCAGATGAGGATTCAGATGAAGATGATGCAATATTTGGCAAGCGCAAGTTTGAAAATTCTGAAGAAAGTCACAGCAAGCGACTGAAAAAGCATGACACTGGTAGTAGTGGGTATGACAACAGCGGTGATGCAACATCACAAGGAAACCACGAAAGTCGCGCTGCCGAACAAAACGTGGATGACCTATTCAATAGTGACGATGATTAATTATTAAGTACTTTAAATAATATTTACACAATATGCTTAAAAAAATAGCTCGAGTTCCGTGCGACGGTAAGTGCGCAGATCCTCATCTTGAAGTCTTGGGTACACTGCAACTAATCCGTCCTGTGCATATATATACATCGCGTTATAAATTTTCCAATAAATATCCCGCACTTTTCTGGCAGGATGAAACAAACCCTGCAATACGTACATCATGATCTTTGCAGGACCGAGTGCGACCATTAAGCCCTGTATAGCGTCCATTGTGGCGTTAATAACATGCGGTGAGTCTTCAAATATGTTTGGCCAAACGTAGTTGAGTAAATGGCTAAGTGCGTCTTCGCAACCTTTGCCAGTAACTCCCAATGCTAAATGCTTGACAGTGGTCGCTGCGGTCTGTCGATGCACATTATCTCGGTCAATGAGCGCATCGACCAGCAATGGAGACACCGCGTACACATAGTCTTTTCCCATTTCACCTATGTACTCAAACATAAAACTCAACGCCTTCAATACACCGTTTTGAATATTTATATCAGGTATACGGTATTCATTCATGAGGCCAGGTATAATTGTGAACGGAGAGCATGTCTCAGCCACAATGGCTATAGCAACAGTGGTGCAGACACGCATTTGGCGCTCCTGAACTTTTAAGTTGCTGAGCAAAGTGTGAAGAACATCCTGCGGACCAATAGATTTGGCGATGTAACCAAAAGTACTGATCGCCGCCTTTCTTATTGATTTCTTTTTCGCCTTTAAAATGTCTAATAACTCGAAGCAAATCCGCATCCACTCTCGTGGAGACACAAACTCTGCACCTCTATCGGCGATTCTGCCAACCAGCTCAATACATGATTCCAGGACCTTTTCGTGACGATTCTTCAGAATGGGAGTGAGTCGAGGCAACAAATCCTTAATGGGCGGAGTCATGTTGTTCATGCCAATCACATTGACGATTGACTTCAGAGCTCCCAGAATGCTCCCTAAAACTTCGGGATATTCCTCTCCAAGGTATTCATAAAGAACGACTCCTAAATGTCCCATGAGCTGCTCCTCCTTACACAACTTCATTGCAGCCGCGATTTTGGCTGTGAGGTCGGCAGCTTGCATACGAACAGCTGCACTTTTGTTATTCAACCGCCACTTGATAGTTCCGCAAATTTGCTGCAGATAAGGCTTCGTACGCTCTCCAAGAGCATTTATTACAGTACCAAATCCAGTGAGAATCATGGGACTGTCGTTATCTTGTTGCTCTTGGAACGCAAACAAGATTCCGTCGATAAGCTGTTCTTCTAGTCGAGTCTCAATGTCTGCAGTACCTAAATTTTTTATCACAGAATCGATTGTTTCCATTACCATATTACGATATGGAGCAGATTCATCTTTTAAATCTTCAACGATTCTTGATACTATATCTGCTGCACCGACTTTATTGGCCAAGGCTACAGTTGTTTCCACTACTTGCTTGTAGTTCCTCCTATCCAAGGCCATTCGACGGGCCCAAAAGTTTCTGAAGAAGTCAGGCAATATTGACTCTCGAATATATGGCGCGTCTACTCCATCTGTCGTAACACATTGTTGAACTACCTTTAGGACAATTTTCTTCATTTCCTCATCAGGATTTGCAAACTCTCGAATGACTACAACCATTACCTGGCGAGTATAATGATTTGCATGAACTTCTTCCATTAGTGGAATGATGAATCCTATCGCCTTCAAAAATGCAGCAAGTGCCTTCTGCTTGTGTTGCCGAGTTCCTGTCCACAAAGGTCTGATGATGTCGTCAAATGCCTCTATGCCGTAAGGATAAGAAGACTCTGCCATTGACGCTAGAGCAAACGCTGTCATTATTCTAACTTTCTGTTGCTCATCCGTGAGCCCGTGTTGCACTATAGAAACCATAAATTTAAGATGAGGCAATATAGCGGAGCCTACTAGAATCGCGATTTGCTGGACAATCTTAATTCCAGTGTGTCTGGCTTCCCAGCTCTTTCGGCTCTGACACACTGCTTTCAGGAACGGTAATAAGGCAGGAATGCCTAGCGCAGATGCAACCACCGCAAACGCACGAGCAGTTGCATTTCGAACGTACTCATCAGGACTGTCGATGTCCTCGCGCAATGTGGAAATCATGGTTGCTAGCCCTGCAGCCTTGGATAGATTGCTTATAATTTCACGACCTTCTACACGTGCATAATAGTCATCGCTAATGAGCAGAGGTTCTATGACTTGCAAAATCTTATGAACATAAGGCCGGATCATATCGCTCAGTCTGTACAAAATACGGTCAATTACTTTCACGAGAAGGTGGCGTTCTTGATCTTCCAGCGTGGGAGACATCAACAGAGGTAAAATCTGATCAAACAAAGCTTCCGGTCCGAATTCGCGTGCCTTATCCGCAATTTGCCTTAATGCTGCCTTTCGCTGAGAAGGTGTGCCGCTTTTTATCTTTAAGAGCAATGTCATGATTTGCCTCTCTTTAAACTCCGCCTTGGTCATATGCTCTGTGCCGACGTCCTCATTCAACAGCTTGCCAAAGTATTGATAGTCCTCAGGTTTTATGTGTGGAATATCCCCACTCTCGAATAATTGAGATACAGGAATACCATAGCTGTCTCTAGAAGGCGTCTGTTGAATACTAAATTCTAAGGGCGTTGCATCCATGATATTTGGTTCAGCCAACAACCTATTTTGCTGTGATCGAACGGGCTTGTAATCAGGTGGGGGTTGAAGCACCTGATAACCTGAACTTGGCAACAATGCATCTAGCTCTTCGATCGTCCATGGCCTGTTGCGATCTTGCAGTTCTACTTCCCATCGCTGGATGTTCACATTGGCGCTTTTCGCTGTTCTGCCTTGCAGAGCAAGTTCCAATTGCATACCGCCTGCTGAAAGGGTTGAACCCTGCATGGGTATCCCTGTTACAGGTGTTTCGTCCCATCTCGATCGCTTTCTTCCCCCAGTTGAGGTCGATGGCGTAGCGATGCTAGGGTGTGAAGCAGTTCCATCTGCCATCGGCGTTTCATCCCATCTGCTCTTGCTACCAGCACCTGAGTTCAGGAGAGGAGTTGCATCCCATTTTGACATGCTTGTTTGAACAGGAGTAGCGCTTAATGTGTCCCAGCTGGAAGAAGTGTTTGCATGAGTCTGCTCGACAGCAGGTTCATCGACTTCGCCCCATCGCCTCCTCCTACGTTCTGTAGAATTTGATGCCGGTGCTTGAGCAGCCCCATGTACGATCCCATTCTCCAATTTCTTAGATATTGCATTTCTAAGTAAAGCTTCTTCGCTATTTATATCATTGACTTCCATGGTTAGGGTTAGTAATATTATATTATATCCGAATACTAAATAGTGTATACTTATTGGTTTTGGTTGGCTTGTTTCTCCACGCAGTGCTCCTTCTATTCCATTTTTTTGTCTGTTCATCGTCCGACCGCGGTCCGATTCGGTTGCAAGGTCGACCGCTTTCTCAGACGTTGTTTCGTACAGCTTTACACTTATCTTTGACCTATAGTAGATCTATAAGGTAAGACTATTCGTATTATTTATTATAGGACTAGGTTGAATCAATTACTTTTGTGTATTTGGGTTAAATGGCTGTATTGCTCGGGTTTGACTTTAGCAAGCTTCTACGACTAGGGACATACGTACACGCTCGTTTCATGGCTTAATATGTGGCACAATTGACTTAACTAACATTTCTACTTATAACATTTATTTTGTTTAAATTTCTTATCCCCGTATTATTAGATGGCCGAACGAAAGGCAGTTATTAAGAACGCAGATGTAAGTTTTATTTTTTTTTTAAAATGCGCCTATGTTTTTGCGTGTATATATAATGATTAGTTCTGCTATTAGGCAGCTTAAGAACGTCCAACTAACTTTTTTGTGATTTCTGATGATTGCTTGCTTTTATTATAACACAGATGTCGGAAGACATGCAACAGGATGCCGTAGACTGCGCATCCCAGGCACTGGAAAAATACAATATTGAGAAGGATATTGCGGCTTACATCAAGAAGGAATTCGACAAGAAGTACAACCCTACGTGGCATTGCATTGTGGGCAGAAACTTTGGATCGTATGTAACACATGAGACGAAACATTTCATTTATTTCTACTTGGGACAGGTGGCAATTTTGCTTTTTAAGTCAGGCTAATTGGTCGGTGTTTGTTGTCCAAATTTAGCTACGTTAGTCCCTGGTCCATCATGTATATCTTGCTAAGCTAAACGTAAAAATCTATTTTGATTACAATCTCATACAACTCCAAAACACCAATTCTATTAAAATTCAAATCATATCTTTTTCATGAGACTTGCATACAGGAGCTGCAATTGATATCGCAGTGGAGAGTCCTGGTTGAGAAAATCAGAATGTCCAGGATTGAAATCTAGCTGCCGCAAAGTCTCGAGATACATTGCACTGCGTATTGCCGGCATAAGTGCCGGCAGCGCTCGAGGGGAATATTGCAATCCCCGAGCTTTGTCTAGGTGTCCATAAGCCTGGCTTGCAACGTCAAATACACAATCCCGAAGAGATTTCATATCAGCTTCTGTGTTGGGTCCCTTTAATACAGTATTTGGTTGCAAGGCGTGCTTTTGCATCATCTCTCGTGGCAGGTATATTTGAGACTATGATAAGGTTAGATGGGAAATACAAGGAGTAATAGTCGCAGATATACCGCCGGGTCGGCTTGTAAGTGCTTACCTGTTTCGCATGATAGGGAAAAGCTCTCAATGTAGTGACTATGCCAGAACTAACACCAACATGGCTGCACGCATATTCGGAAGCTTCATCTTTTACACCAAGGCTTTCAAGTATTAGGTACAAAATAGATGAATGGCCTTGTTCAGCATAATTCTCAAGTTCGTCCATTGTTTCAGGCTGCTCAATAGAGAAATCACGTTGTCTATAATGGTACATTAGAAGCAGTTATATATGTCCGCAAGTTCATCAAGTGGATATTAGTTGAAAAAACGTTAACTAAGAGTAAATGACAAAACGATAAAGAATGGAATATGCACCGAATAATTCAGAGACATCGTACCAATTTCAAATAAGCATATAAATATTGTAACTACTTACCTTGCATCCAAGCTACGTTCGAACCATCGAGATGAAAGTGAATGTTTCTCCACATGAATACCCAGAGCTTGAGCAACAGGCTGTTTTCCTATCATAGATGTTGATTTACCTCCGCCACCATTGTATATCTCATCAATTAAATCACGCCACCATTGAAACCTAATTCGCCCCGCTAATAAGTTTCCATTCGTTTGATCTTTAATCATTGCAATCTCGACATTGAATGCTCGAATAGCAAAGTATGCAGCACGAGACTCTTTTGGTACCAATAAACCCGACAAAAAGGAATCATAATCGTGTTTTTTAACGAGATCTACGCAATATTCGTCACTCGCAGATGCGCGATGCGTAACAACATTGCGTAGTTGCCCCAAAGGTCTTAATCGCTTCATTTGACTAATGAATAGAGAATTCATAATAATTAATTCGATAGTCGTCAAATTATATATAAGTGTATAGTTGCAGAACACTTTTGTATATTAATAAAAATTCTGAAATTCCAATAGATCTCTTTCTTTTGGAATTTCGGACTGTCCAAACAGCTCTTTATTTAACCCTAACCTTTTTTATTTATGTTAGTGTTACATGAAAGGAATGCTGTTATGACACCAAGAGAGGGTCGGCAGTCGAGCTAGAATGTCCTTATAACCCTAGTTAATTATATATATGTTAGGATCCACACTCACAATACAGCTATTGTAAAGTAAATTAAATTACTATTACGTCGTGATAAACATGGCGATTTTGTTGCGGGAGAAACTATTGTTTCTTCATCCCTTTTCCATTTTGCAACATCTACAGAAATTATAGAAATTTAGAAACTACAAGAAACTATAAATTTAATATTTGTAAGATAAAAAGATTATAAATTCTTTATAATCCAATTTTTTACGAGAAAGATAGTATGACGAATTAAACGAATTAAACGTGGTTGGAATCTAAAGGAAAGAAATTTAAATGTCAACGAAGTAAAAATATATATGAATTGATAATTATAAATTTTGTAATAGAAAGCCTAAATCCTAAATAGGAAATCCTATGCTTGAAAATATTAATAATTATATTTATTTACATTTTGAAAAGTTTGACAAATTAACAAATTTACAACCATTATTGGGATATGTAATTTGCGCAATAAAATTTTATTGCAAAAAAAGTTGTTTCACGAACAAAATTAAATCGCAACAAGACTTGAAAACAAATGACTAGTTTAAGGCTAAACATCATTGCCATTGTCGACACTTATTGAACAGAAATTATTTTCTTCGTAGATTAAATTAGAGTATTTAAAATTTCTACGCAACTAAATGCATGATTTGTTTGAAAGCACAAACCTTATGTGAGAACATAATATTAAAAATGTCTCTCTTTGAAAA